>Ga0209066_10000859_pt1 | contig 42474 bp, 45 predicted proteins | sample All_14_2_FD_187198 | JGI IMG/M metagenome (GOLD analysis project Ga0209066, IMG submission 187198) | Freshwater microbial communities in response to fracking from Pennsylvania, USA - Allegheny Zone_MetaG_DW_15 (SPAdes) (version 2) ... | reverse complement strand
CGGAAAGCAGGGCCCGCGTCTTTTCCGGCGAGAAATAGCTGCGCACGACGCCCATGGCGAACACGATCAGCGTCAGCAGCATCAACACCTTGGGCGTATCATAGAAAAAGAAGGCCAGCGCCTCGCCCAGATGGCTCGCCCTATCCACCGGCAGCAGCGAGACCAGCCATTCCGACGCCGGGATGAGCTGGCTGTAAACAAGGCTCCAGGCCAGGAGCGCCAGAGCGAGGCCCAGAAACCATTTCCACGCCATCGCGTGCTTCGGCGCATCCGCCTGGGCAACACGCATTGGAGCATTCATCCGGCCAGCTTTCCTTGCCTATCCGTCACGGCATTGACTGCATCAATTCCGCGCCAGGCGCATTGCGCCAGATCAGGATAGGGCTGAAACCGGCCAAGCCGCCTGGATCAAGGGGCACGAGGCAGCATGCGCCTCCGCAATCCCTGCCAGGCACGGATCGAAGGATAGCCCGTTGAAGTGAGGGGGCGGCCGTCCGCGCGCGCCCATCCTTTTCATCTTGCAGATCAAAAGCGGAAGGACAGGCCCAGGCGCAGCATATGGGCGGTCAGCTCCGCCTTGTTGTCGGTCGTATAATTCGTGAAACCCGCATTGCCGCTGGCGCCATTATTCTCGATCGTGCCGAGATCGGCATAGGAATACTCACCCTTCAGGCTCCATTGCCGCGACAGGGCATATTCCATCCCCGCCCCGGCGGTCCAGCCGAGCAATGTCTTTTCCTCCCGCAGGCCCTGCGACGCATAGGCGACATTGAGCTGGGTGAAGGTCTGCTCCACCTTCGCCCGCGTCAGGGTCACGCCGCCGGTCACGAATAGCAGCAGATCATTGGACACGGCTTCGGGCACATAGCCCAGCCGGGGACGAAGACTGGCGAAAATATCCGTCTCCATTTTCTGGTCCAGCCGATAGGTGCTGGCGGAAACCGGGTTGAACGCGGTCACCGATGCGCTGTCTTCCAGGCCCAGATAGCCGAGATCGGCTTCGACACCCAGCACATAGCGCCCGAAGGCCTGCTGGTATCCCGCCTGCACGCCGCCGGTGAGATCGGTGGAGTCCAGATCACGGCTGCCGCGCCAGAAATTGCCATCGCTGATATCGTTCGCGGTGGGGCCGAAAAAGGACCCCGACGGGCTCAGGCCCATCTCGGCCTGGCCCATGGCCGCGCCCAGATTCACCCCGGCATAATATCCGGTCCAGTCCCCAGGTTCGCCCGCCCAGGCCGGCAGCGCGGCAATCCCCGCCGCCAGGGTTATCGCAGCCGCCAGGATCGGTTTCGGTATCATGATGAACAAACCCACCATACTGCGGGAAGGCCCCGCAACCAAGCATATCAGCGGCAGGAAGCAGCGCATCCCAATCCGCCACGGAACGGCCCCCGCCCGGCCTGATTGCAGGATCATCGGTCCAACGGCCACGATCCCCCGATCAAGCCGTTGGAGAGACGTCATAATATCTTGCAACCCATGCCGGTGTAAATGGAATGCTTCCCCGTGCCCGTGTGGCGTCACGGGGGCAGCCGCCGCGCGCTGGCCGCCTGAGCTACAGTCCACCGGGAACCCCGGCGCAGGGAAGGATTCCGGCCGGACTAAATTCAGACTATATTCTGGTCGGAACAGCGACAAGGAGCCGGTGATGAAACTTTCTGCCCAGGTCAAGCCGATCAGCCATCTGAAGGCCCATGCACCGGAGGTCATTCGCGGGCTGGCCGACAATCAGCAGCCGGTCATCATCACGCTGCATGGCGAAGCCAAGGCGGTGCTCCAGGACATCGGCGCCTATGAACAGACCCAGGAGACCCTGGCCCTGCTCAAGGTGCTGGCCCTGACCGGAAAAGCCGTCGACGACGGCAAGGTCCGGCCGGCGGCCGAAGCCTTCGCCGGCATACGGGAGCGAATGCACAAGAAGGCCCGGCCGTGACCCTGGAGGTTCTGCTGTCGGAGGATGCCGAGCGGGACATCGAGGACATCTACCTCTACGTCGCCCGCCAGGATGCGGTGGAAAAGGCTGATCGCCTGCTCACCGCGCTGCGGGAAACCTGCTTGGCTCTTTCGGAACTGCCGGAGCGCGGCAACGTGCCGAAGGAGTTGGAGCCCCTGGGCATGACCGAGTTCCGGGACGTTCATTTCAAACCCTATCGGGTGATCCATCGCATCACCGGCCACCAGGTGATCGTCTACTGCATCCTCGACGGTCGCCGCGACATGCAGAGCCTGCTGCAGCGCCGTATGCTGCGTTGACTGCAAGGCGCGGGCTCGATGCTGCCATCCGCATGGTCGGCATCAAGCGGCGCGGATCGAAGGAAAGTGGTGGAAGTGAGGGGCCTAATCCAACCCCGCTTCCCGGCGGGCTTCCGCAATCGCCTGCGAGAAGTCCTCATCGCTGATCCCGCCAGCTTCCGCCCTGTCGATCGGGGCGCGCAATTCCGCGACGGCCTGCTTCAGCCGCTCCTGATCGCGGCGTACCAAATCGCGGAAAAACTCGCTCACATTGCCATACTGCTCTTCGGCAAGGCGGGACTTCACATAGGCAGTCATCGCCTCGGGTACGGTAATCGTGATCTTGTCCATCTGCCGCGCTCCCAGCGTCCTATCCAATCATGTTAGATAAGATAATTCCCTGCAAGGAACCGAGAATGCCTAACGCCGCCATGCAGCGGCCGGCACACCCGGATCGGCTCAACCCTTTCGTGTAGTTTTCAGCTGGACCGGGTCGAGCGATAGGGAATATCCGACCTCTCTATGACAGGTTCCGGAATGCCAAGCTGCACGCATAGTTGGCGTAGTTGGTCCTCCAAACCCACGGCACTGCTTGGGCCAAGCCGTAAAACGAGCGACGCCGGAATGCACCTGCAGGAAAGTGCCGGAGGGCTTGAGCGCCCCCACGATCTCGAAGTGGATCAACGGCACAGTCACCATGGCACGGCTGGATCATCTGGAATAGGCCATGGAGCGTTGGGCGGAGATGGCGGACAGGGATATATGGATCGCCCCCGCTATGCGCCGGAAAGATGCGCCGGTACGTCCATGTTTTCGTGCAGAACCCGGACGATCAATATCCCGCCTTTTTCCGGGATGTAGACGGTCAGGTGCTTTTCATAGGTGTGCATGCGCACAGGCGGCCGAAACTCAGGGCGTTCAGCGCCAAGGAATGGCGTTTCCGCCAAATGCCTGAACCGCTCGTCCATGCCGGAAAGATAGCGGCGGCGCTGTTCCTTGCCCCATTGCTGCTGCGTATAAAGGCCGATGTCGCGGATATCGGTTTGAGCCTTCCTGCTGACGCGGTAGGGCGGCATCAGCGATCATCCAGCTCCGACTGGATGGAATCCATGCTGAAATCTTCCGCCACGCCGCTTTCCAGCCCCTCGGCGATGAGCGCCTGCATCTGCGCGGTACGTGCCACGCGTTCCTGATCGCGGCGGATAAGGTCGCGCACATAATCGCTGGCATTGCTGTAGCGGCCTGTCCGAGCCTGCGCCTCAACCCAATGCTTCATCGGATCAGGCAGAGATACATTCATTGTCGCCATGTCCCATCCTCCCTATCCTGAAGGATGGCACAGATTGGCAAAGTTTGTCAATACTGGGGCGTGCGCCAGCAATCGCCTTCACCGCGAAGGTCAAGTGGTGCCGGAGCCGCCCGTTTGCCGGTTTGTCGTTCACCACGTAGCCACCGCACCACGCTTATGGTTCAAAGACGCGGTCATGATGCTTCATCGTGGCATGCAATTCACCGAACGACGCCGGAATGCACCTGCGGGAAAGTGCCGGAGTGAAGCACATATCCCGATCAATTCGCCCGCCCCATCGGAGCGGCGAGCGCAGCAAATCTGCAGGGAAAATCAAAAGATAATGGCGGAGAAGGAGGGACGTAGTCTGAACCCCACCAAGGCGTGCGACGGCACGCCCGGCCGGTCAGGCCGCCCCCGCGGAGCCATCGAACGAAGTGAGATTGGCGCGAGCGAAATAATGGCGGAGGGTGGGGGACTCGAACCCCCGGACCGTTTTAACACGGTCACGGATTAGCAATCCGCTGCATTACCGCTCTGCCAACCCTCCGCAGGGCCTATCGGCGCGGTCGGATGGCTGATTAGGGCCTGCCCGCGCGCTTGTCAACCGCGCGCACGCGCCTTCGGGCCAGAGAAAATCGCCCTTGACTTAGAGCGCGCTCAAACCCCTAGCCTCGGACGCGTCGTGAGGAAGGACAGGCTGCCATGAAGATCGGCGAATTGGCGCGGCGAAGCGGGCTCAGCGCCCATACCATCCGCTATTATGAGCGGATCGGGCTTTTGCCGCCGCCCGACCGCGATTCCGGCGGGCAGCGCGACTACGACGCGTCCATCCTGAACTGGATCGAATTTCTGGGCCGGTTGAAAACCACCGGAATGCCGATCCAGGGCATGCTGGATTATGCAAGGCTGCGCCAGGAAGGCCCGGAGACCGAGCCTGACCGCATGGCGCTTCTGGAAAAGCACCGCGAGGGCGTGCGTGCCCATATCGCGGCGCTGCAGGCGGCCCTCCTCCTCCTCGACGGCAAGATCGCCGGCTATGCCGGCACCATCGCAGAGAGGACAGGACGCCATGACCGCAAACGCAACGCATCGCACTAAGGCCGAATCCCGACTGGAACGCGGACGGCGCGCATTGGATGCCATAGACGGCGAAGGCGGCAGGAAGGTTGTCGAGGCGCTGGCCGATATCGCGCCCGATTTCGCTACCTATATCCTGGAGTTTCCCTTCGGCGACATCTACAGCCGCCCCGGCCTCGGCCTGCGGGAACGGGAAATCGCCACCATCGCGGCGCTGACGGCGATGGGAAATGCCGCACCCCAACTGAAAGTGCATATCCAGGCCGGGCTGAATGTAGGCCTTGGCCGCGATGAAATCGTGGAGACGATCATGCAGATGGCTGTCTATGCGGGCTTCCCGGCCGCGCTGAACGGGTTGTTCGCGGCGAAAGAGGTCCTTGCCGCGCAGGCGACAGGTAATGGCTAGCTGACCGGCCGGCCCAGACGGAGCCGCCGTCCCGCGCCGTCCCGCGCGGCGGAAGCCCTGCTTTGCACGGCGCGCCATCCGCGATAGCCTTCGTTCCGCAAGCTATAGCGCAGAACGGGAGGAATGCATGGCCGCCTATGTCATCGCCGATGTGCATGTGGACGATGTGGAGACCTATTCCCAGTACAGCGCCCGGGTCCCGGCGACGCTGGCCCCCTATGGCGGGCGGTTCGCGGTGCGCGGCGGGGCGATCACGCGGGCGGAAGGCGGCTGGAAGCCCAGCCGCATCGTCATGCTGGAATTCCCCGATATGGCCCGGCTGAAAGCCTGGTACAACGGGCCGGAATATCAGGCCATCCTGCAGCAGCGGCTGGATTCCGCCACCACCAGCATGATCTTCGTCGAAGGCGCTTGATCCATCGCATTGCAGCATAAGCGGCTGGTGGGCGTTATCACGCTGGCGGACTGTCTCCGCCCATTGGGATATCAAGGAATTCAAGCTGATGCGTAAGCGATTGTCGCTGATCCTGGTTCTGGTGCTGCTCGCGGCTGGTGCCGGGGGTGGCTGGTGGTGGTGGCAGCACCGCAGCCGGCTTCCCGAAGGCATCGCCAGCGGCAATGGCCGGATCGAGGCGGAAACGGTCCAGATCGCCAGCAAGACCGGCGGGCGCATTCTGGAGATGCTGGTGCGCGAAGGCGATCTGGTGGAGCCGGGACAGGTCCTGGCGCGGATCGACACGGACGAGCTGGATGCCTATCTGGAGGCGGCCCAGGCCAATGAGGCCGCGGCGCGGGACATGGTGGCCGCCATCCAGGCGCAGATCCTGCAACGCCAGAGCGAGCTGAAACTGGCCGGCCAGAATCTGGACCGGGTCGAAGCGCTGGTCGCGCGCGGCAATGTTTCCCGCCAGGATGTGGACGAGCGGCGCTCCCAGATGAAAACGGCGGAGGCTGCCCTGACCGCCACCCAGGCGCAGCTTGGCAATGCCGAAAGCTCCGTCGATGCTGCCCGGGCGGAAATCCGGCGCATCCAGACCCTGATCGACGATTCCACCCTGAAATCACCCATTGCAGGACGGGTGCAGTATCGGCTGGCCGAACCGGGAGAGGTGGTCGCGGCGGGCGGGCGTGTCGTGACCCTGATCGACTTGCAGAATGTGCATATGACGATCTTCCTGCCCACCGCCCAGATCGGCCGCACCCTGATCGGGGCAGAGGCGCGCATCGTGCTGGATGCGGTGCCGGATTATGTCATTCCCGCCAATGTCTCCTTCATCTCCGCCGAGGCACAGTTCACCCCGCGTTCGGTGGAAACCCGGACGGAGCGGGAAAAGCTGATGTTCCGGGTCAAGATCGCCATTCCGGTCGATCTGCTGCGCGCGCATGAAGACAAGGTGCGCACTGGCCTGCCGGGGGTGGCCTATGTGATGCTGGCCCCGCCCATCCCCTGGCCGGACAGCATGGCCGTCAGGCTGCCGCCAACGCCATGATGGGCAGGCAGGTGGCCCAGGACGACACCCATGTCGCCATGCTGCAGGGGGTGCGTCACGTTTATGGCAAGAAAGTTGCGCTGGCCGATCTGACGCTGGCCATCCCCGGCGGGTGCATGGTGGGGCTGATCGGGCCGGACGGGGTGGGCAAATCCACCCTGCTGGCCCTGCTGTCCGGCGCAAGGAAAATCCAGACCGGCACGGTGCGGGTGCTGGGCGCCGACATGGCCGATACCGCCGCGCGTGAGGCGGCCCAGCCGCGCATCGCCTATATGCCCCAGGGGCTGGGGCGCAACCTCTATGCCGATCTCAGCGTGCGGGAGAATCTGGATTTCTTCGGCAAGCTGTTCGACCAGGGCGCGGCGGAACGCCGGGCGCGCATCGAGGTGCTGACGCGCGGCACCGGCCTTGCCCCCTTTGTCGACCGTCCGGCAGGCAAGCTGTCGGGGGGCATGAAGCAGAAGCTGGGCCTGTGCTGCGCCCTGATCCACGACCCCGACCTCTTGATCCTGGACGAGCCCACCACCGGCGTGGACCCGTTGTCGCGCCGCCAGTTCTGGTCCCTGATCGCTGCGATCCGCCAGGACCGGCCGGGCATGAGCGTCATGGTCGCCACCGCCTACATGGACGAGGCCACGGGCTTCGACCATCTGATCGCCATGCAGGCCGGGAAAATCCTGGCCGAAGGCACGCCCGGGGAGTTGATGCGTCAGGGCGGGGCCGAAACCCTGGATGAGGCCTTCATCGGCCTGTTGCCAAAGGAGGACCAGCACGGCCATACCAGCCTTGTCGTGCCGCGGCGGACGGGTCACGACGGGGCGCCGGTGATCGTGGCGAAGGATCTGGTGCAGCGCTTCGGCACCTTCACCGCAGTCGACCAGGTCAGCTTCGAGATCGAACGGGGCGAAATCTTCGGCTTCCTGGGCTCCAATGGCTGCGGCAAGACCACCACGATGAAGATGCTGACCGGCTTGCTGCCCCCGACCGAGGGGCAGGCCTGGATGTTCGGGGAGGAGGTGAGCGGCACCGATCTGGCCCTGCGCCGCCGGGTCGGATATATGTCGCAGAGCTTCTCGCTCTATACCGAACTGACGGTGCGCCAGAATCTGGTGCTGCATGCCCAGCTGTTCCATATGCCCAGGGACAAGGTGGCGGCGCGGGTGGCGGAGCTGGTCGCGCGCTTCGATCTTGGCCCCTATCTGGACGAATTGCCCGATGACCTGCCGCTGGGCATCCGCCAGCGCCTGTCTTTGGCCGTCGCCATCGTGCACGAACCCGACATCCTGATCCTGGACGAGCCGACATCGGGCGTCGACCCGGTGGCGCGCGATGAATTCTGGCAATTGCTGATCGGGCTGGCCCGCGATCAGGGCATCACCATCTTCATCAGCACCCATTTCATGAATGAAGGCGCGCGCTGCGATCGGATATCGCTGATGCATGCGGGCCGGGTGCTGGCCTGCGACAGCCCGGCCCGGCTGGTCGCGGCGCGCGGTGCGAAGGATCTGGAAGAGGCCTTCATCGGCTATCTGGAAGAAGCGATCGGCTCGACGGAGCCTGAGACTTCCCCTGCCCCGCTGGCACTGGAAGCCAAGGAACGCCATGTGCCGCGCCCCGGCTTTTCCCTGCGCCGGCTGCTGGCCTATGCCGAACGCGAAGCGCTGGAACTGATGCGCGATCCCGTGCGGCTGGCGGTGGCCCTGGCGGGCACGCTGTTCCTGATGCTGGTCTTCGGCTATGGCATCACCACCGATGTGGAAGCCCTGCGCTATGCCGTGCTGGACAATGATCGCACGGTGGAAAGCCGGCACTATATGGAAAGCCTGTCCGGCTCGCGCTATTTCCAGGAACAGCCGCAGCTTGCCGACCATGCGGCGCTGGAAGAGCGGATGCGCCGGGGCGATATCGCGCTGGCCATCGAAATCCCGCCCGATTTCGGCCGCAAGCTGCTGCGTGGCGAGATTCCACAGATCGCCGCCACGGTGGACGGCGCCATGCCCTTCCGCGCCGAAACCATCGCGGGTTACGTGCGGGGCCTGCACCAGGGCTATCTGGAGGAATTCCATGCCAGGACCTATGGCGAACGCCCTGCCCTGATGGCGGCCAATATCGAAACGCGCCTCCTCTATAATCAGGATTTCAAGAGCGTCTATGCCATGGTGCCCTCGGTCATGGCGCTGATGCTGATTTTCATCCCGGCGATCCTGACGGCCGTCAGCGTGGTGCGCGAGAAGGAGCTGGGCTCGATCATCAATCTCTACGTCACCCCCGTCAAACGGCTGGAATTCCTGATCGGCAAGCAATTGCCCTATGTCGTGGTGGGCTGCGTCAATTTCGTGCTGATGACTCTGATGGCCATTCTGATCTTCGGCGTGCCGATCACGGGCAGCCTGCTGGCGCTGTCGCTGGGGGCTGTGCTCTACATCCTGACCACGACCGGCTACGGCCTGTTCTTCTCCACCTTTACCCGTACGCAGATCGCCGCCCTGGCCGGAACCGCCATCGGGTCGATGCTGCCGGCGGTGCAGTTCTCCGGCCTGTTGCAGCCGACCTCGACCCTGGAAGGGGCCGGCGCGCTGATTGGAAAGATCTTCCCCACCGCGCATTTTCTGACCATCAGCGTCGGCAGTTTCACCAAGGGGCTGGGGGTGGCGGAACTGCAGGTGCATTTCCTGGCGCTTGCCATCTCCGCCCCGATCCTGATCGGGGTCAGCGCGCTTCTTCTGAAAAAGCAGGAACGATGATGCGCAAGCTGGCGAATATTCTGCGCCTGGCCAGGAAGGAGCTGTTCAGCCTGCGCCGCGATCTGGTGCTGATGATCATGATCGCCTGGGCCTTCAGCCTGGGCATCTATATGGCCGCCGTCGGGCTGTCGTCGGAATTGCACAACGCCTCCGTCGCTGTGGTCGATCTGGACCAGTCGCAGCTGTCGCACCGTATCCGGGATGCGATGCTGCCGCCGCAGTTCCGCAAGCCGGAAGAGATCAGCTATGGCGAGATCGACCGGGGGCTGGACACGCGGCGCTATTCCTTCGTGCTGGTGATCCCGGAGGATTTCGAAAAGGATGTGCTGCGCGGGCTGCTGCCGGATGTGCAGCTTGCGGTGGATGGCACGGCCACGATGCAGGCGGGCATCGGGTCGACCTATATCAGCAATATCCTGGCGGGGGAGTTGGAGCGCTTCCTGGCGGAGAAGGGCGACACGGGCAGCCCGGCACCGCTCGACCTCGTGCTGCGCTATGCCTTCAACCCGAATCTGACCAATGCCTGGTTCTCCAGCGTGATGGAGATGATCAACAACGTCACCATGCTGACGGTGATCCTGACGGGGGCGGCCTTCATCCGCGAACGCGAGCATGGCACGCTGGAACATCTGATGGTGATGCCGCTGACGCCCCTGGAAATCATGCTGTCCAAGGTGCTGGCGAACGGGTTGGTGATCGTGGCAGCCGTCGCCTTCTGCATCTGGGTGGTGGTGAAAGGCGTGCTGGCGGTCCCCATCGCGGGCTCGGTGCCGCTGTTCCTGGCCGGGGTCGGGCTCTACCTGTTCTTCGGCGCGGCGCTGGGTATCCTGCTGGGCACCATCGCCCGGTCGATGCCACAATTCGGCCTGCTGTTCATCATGCTGGTGCTGCCGATGATCCTGCTGTCGGGCGGCTCCACCCCGCTGGAAAGCCAGCCGGCCGTGCTGCAGACGATCATGCGGTTCGTGCCGTCGACCCAGTTCGTGGCCTTCGCCCAGGCGATCCTGTATCGAGGGGCGGGAATAGCGATCGTCTGGCCTCAGTTCCTGGCCGTGGCGGGGGTCGGGCTGGCGCTGTTCGTGCTGGCCGGGCTGCGTTTCCGCCGCAGCATATCCGCCAGCGGCGGCTGATCAATCCGGCCGGCGCCGGGTCCAGGGCGAACCACCCGCGCGCGGGATGCGGTGGCGCTGACGGATCGCGGCCAGCACTTCCGGCGCGGGCGGCGCGACATTGGCCTGGTCGAACAGCGGCATGTCCCTGCGCCGGAACAGCGGTGTCAAGAGCGCGCCCGCCACCAGCCCGCCCAGATGCGCGAACCAGGCCGTATTGCTGTCATCACCGACAAGGGCAAAGAAAACCTGCATCGCGATCCAGGCCCCCAGCAGCCAATAGGCCCGGAACCGCACCGGTATCTTGCCGAACAGCAAGGCCCAGATTTTCTGCTTCGGATGCATCAGCAGATAGCGCGCCAGATCGGCCTGGCCCAGGATGACGGCCGGAATGGCACCAAAGGCATAGGCGAAGCGGATCGCCTCCGCCTCCCCCATGGCTGCGGTATGCAGTTGCACCAGCACGCAGAGCACGATCAGCGCCGTGGTCACGAGCTGAAAGGGAATGCGTCGCAGCGGCAAGCCATCATGAAGCGGGATCAGCATGAGCGCGATTAGAGCGGGTTTCGACCAATATGAACCGGTTCCGTTTCTCGATTGGCGAGATGGGCCGGCGTGTGAGCCGGGCGCCGAGCGATGCGGGGCATCGCGCAAGACCGGTTTGCCGCCGGACATCCGCCAATCGGAAACCTGAAAGGACGGGCGGATTTGACCGGTTTCCGCGCTGTTCGTCCTCGAATATGCACAGGCATGTCCTTCGTCCTCACAACTCGAAACCCAACCAAATCCGCTCCGTCGGAACGATTCATACTGGTCGAAAACCGCTCTAAGGCGGATTCAGCGCATCCCGGCAATGGCGGTCTGACGCGCGGCAAAGCCAAGCTGCTGAAAGGCTGCGGTAAGCCAGCACCATCATAGTCGCGGCCATCAGCAACCAAACATCGCTGAAGGAGGCGATTTCATGAAGCATATCCTGACCCTGTCCGGACTGACCACCCTTGCCCTGCTGGCCGGTTTCGGCCAAGCCATGGCGTCCGGCGACCATTGCACCGTTCCCAAGGCCGAATGGCAGCCCAGGGAAGCCCTGGAGGCCAAGCTGAAGGCCGATGGCTGGGATGTGCGCAAGATCAAGATCGAGGATGGCTGCTACGAGGTCTATGGCATTGATGCCACAGGCGCGAAGCAGGAGGTGCTGATCGATCCCAAAACCTTCGAACCGGTCCGCAAGAGCTGAGCGGGGCAAGGCCGATGCGCATGGTCAAGGTCTGGGACCCGCTCGTCCGGGTTTTGCATTGGGGGCTGGTGGCGAGCTTCGCCATCGCCTTCATCACCGCCGACGAACTGCGCGGCGTGCATGAATGGTCAGGCTATGTGCTGGCTGCGATCGTCGGCCTGCGCATCGCCTGGGGCGTGGTCGGCCCCCGCCATGCGCGCTTCACCGACTTCCTGTATCGACCGGGCACGGTGCTGGCATTCCTGCGCGACACGCTGCGCTTCCGTGCGGCCCGCTATCTGGGGCACAACCCGGCCGGCGGTGCCATGGTGTTCGCCCTGCTTGTGATGCTGGCTGCCGTCGCCGCGACCGGCATCATGATGGAAAGCACCGCTTTCTGGGGCGAGGAATGGGTGGAGGAGGTGCACGAAGCCTGCGCCAACATCGCCCTGGCCCTGGTCGGGCTGCATATAGCGGGTGTCCTGCTGGCATCCGTGGAGCATGGCGAAAATCTGGTGCGCGCCATGATCACCGGCCGCAAGCGCCCGCTCTGAAACATGTCGGGCGGAGGGTTTCCTCCCTCCGCCCGCATTCCCGGCTTTCTGCTTCCTGTCAGCGCTTCTGGAACCGCGACAAGTCGAACGCATCGCAGCTTGATATCAGCGGCTGTGCTGGGCCAGCACCTCCACACCGCGCTGCACGGCGGGGCGGGCTGCGATCTCGGCGAACCAGCGCTTGAAATGCGGCAGGGTGGCGGTATCCACCCCCTGACGATCCGGATAGCGCATCCAGGGCCAGGCGACGATATCGGCGATGGAATAGTTGTCCCCGCCCAGGAAGCGCGCTTCCGACAGGCGCTTGTCCAGCACGCGGTACAGACGGTTCGCCTCGCTCGTATAGCGGTCGATGCCATACTGGATCTTTTCCGGCGCATATTGGCGGAAATGATGCGCCTGGCCCAGCATCGGCCCCAGACCGCCCATCTGCCACATCAGCCATTGCAACTGGGTATAGCGCTCCGAAGAGCCCGGCTTGCCGATCAGCCGGCCGGTCTTGTCGGCCAGATAGATCAGGATCGCCCCTGATTCAAACACCGGAAAGGGTTTGCCGTCCGGCCCGTCGGGATCAAGGATCGCCGGAATCTTGTTGTTCGGGCTGATCGTCAGGAAGTCAGGCAGGAACTGGTCACCCGCCCCGATATTGATGGCGTGCACCGTATAGGGCAGGCCCAATTCCTCCAGAGCGATATGGACCTTATGGCCGTTCGGTGTCGGCCAGCTATAGACGTCGATACTCATGCTCTTGTCCTTCCCGGTGTAGCAAACTCGTTCAATATACGCGAACCATTGAACCAAATAAGTGGGCGCCAGGGCCGTTTGTGCAATATGCCTCCCGGTCAATAATCGATGACCGGCAAGACAAGACTGCTTCGCTCAAGGCTGGCGGGTCAAATGATAGGTGGTGAAGGCTTCGAACCGGTCATCCGGCCCCGGCTCGACCTGCCGCGATTCCACCTGAAACCGGGCTTCGGCCCGGGGCACGGCGCAAAGCTGGCCCGCGACGGTCAGGCGGGCGCCCAGATCGGCGCCCCAGCTGGCGCGCAGGACTTTCGTCCCGTCGGTCAGTACGATGGCCAGCCCTGTATCACCCGCCAGAATGTCGGCGGCCGGCGCGGCCCTGTCCCAGGTCAGACCAAGGCAGGCCTCGATCTCCTGCGGGGTTCGGCGCGTGCCCAGCACCGACAGCGCGGTCCAGCCGGCCGGTTCCAGCCGGGAAAAATCGGCGATGGCGGGCGCGCGCCCGGCCGCCTCGGCAATTTCGCGGCCGAAGGCTTCCGACAGGCCCGGGTCCGGATCGCCATATTCCAGCCAGAGCCGCCCGGCGCTGACCACCAGGAACAGGGCTATAACCAGGATCGCCGCGGCGATCAGCCAGATCAGGATTTGCAGGATGCGACGGGTCATACCCGCTTGGTAGCGCGGGCCGGCCCTGCTCGGCAAGTCAGGATGATGAGGCCCTGCCCGAAGCCCATCGCAACCGGCCACCAGGACCAAACGAGACGAGACGTCTCGTCTTGTTTGGGGTGAATTGCTGCCCCCTGCCCTGGCATCCCGGCCGGTTCGACGCAGCCGGACAGCCGGTTGCGGAACCGAAGAATCACTCTTACGCTTTCAGCGGGCAATTTGGACGTCATATCCTGCCATGGATAGCGGACTGGAATTCACGCGCGGCTTCGAGCGCATCAGGTTGGGCGTACCGGGAACCATCATCGCCCGGGCTGACCGCGACTGGCTGCGCGCCACCCTGGCGGAAGCCATGGGCCGGGACATCTTCCTGCGCCAGGAGGTGGAACGCCTGCTGGAACGCGATCTGGGCCACCGCACGGTGCGCGGGCTGGATCTGGCCGGGCTGGCGGAACGCGCGGCCGACCGCTTCGCGGGGCTGCCAGCCTTGATCGAACATGTCGTGCCGCCGATTTCCGGCCGCAAGGCACCGCCTGCCCCGCCGCCGGAACCCGTCCCCAACGCCGTGCCCCGGCAGGAGAAACCGACCGGCGTTCCGGTGGTGCAGAAGGATCACTGGATCGTGGTCGAGCTGGTGGGCGAGAACGGGGAACCCATCCCCGGCGAGCTGTGCCGCATCACCCTGCCCGATGGCGACATCATCGAACGCCATACCGACAGCCGTGGCCGGGTGGAGGAATACGGCCTCATCGCGGGCGACTGCACCGTCGAATTCCCCGAACTTGATCAGGATGCTTGGGAGGCCGTGGCATGAGCGAGCAGCATGGCGACATGGTTGCGGCCGCAGCACCGGTTGGCGATGGAAACTATACCGTCCAACCGGGGGATGGCATGTCGTCCATCGCCGAACGCCATGGCTTCTTCGCCGATACTCTGTGGAACCTGCCGCAGAACGCCGCGCTCAAATCCGCCCGGAAAAGTGCGGAAGTGCTGCTGCCGGGTGACAGGGTGCATGTTCCCGATCTGCGTCAGAAGCAGGAAAGCCGGCCGGTTGATCTCGTGCATCAGTTCAAGCGCAAAGGCGTTCCGGTGGAAATCCGTTTCAGCGTGGTGGAGGAAGGCGGTCGGGTTTTCGCCGACAAACCCTATGTCCTGTCCATCGGCCAGCGCCGCTATGAGGGTCGGACGGATGCAAAAGGCGAGTTGCATCACTGGGTTTCCCCGTCCGCCCATAGCGGCACCCTGACCGTAACCCTGGATGAGCCGGGCTATCCGAGCAAACTGGTGCGCGAGTTGCGCATCGGCCATCTGCAGCCGGTGGAAAGCGTAGCGGGCTGTCAGGCAAGGCTGCAGAACCTTGGCTATTATACCGGGCTGGTCAGCGGCACGGAAACGGAGGCCACGCGGGGCGCAATCCGCCGCTTCCAGGGCGCGGAAGGTCTGAACGCCACAGGCGAGGCCGACCAGGAAACTCTGGATGCCCTGCTCGCGCGCCACGGCAACTGAGTACCGGAGCCAGCTGGGGCATGCCATCCGATCATCTGGGTCGCCTCAAAATGTCCTCCGGACTGGCGCAGAGCGGTTCCCAATCCGGTTCCAGCCGGAACACGGTCCAGGTCGCACCCGATGCCACCTATCGGCTGCATGGCGACTTCAACCGGGACGGTGCTGCCGATAGCAATACCTGGTACACGGCCGCCCGTTGGGAATGGGGCGCCGGAAATCCGGGTGCAATCATCGCGTTCAACAACGACGACGACGGAGGTCGTCGTTCAGACACCCACCCGGAACGTCGCGATTTCACCGATGACCGGGTGAATGCGAACGATGTGGAAATCGCCCCCCTGGAAATCCGGCGGCATGGCGGCACGCTGCCAGCGGCGGCACGTTTCAAGGCCTCGCTGGAGGTCCTGAATGGGAATGAGCGCAATATCCGCATTTTCAACGGCAGAGGCGAAGGACGCAGCGAGATGATTGGCCCGGCGCGCGGCAATCTCGTCCGCATTCACGACATGGCGGCACTCGGCGCTTCTTCGACACTTGGTATGGAAGCCCTGCGCTATGCAGGCCGGGGTTTCAACGGCCTGATCGACATCCGCCTGACCGTCTATCTTTACGACTATGATAGCCGGCAGAGCAACGACGCCAATTTCGACATCATGGAAAATGTCGGACGCATTCACGAGACGACCTATGTGCGTGTGCGCGTCGCCCCCTGGATCGTGCCGCATCACCTGGACCGGGCAGAGCGGGTCTATGTCGTCACGGTACCCAACACCGACAGCGAGCCAAACGACACCTTCCGAGGCCGGCTGGACACCATGGTGCAGGCGGCGGGCTGCGCCTTCGACGCGGGCTGGAACGACCATGACCGCTGGATGCAGGATTGCATGGAAATCGGCTATTCCGTGATGCCGGCTGCAACCCGTCCACATCGCTATACGAGCATATTACGATGCTTTCGCGACCGGGAACTATACGATCACCTGCCGTCTCTTGCCGGACGGGATATCGGCTGGTTCGAACCGCGTTTTTTTGCCGACCTTGATAACCCATCGGTCTTGATCGGGAACTCCAACACTTTCGATTCTGGCGGAAACATTGAGGCAACGCCGCCAGTGCGCGACAGGGCTGGTAGAACCTATCCTTTCGGACGGGTCTATTTCGGGGCTGGCCGGTTCGGCAGTCGCTTCGACAGCACGGTATCGGATTTCTTCGATGCCCAGATTGTGCAGGCACCGATCCGCATCGACACCAACTGGCTGGGCGTCGGCCATGTCGACGAGATGATGTCCTTCGTGCCGCGCAGGACCGTACCCGTTATCCCCAGCACGACCAATCCCAACCCTTACAAGCGCTGGAAGCTCGCCATCGCCTGCCCCCGCCTTGCCTACGAAATCCTCGACGCTGCCCACGGGCATGGCGAGCGCCTGCTCGTCAACAGACGCCTGAAAATGGGGCGCCGTGTCTGGATCAACAATTGGGTGGATGAGCCGGTCTTCGGTTTTCGGCAGGTCCAGGTGACCGTGGACAACTGGGTCAACGAGCCACGGATCTACTACCGAACTTCTACCAATAGCTGGGTCGGGCCGACACATTATCTAAGTGCGGCCTTTGGAACCGGATATCATAGGTCAGGCGACGATTCCGCTCCGTACAGGGTGTACAATTCATTCCTGAGGCAGACGGAAGATAACTTCCAGCGTGTGAACCGCCCCATCCAGCGGATGGAAGCACGCTTTGTCCAAACCGGCACACAGCGCGTAGATCGCGGGCACTTCGAAGTGCGGGACGAGTGGGACGACCGGGAACAGGCGGTGGACGATTTCCTGGATGACGACACGTTGGTCACATCCCCGGCGAGCGCCGATCCTCTGACCGGCGCGGCGCTTCGCGCGTTGAACGAAAGAATCTGGACGCACAGCATTCGCCCGGTGCTAGCCCAGTTACGGGACGATATCGACCTCGCCGACACCGATGTGATCGAAGTGCCCGTGCTTTTCTACCCGACCAACGCCGGCCACACGGAATTCGGTGCACTCACAGGGGATATGGTGAATATGCTGGTGATCAATGGGCATTGCATCCCGCCCTATGCCTACGGGCCACAGGCTGCCACGGATCGGGAATGCCGCTTCGAGCGCAATTTCAGGGCGGCGCTCGAGGCGGAAAATCTTACGGTCACCTACATCAACGACTGGTACGAATACCATGCCAAGCATGGCGAGGTGCATTGCGGCACCAACACCCTGCGCCTGCCGCATCCAATCAATACCTGGCTGGAAAGCGCCGCCGCGCGCTGGTGGGAGTTTACGCCATGAGCGAGCAGGACGAACCGGTAACCCTGGAAGGCATTTGCCAGGCCGCACTGGAGACGCGGGGGCCGGATTACGAGAAAGCGGAGCAGGCGCTTCTGGTCTGTGGACCACAAAGCCTGGACATGTTGCGGAAGACGGCTGCGCAGTCGCCAGACCCGCTGGCCCGCATCATGCCGGATATCCTTGCCCCCTGGTTGCCCGCCGAGGCCCACGAATTCCCCAGCGCGCTTGCCTATATGGATGGCATGCGCAGGCTGGCGGAAGGAACGCCGCGCGGAATACCGTCGCCGGGAACGGTGGCGAAGGATATCGCCCATCTTTACGGCACGGGTCTTGGTTCCATCCTGACCCTGCGTGCGGCCAAGCTGGAACAGGAACCGGTCTGGCGCCTGCAGACCGCCCTGCTCTATCTGCGCCTGAACCCCGATCCCAGGGCGTTGCCAATGCTGGCGCGATTGGCGGGCGTACTGGAACCCGGGCAGCCCCTGGATATGGTCCTGTCCATGTTCGATGCCTGGCCCCCGATTGAGGTTCACGCGGCGATGGCGGCGGAGATCCGCTATTGGCGCGGGGTCGCCGCCATGCTCTACAATCCGCCGATGCCGCCACCGGGCTGGAGGCCCCCGGAAGGCAGCGAGGAGCAGCCGCCCCCGCCGCCTCCGGAAGAATAGCCGTCACCCCTCCAGCTTCGCCTTCAGAAGCTGGTTGACCACACCCGGATTGGCCTTACCGCCGGACTGTTTCATCACCTGACCCACGAACCAGCCGATCAGCCCGGTCTTGCCCGAACGGTACTGTTCGACCTGGCCCGCATTCTCCGCGATGATCCTGTCCACGATGGCCTCGATCGCGCCGGTATCGGTGATCTGCGTCAGCCCCTTCTCCTCCACGATCCGGGCGGCGGGTTTGCCGGTTTCGATCATGATGTCGAAGACGTCCTTGGCGATCTTGCCCGAAATCGTGTTGTCGGCGATCAGGTCCAGCAACCCGCCCAGCGCCTCGGCCGAAACCGGGCTTTCGGTCACATCCTTGCCCAGCTTGTTCAGCCGCCCGAACAACTCGCCGATCACCCAATTGGCCGCCTGCTTGCCGTCGCGGCCCTTGGCCACCGCTTCGTAATAGGCGGCCGTGTCGCGGCTGACGACCAGCACGCCGGCATCATAGGCACCCAGCCCATACTGGGTCATGAAGCGGGCCTTCTTGGCGTCCGGCAGTTCCGGCAAATCGGCCTTCTGCGCTTCGACGAAGGCCGGATCCAGCACCAGCGGCAACAGATCCGGGTCCGGGAAATAGCGGTAATCCTGCGCGTCTTCCTTGGAGCGCATGGAACGCGTCTGTCCCGTGCCGGCATCGAACAGGCGGGTTTCCTGGATGATCTTGCCGCCGTCTTCCAGAATTTCGACCTGGCGGCGGGCCTCGTATTCAATCGCCTGACGCACGAAACGCAGCGAGTTCACATTCTTGATCTCGCAGCGCGTGCCAAAGGGCTCACCCGCCTTGCGGACCGAGACATTGACGTCGGCACGCATCGAGCCTTCGGCCATGTTCCCATCGCAGGAACCGACATAGCGCAGGATCGACTGCAGCTTCGAAATATAAGCCGTCGCCTCTTCCGGCGAGCGCATGTCGGGCTTGGACACGATTTCCATCAGCGCCACGCCCGACCGGTTGAGGTCGACATAGGATTTGGTCGGGTGCTGGTCATGCAGCGACTTGCCCGCATCCTGTTCCAGATGCAGCCGCTCCACCCCGATGGATTTGGAGCTGCCGTCTTCCAGATCGATGGAAATCTCGCCCTCGCCCACGATGGGCAGCTCATACTGGCTGATCTGATAGCCCTGCGGCAGATCAAGGTAGAAATAATTCTTCCGGGCGAAGACCGAGGTCAGATTGATCTTCGCCCCGATGGCAAGCCCGGTCCGCACGGCCTGACGCACGCATTCGGCATTGATCACCGGCAGCATGCCGGGCATGGCGGCATCAACCAGCGAGACCTGTTCGTTCGGATCGCCCCCGAAGGTGGTGGAGGCGCCGGAAAACAGCTTGGCCTTGCTCAGCACCTGGGCATGAACCTCAAGACCGAGAACGATTTCCCACGGGCCGGTACGCCCTTCAATGATATAGGCCATGGCTCAAGCCCTCCCCTTCAGGAAAGCAGGCTGGGCGGTGAAGCCCGCCGCCTCTTCCATCACCTGCCCGGCGGAGAACAGCGTCTCCTCATCGAACGGCCGTCCCAGAAGCTGCAGCCCCAAGGGCAGACCGTCACTGCTGAGACCGGCCGGCAGGGCAAGCCCCGGAATACCGACCAGATTGGCGGTGATGGTGAACACGTCGTTCAGATACATGGTCACCGGATCATCCTGCGGCTCGTCCAGGCCGAAAGCCGGGGTCGGCGTGGTCGGCGCCAGGATCATGTCGCAGGCGTTCCAGGCGTTGCGGAAATCCTCCGCCAGCCGGGCACGCACCTTCTGCGCCTTCAGGTAATAGGCGTCGTAATAGCCCGCCGACAGCACATAGGTACCGATCAGGATACGCCGTCGGGTTTCCTTGCCGAACCCCTCGCCGCGGGTATTCATATACATCTCGTTCAGGTTCTTGCCTTCGACACGCAGCCCATAGCGCACGCCGTCATAGCGCGCGAGGTTGGAGGAGGCCTCGGCAGGCGCCACGATGTAATAGGCCGGCAGTGCGTATTTCGAATGCGGCAGGGAAATCTCCACGATCTCCGCCCCCGCCGCCTTCAGCCATTCGGCCCCCTGCTCCCACAACGCCGCGATCTCCGGCGACAGCCCGTCGACGCGGTATTCCTTGGGAATGCCGATCCGCATCCCCTTCACGCCACGGCCGAGCGCCGCCTCGTAATCCGGCACGGCGCGGTTGACGGAGGTGGAATCCTTCGGGTCATGACCCGCCATGGCACCCATCATGATGGCGGTATCGCGCACATTGCGCGCCATCGGCCCCGCCTGATCGAGCGAGGAGGCATAGGCGATGATGCCCCAGCGCGAGCAGCGGCCATAGGTAGGCTTCATGCCGGTGATGCCGGTGAAGGCCGCAGGCTGGCGGATCGACCCGCCGGTATCCGTGCCGGTCGCGGCCAAGGCCGCCCGCGCGGCGACCGCCACGGCGGAACCGCCGGACGACCCGCCGGGAACCAGCTTCACCTCCGGCGCGCTGGCGCGCGTCCAGGGGTTCACCGCCGGCCCGTAATAGGAGGACAGGTTGGACGAGCCCATGGCGAACTCGTCCAGATTGGTCTTGCCCAACAGGACCGCGCCCGCCTGCCACAGCTTGGCGGTGACGGTGGATTCATAGGTCGGCACGAAGCCGTCCAGGATATGGCTGGCCGCCGTGGTGGCGACCCCTTCGGTGCAATACAGGTCCTTCACCGCCAGCGGAATGCCTTCCAGCGCCCCGCCCTCACCCCGCGCCAGCTTCTCGTCGCTGGCCGCCGCCATGGCACGGGCCTTCTCGGCCGTCTCGGTGATAAAAGCGTTCAGGGGACGCGCCGCCTCCATGGAGGCGGCATAGGTCTCCGTCAACTCGGCCGCGGACAGCTTGCGGGCCTTCAGCGCGTCGCGCGCTTCGGCCAGGGTCAGATCGATGGGGCTCGTCATTACTCGACCACCTTCGGCACGGTGTAGAAATTCAGCATGCGGTCGGGCGCGTTCGCCAGAACGCGTTCCGGATAGCCGCCATCGGTGACGGCATCCTCGCGTTGCGGCAGGGTGGTTTCGACAGCCGAGGTCATCGGGGCGACGCCCGTCACGTCGACCTCTTCCAGCTGTTCGATCCAGGTCAGGATGCCGGAAAGCTGGGTGGCCAGCCCCTCCATCTCCTCCTGCGGAACCTTGACGCGTGCAAGCAGCGCGATCCGCGCAACCGTGTCCTTGTCCAATGCCATGGGTCGGACATCCCTCCGTTACGATGTGCCTTTCAGGAAAGCATCGCCGGACCTAGCAAAGCCCGCGCTTGCAGGCAAGGCCGAAGCCGGCAAGCGGCTGCAGAGCAGCCCGGATTTGTCGGCAATGTAAAGAACCAGCACAGTAAGCCGCGTCAGCGGCAAGGATTTGCGGGCAAGGAGAACCAGCGCAGACGGACGCGCCAGCGTCCCCGATCTGTGCGCGAACAGAAGCCAACAGGTGGCTGCGGAGCAGCCCGGACTGGTCGGCACCGCCAAAGGCCGCCGGAGTTGCGCCAGAGCGGGTTTCGGCCAATATGAATCGTTCCGACGGAGCGGATTTGGTTGGGTTTCGAGTTGTGGGGACGAAGGACATGCCAAAGCATATTCGAGGACGAACAGCTCGGAAACCGGTCAAATCCGCCCGTCCTTTCAGGTTTCCGATTGGCGGATGTCCGGCGGCAAACCGGTCTTGCGTGATGGCCCACATCGCTCTGCGCCCGGTTCACGCTCCGGCCCATCTCGCCAATCGAGAAACGGAACCGGTTCATATTGGTCGAAACCCGCTCTAAATCTGAAGGTTCAGCTCAGGCGGCCCCTTCCGTCAACTCGGGGATAACGGGGAAGATACCCGGAATCACCACGAAGCCCGGCAGATGCCGCAGGCGCGCTGTCCAGCGCCAAAGTTCCGGAAAATCCTCGATCGCGACACCGGCATCGGGAGCCAGGGCGGCCGTGCCGAAGACCGCGATATCGGCAACCGTCGGCCGGTCCCCCACCAGCCAGTCGCGCGGACCTTTCGCTCCACCAGCCAGATGATCGTCGATCACGGCCATCGCCGCATTGGCGGCACGCAGATCATCACCGGGCCCCGCGGGCAGGGTATCGTCACTGAACCGGGCCAGACGCAGCGCGCCAATCGGCGCCATATCGCGCTCGGCGAAAGCCATCCATTGCAGGATCTCCGCCTGAAGCGCGGGGGATTCCGGCATCCAGCTTCCGCTCTCATCATAGCGCCGCGCCAGATAGCTAAGGCAGGCCAGTGGACCGGCCACGCACAGATCGCCGTCGCGGATTACGGGAAGCCGCGACAGCGGCGAAATGGACGCCTTGAATTCAGGGCTCAGATGCTCGCGCCCCGGATGCATGTCCACCTTGTGGCGGGTATAGTCCAGCCCCAGAAAAGATAGCAGCAACCGCGCCTTATAGGCATCGTCGGACAGTATGTAGTCATAAAGTTCTATCACAGCACCGGCGCTCCCTGCGGCATGTCCAGACGGGTCATGCGGTCGCCGGTCCAATCGCGCAGAACCGAGAATTCCAGGCCGGATTTGGCGATCCAGCGGCGATAGGCGATCGAGCTGGCATCGGAAATGGCGGGCACTTCGCCAAGCGGGCTCAATGGCAGCTTTTTCGGATATTGATGGATCAGCACCATGCGATCCTGCGCGAATATCTCGTGATAGAAGTGCAGGATGTCGGTTCTGCTGTTGGTGTTGTCGAAATTCATCGCAAAGGAATGAACGACACAGCTCTCCTCATCCACCGGCTGGATGAACAGCCCGATCAGGTCCTTGGCGCCCCGCTCCACCAGAGAATCCTTGTAGATAATGGAGATGAAAGGGCGCGGAATCCGATAGTCGTAATAGACGATGGTATCCTGGGTTCCCACCGCCGCCGATGCCCTGGGCTGCACGAAGGAACAGCCCACCGCCCACAGCTCCGTCTCGTCCTCCCGATATTCGACGTCATAGCTCGGCACTTCCGCATGGGCATAGCCGCCCAGCGTTCCGGTATGAACGAAGGAGAAGTGGGAGATGTCGAAGAAATTCTCGATTACACGCAGGCCGGATGCAGGCACGCCGATGCGCCCGCGAAACAGGAAGCGACGCCCGCCGGGCTGCTCCATCTCCGGCACCTTGATCAGGCCGCGTGCGGGCGCGCCCAGGCAGACCCAGACAAAGCCATAGCGTTCCTGCACATGGGGCAACGGGGCCGACCGCGTGCCGTCCCCGGCGATTTCCCGGCATACGGCCTGGCCATCCGCCGCACGGCTCAGTTCGATATCCTGTCCCAGAAGACATGTGCGCCTGGATTCGCCGGTCACAAGCTCGGGACCATAGCTTACGACATACCAGTCCTGCAGGGCGATGGGGTCGGTCGTCTTGGTCATGGGTGCTTTCCCTTTCAACGCGTCGGCTCAGGCTGCCGCATGAAGGGCGAAGCGCAGCCGCTTCACCGCCGTTGCCAGCGCGTCTTTCCGCACAGGGTTCATATCGGGCGCGGTCAGGACATGCAGCAGCGTCCGATCCACATCCACCGGCAGCATCAGAACGGCATGATCATCCGCAAGCACGGCCCCACCTGACGCACGCAGGGGGCTGTCGGGCAGAAGCGGCCCGGCGACAAGGTCCGATGCCACCTGACCCAGGGCACCGGTGACAACAATGCTGCGCAACAGCGTGAAGCCCGCCGCCCCTTCCGGCAGTGCCGGCGCATCAAACCCTGCCGTCTGCGGTGCACCGCCCCAGATCAGCCCATCGGTCTCCACCACTTGCATGGCCGCCGCACGGGCGGTTCGCGGCGGCTTCTTATCCGGATGGGCGGGAATCGCCCGGCATTGCGCATCCGCCCCGAAGGACCAGCCATGATAGGGGCAAAGAAGGACGTCATCCTGCACCTCGCCGAATGACAGGCGCATGCCGCGATGCGGGCACCGATCCAGCCAGACCGATGCCCGGCCGTCCCCCGTCCGCCAAACCGCCAGGGGAACCCCGGCCAGTCGAACGGGCTGAACGGTGCCGTTGCGCAATTGCTCGGCGCCCATCAGGGCGAACCAGCCCATTCTGCCATCGCTAACAGGCATCATGTCCCCACTATCCTTGTTCTGTCGGCATAATCCGCCCGCTTGGCCGGGACTACGGCATCGGACGAGATGCTCTCTATTCCTGTTGCTCCAACGCTAACCGTCCGGCCGGGAAAAGTTCAAATTCGAAACTACGAATTTTGCGTCAGCTTTTCTGAACGACGGATTGAGAGCTGCTGGCATTAATCTGCACCCGCAACCACGGTCGAAAGGGTGTCGTGATGATGGATGTGGTGGTGTCGGAGATTGTCGAGGAAGCACGGGATATCCGCGTGCTGACACTCCACGCCGTGGATGGCGGCGATCTGCCCGCATATGAAGCGGGCGCGCATATCGATGTTCATGTCATGGTGGATGGGACGGAACTGATCCGCCAGTATTCCCTCTGCCGTGGGCAGGGCCGATCGGACAGCTATGAAATCGCCGTGCAGCGGGCCGCCGATTCCCGTGGCGGATCGAAGGCGCTGCACGATGCGCTGCGCCCCGGTGACGTGCTGCGGATCGGCGAACCGCGCATCCTGTTTCCGCTGGCGGCCGAAGCAACGGAACACCTGCTGATCGGGGGCGGCATCGGCATCACCCCGCTCCTATCGATGGCGGAAGACCTGTCGGCGCGCAAAGCGGCGTTCCACCTGCACTATTGTGTGCGCGACGAGGCGCACCTGGCCTTCGTCGCGCGGCTGCGTGGGGCTGCGTTGGCGGGAAAAACCAACATCCATCTGGATTCCGCGCCCGATTCCCGCCCGGACATCGCGGCGATGCTCGGCACTTGGCGGGAAGGTTGTCATGTCTATGTCTGCGGCCCGGAAGGTTTCATGACGGCGGTCATCGCCCAGGCGGAAAGGGCGGGATGGCCCGCCGCGCATGTGCATCGCGAATATTTCACGGCGCCGAGCGATGGGGTTCCCGCCATGGATGGCCGGGACGACAGCTTCGAAGTAGAGATCAGGAGCAGCGGCGCGGTGTTCGTGATCCCGCCCGACCGGTCCATCGCCGAAGTGCTGGAAGAAGGGGGCTTGTTCCTCCCCCTTTCCTGCGAGGCCGGGGTCTGTGGAAGCTGCATGACCGGCCTTCTGTCAGGAACACCAGACCACCGCGATCATTGCCTGACCCCCGGCGAACAGGAGGCAGGCAACGTAATGACACTATGCGTGTCGCGGGCACGCAGCAGGCGGCTGGTGCTGGATCTGTGACCGGGCGCCTTAGCCGGACAACATTTCACGCAGGAAAGGCAGCACCTGGGCAGCGAAATCCACCGGGTTCTCCTCCACCACCATGTGCCCCGCGCGCGGCACTTCCACCACCCGGGCATCGGCCATGATTTCGGCCATCTCGGCTACGATTTCCGGCGTGATCATGTCGGAAATGCCGCCGCGCACGATCAGTGTCGGGCAGGTGATGGCCTTCAACGCCGCCCAGGTCTTTTCCGCCGGGTCCGGCTTCATGCGCGGGTTGAAGATGGCCCGGTCGATGCGCCATCCGATCCTGCCATCGGGCGTGTCCTGCAGCATCCAGTCCAGACGAATGGCAAAATTGCGGGGCGTGGCACGCGCATGCAGCCCCGCCAGAAATGCGCCCGCCGCATCGCGGTCGGGGAAATCCGCAGGGGTACGCCCCATCTCGGCGCGCATGCGCTCCAGCCCCGGCGCGGCCAGGATGGGGGCGCTGTCGACGATGACCAGCCGGCCCATCCGGTCCGGATAGGTTGCGGCGAAATTGACCGAATTGGTGCCGCCCATGGAATGGCCCACCAGCGTGGCCCGGGTGATGCCCAACGCATCCATCAGGCGCAGCGTATCGGCGACATAGGCTTCGGTACGATAGTCGCCATCCGGCGCCGCATCGGAACCGCCACGTCCGCGCTGATCGAGTGCGATCACATCGAAGTCGGGCGCGGCCACCTCGATGAATTCATCGAACCAGTGGGCATAAGCGCGCAGCCCATGCAGGAGGATCAGGACAGGGGCGCCCGCCTTGCCTGCCCGGATGTAACGCAGCCGCACAGGGCCTTCGATGTAGCCTTCGAAGAAATCCATCCTGTCCTCGCTCATGGCATGCGTACCGGCGTGCGGGCATAGGGCACCTTCAACTCGACCTCGTAACCATCGGGATCGCGCAGATAAAAGGACGTACCGAAACCGGAGGAACCATAGACCTCCAACGGGCCGAGAACCGGCCTGATCCCCTCGGCGGCAAGCGCCTCCAGAACCTCGTCCAACTCTCCCTCGATATTCAGGCACAGATGCTCGATCCCACGCTGTTCGCGGGGGGCCAGCACCTCTCCCTCCTTCAGGGGAAGCACGTCGATAAGGTTGCGGCCCGCCCGGAACTGCCACAGTCCGATGCGGTCATAGATGCGTTCCAGATGCAGCCCCAGCACCCCTTCGTAAAAGGCCCGGGTCTGTTCGATATCCGTCACACGCAGCACGACATGATCGATGCCTGTCACGCGGGCTGGAAGGATTGCCATTCCTTGTCTCCACCGGTTTTCCCGCCGGTTGATCCGGCGAATATCTGCATGACGCCAGCCTATCGGCTGACGGAACCAGCAGAAACGAGCCTTCTGCCTGTCTTTGGTTCAGTCTTTCTGAACTTCCCCGTCCGGGCGGCACACCAGCGGTCAGTCGGTCTAGGTAAGAAAAAGTGAATCACAGATCAGGGTTAAACTTGTTTCGCCGCAAAACGCCGATCCCTAGCCTCAACCCCGGTCGGGCAGCGTGGTCCGCCCGGCCGCTTCCGACCGGACAGTCGACAAAACCCAAGAACGCCGGACCACGGCGACGCCATTCAGGACCTGTACCCGATGCGTGATCCTGCCCCCGAAACCCAGGCCGCTGCGTGCGACGCGCCGGTGACTGCCATCCTCGCGACCTATCTGGCGGATGTGTCCCACGACACCCTGCCGACGGTCGTGTGCGATCATGCCAAGGCGTCGCTGCTGGATACGCTGGGCGTGGCCCGGATCGGGGCAACATCCGGCGATGGGCACCAGGCGGCGGTAACCGCGATGACGGCAGGCGGCGGCGCACCACAGGCCACGATCTGGTTTACCGGCAAGCGCATTGATGCGGCCCGCGCGGCCTTCTGCAACACGGTTCACGCCCGCGCCCATGATTACGACGACATCATGGTCTACCCACAGGTGCATGTGTCGGTCTGCACCGTTCCCCCTGCCCTGGCAGCAGCGGAATTCGCAGCCGGCGCGACGGGTGCGGTCACGGGCCGGCGCCTGCTGGAAGCGATTGCGGCCGGGGCGGAAATGCAAAGCAGGCTGGCCCATGCCTACGGCCCCTTTCATGACGCGTCGCGCTTTCCCATCATGCTGCCGACCCAGATCTTCGGCTATTTCGCGGCGGCCGCGGCGGCAGGCCGGGCCATGGGGCTGGATGCCGCACGGATGCAAAGCGCCCTTGGCTTCGCCCAGATGCAGGCGGGCGGAACGGAAGAAATGGTCGTTCACGCGACCGACAGCGTCGGCAAATGCCTGTATGCCGGGTTCGCCAGCCAGGCCGGGGTGCAGGCGGCCATTCTGGCGCATCACGGTGCATTGGCGCGCGGACGTGCCCTGGAAGGCAAGGCAGGCCTCTTCGCCGCCTTTTTCGGCGGCAACTTCGACGCATCGGCCCTGATCGACGGGCTGGGCCGCGATTACCGATCGCTGGAACGCTGCACCAAGGCGATGCCGGGCACGCTGGTGGCGCATGGTTATGTCGAAGCCGGCAGATCCCTGATGCGCAGCCATGACCTGTCGCCCGATGACGTGGCGGAGGTGGAGATCGTCGTGGGTCCCTGGGGTTTGGCCATGTCAGAGCCCGCCACGGACCGCCGCGCGCCCGCCACCGCATCCACGGCGATGAATTCAATCCCATTCCTGCTGGCCAAAGGGCTGGTCAACGGCAAGGTTGAATTGGCTGACATGACGCCGGAAGGACGGTCGGAACCGCGCGCGCTGGATATGGCGCGGCGCATCCGCCATCGCCTGGTGCCCGAGATGGCGGCCCCAGGCGGGCTGGAAGCGGCACAGGTAGCACTTCTCCTGCATGACGGCACCCGGCTGGAAGCGGCCTGTGCCGCACCGCTGGGCCATCCCAGCCGCCCGCTTGGCTTCGACGATATCAGCCGGAAATTTCACGCCAACATGGCGCCCGACGGCCTGCCAGCCGACCGCGCCCGGGCAGAGCGCATATCGGACATGGTCGCCCATCTGGAAGACCTGCCGGATATCGCGCCGCTGCTAGACCTTCTGCCATCCGGCGACCGGTGCAAGAACGGAGAATGACATGAAGCGCCCCCTTGACCAGCTTATCCGTCGCGATGCGATCCACCGAGACGTCTATTGCGATCCGGAAATTTTCGAGTTGGAGATGGCGCGCATCTTCGACCACACCTGGGTTTTCCTGGCCCATGAGAGCGAGATTCCTGCGCCCGGAGACTACAAGACGACCCATATCGGACGCCACCCCATCATCGTGAACCGGAACGACGAAGGCCGGATTGGTGCCTTCATCAACCGCTGTCGACATCGCGGCCCGACCGTGTGCCGTAACGAGTTGGGCAATGCGAAATTCTTCCGCTGCCCCTATCACGCCTGGACCTATGACAATTCCGGCAATCTGGTGGCAGTGCCGATGCCGCAGGGCTATGGCGCGGACTTCCAGAAGGACGAACTCGGCCTCGCCGCGGTCGCGCGGGTAAAAAGTTATGCCGGTTTCATTTTCGGCAATATGAGCGCGCAAGGCCCGAGCCTGGAAGAGCATCTGGGCGGGGTGACACGGTTCCTGGATGCCTATGTCGCGACCTCGCCCGTGGGAGAGATCGACGTTTATAAGGGCTATCAAAAATGCGCCTATAACGGGAATTGGAAGTTCCAGCTGGAAAACGGCGTGGACCCCTACCACGTCGGCGCGCTGCACGCCTCTGCTGTAACGCCGGAAGCGCTGGCCATCTATCGCCAAGGCAAGGGCGCGGTGATCGCGATGGACGGGCACGGCGTGACCGACCATACCGACTGGGGTCCGATGCCGGTCGATGCCAGCCTGTCGGGCGGCTTCAATCTGGTGATTTTCCCCAATCTGATCGTGCTGCGCAGCCAAATCAGGACCGTCCGTCCGATCGCCGTGGACCGCACGGAAATCCTGACCAGCGTCGTGAGGCTGAAAGGCGTCGACGACGACATCAACGTCCGGCGCATGCGCGACCAGGAATTCGAATTCGGCGCGGCAGGCACCTTCTTCGCCGACGATCTCGACATTTTCGAACGAACGCAGGACGGGTTGAGCAGCAACGCGGTGGAATGGGCGGTGTTCGCACGCGGCTTGGACCGCGAGGAGCTTCGCAACGGCTATATGACCGGCTTCATGTCCGACGAAACGCAGCACCGGGGCATGTATGCGAACTGGCTGAAGATGATGCTGGCCAATGCGCCGGCCGAACAACCCCAGGCGGCAGAGTAAGACCATGAGTGATTTGCGCAAAGAGGTGGAAACCTTCCTGTATCGCGAAGCCGCCCTGCTGGACGGCGGCGCGCTTCGCGACTGGCTTGCCCTGTTCCGCGACGATGCAACCTATTGGGTTCCGGCCGGTACGGGCGATTATGATCCGCGGGAGCATGTGTCCATCATCCATGACGACCTGGCCATGCTGAGCAAACGCATAGAGCGGCTGTATTCCGGGCATGCCTATGCCCAGGTGCCCGCATCGCGTACGCATCGCGCGGTCTCGAATGTGGAAGTGCGGCAGGATGGGGACGGCGTGGTCCATGTGGACTGCGTGACGTTGATCGTCGAACTGGTGCGCCATCGCCAGACCCTGAATTCCGCGCGTACCCACTACCGTTTGCATCGCGAGGGGGAGGGCTGGCGGATCGGGTTCAAGCGCGTGAACCTGCTGCGCAGCGACGAAGCGCTGGAAGCGACGGCTTTCCTGCTGTGACCTGCACGGCCCGATCGGGGCAGGCAGGCAAGGTGGTTTCATGACATTCCCTACCGACAGAACGACCGGCGAAAGCTGGCGCATCGGCAATGAGTTCGCCACGGTGCGGGTGTCGCTGGACCGCAGCGGCCATGACCCGCGGCTGGTGATCGAGGATATCGAACATGGTGTCAGCATCGCGCTCGATCCGCTGATCCTGGCCTCGCTGGCGCGCGGGCGGCTGGACGATCTGGCCGTGCATCTGTTCCCCAACAACCCCGAGGACCTGCCGTGAGCACGTTATGCTGCCTGTCGGCGACGGAACAGGCCAGGCGGATCGCCTTGGGCGAGGTAAGCCCGGTCGCCCTGGTCGAAGCGCATCTGGCCCGCATCGCAGAGATGAACCCGGGGTTGAATGCCATTTGCACGCTGAGTGCGGAAACGGCGATCCTTGCCGCGAGACGGATCGACGCCATGCGCGGGGACGGCGTTGCCCTGGGGCCGCTTGCGGGCGTGCCCGTTGGCATCAAGGACGTGACGCCCGTAGCGGGAATGCGCACGACCTATGGGTCTCCGCTGTTTGCCGATCATGTGCCCACCGAAAGCGCGCTTGTCGTGCAAAGGCTGGAAGCAGCCGGGGCCATCGTCATCGGCAAGACCAATACGCCGGAATTCGCAGCGGGGGCCAATACGGTCAATCCCGTTTTCGGGGCGACCCTGAACCCTTATGACCGCAGGCTTTCGGCGGGCGGGTCAACCGGCGGCGGGGCGGTGGGAGTTGCCACCGGCATGTTCGCCCTGGCGGAAGGGACCGATTTCGGCGGTTCTCTGCGTGTCCCGGCCGCCTTCTGCGGGGTGATGGGCCTGCGCCCCACGGCGGGTCTGGTTCCCAGCCACCCTGTGCCCGACCCGTGGGATCTGGGCCGGGTGCACGGACCGATTGCCCGCTCCGCCGAAGACCTGGCCCTGGCCCTGGATATAATGGCGGGGTCCGCGCCGGAATCGGCGGTTTGCCTGCCCAAACCATGGCCCGATCTGCGCCGTGCCATGGCCGAGGTCGAAGCCGGAGCCCTGAAACTGGCCGTGACCGCCGACCTGGCCGGTATCGGTCTGGATCCCCTGCCCCGCGCCGCATTCGATGCCGCGATCGCACGTCTGGACAAGCTGGGCCTGGATATCCGCGACCATCGGTTTTCGGTACCGGAAAGCCGCGACGCCTATCGGGTCATGCGCGGCGCATGGATGGCGACGCAATATCTGTCGCTGCGGGATCGTGAAAACGAGCTTACCCCCGCGCTGGCGCGTAACATCGCGCTGGGCCGTGCCTTGAGCGTGGCGGATATCGCACAGGCCCAGATCCAGCGTGCGGCGCTTTGGCACCGTTGGCAGGCGCTGTTCCAACGGGTCGATCTTCTGATCACCCCGACCGTTCCGGTTGAGCCTTTCCCGGTCACCCAGAATTTCCCGACAGAGATCGACGGCCAGCGGCTGGACGACTATGTGGACTGGATCGCGCCCACCTATGCCGTCACGCTTATGGGATTTCCGGCGATATCGGTGCCCTTCGGCAAGACGGGGTCCGGCCTGCCTTTCGCCTTGCAATTGATCGGCCCGCGCTTCAGCGAACCGCGCCTATTGTCCATGGCCGCCCATCTGCAACGCATGCAGCCTGCCACGCGCCTGTGTCAGTAACGCGCAGGTGCATTCCATGGTCTGATTTTTGCAGGAATTCCGGGGTAGCACGGTGCGCAAGGCGCAGAATGGCTGCCGTTCGACAGTGCCTGGACAGGCTTTGTCGGACCCGTGCGGCACCGTTCGCTGAACCCAAGGAGAACCCGCATGAACAGCATGATCTCGTCGTTCAATGTTGCCTTTTCGCAAAGTTCCGATGCGGGTCGGGAACTGCAACAGAACTCCCTGCCGCGCATCACGCTGCGCCATCTGGTATATTTCGTGGCGGCGGCCACGAATGAAAGCGCGATCCGTGCTGCCGAGCAGCTCAATGTTTCTCCGCCGGCCATCTCCGGGGCGATCTCCTCGCTGGAAGCGATTCTGGGTGAACAGCTGTTCATCCGCCGCCATGCGCGCGGGCTGATGATGACGGCGGCCGGGCGGCATTTGCTGTTCGAGGCGCGCGATGTGATCGACCGGGTAAAAGAGATCGAGGCCCTGCGTTTCCGCGGCAGCGGAGAGGCCAGCCGCCGTGTTTTCCTGGGCTGCCTGGGGGATGTGGCGTCACGCATCGTTCCGCCGCTGATGCGCGCTTTCAACGACGCCTTTGCGGCGGTGGAACTGCGCGTCAGCACTGGGGACCATGACCGGCTGATGACGGAAATGGATGATGGCGCACTGGATGTGGTAATCGCCCTCGACTTCGAAAGCTCGCCGGCCACGCATATGACGGTGTTGCAGCATACGCCCGCCCTCTGCGCCCTGCCGAATTCCCACCCGTTGGCCAGTGCGCCCGTCGATCTGTCGCTGCTGCAGGACGAGCCCTTCATCCTGCTCGATATGCCGCGCACGCGCGAATACATGCTGTCCGTTTTCGGCTATCTGAAACTAACCCCGAAGGTGACGTATCGCGCGACCAGCGCCGATATGGTCCGCAGCCTGATTGCCCATGGATTCGGCTATTCACTGCTTAATTTTTCGGCACAGGGCGATTCCGCACTGTCCTATCAGCCGATCATCGGCCAAAACCGACCAGCCAATCTGGTTGCTATTCGGCCACAGCGCCGCCGCACCAACGCGATCACCAACCGGCTGATCGAAACACTGCAGGATGTGGTGAACCGCGTAACGCTGTATCCCGCATCCGGTATTGCCCCGGCCCCTGACACCGTCACCGCGTCCAACCTAGAAAGCGCGCCTGAATCAGCGTGATCAATGCATAGGCCAGCAGCGAGATTGAAATCAGCACGATCAGGCAGGCATAGGCCAGCGGCACCTTGAACATGGCGGCAGAATTCAGCAGCAGGTAACCCAGCCCGCTCTGCGACGCCACGAATTCGGCCAGCACGGCGCCAATCACCGCCAGGGTTATCGCAACTTTCGCCGCGGCGAAGATATGCGGCAGGGCGTAGGGAAACCGGATATCCAGGAACTGACGCGATGTCGGCGCATCGAGCGACCGGGACAGCTCCACCAATTCATCCGGTGTTTCACGCAGCCCCGCAGTCGCCGACACCACGATCGGGAAAAAGGTGATCAGCACCGTAATCAATATCCGGGACCCGTTCCCCGCCCCCAGGGCCACGACGATCAACGGCGCCACTGCCGCTATAGGCGTCGACTGCACCACCACCAGCAGGGGTACGATCGTGCGATTCAGGAAGGGCGAGCGCACCAGAAGCGCTGCCAGTGGCAGGCTGAAGACAAGCGATATGAAGAACCCCGCCAGCACCACGCCCAGGGTATGGGCGATATTGTCCCACCAGTTCGCCAACCCGAAATTTATCCCCGCTTCAAAGATCGCCGTGGGGCGGGGCAGCAGAAAGCTGGGGATGGTGAAGACCCGGCAGACGATCTCCCATAGGATCACCAGAACGATCAGCGTCGCGATGGAGGTTGCACCGGAAAAGGCCGCGCGCAGCAGTGCGATGGCATCCTTCATGGCGCGACTGTCCTGGAAAAAACCTGTCGGCGGATATCGTTCGCCATCCGGCTGAAATCGGCGTCCTCCATCGTGTCAAGCGAACGGGGACGCGCGAAAGATACGTCTATGACCCGGGCTATGCGCCCCGGCCTTGCGGACATGACGACGATCCTGTCCGCCAGAAGCAGCGCTTCGGGTATGGAATGAGTCACGAACACAACGGTCTTGGGCCGTTCCGACCAGATACGCAGAAGCTCCAGCGCCATCTCATCGCGGGTCAGCGCATCCAGCGCCGAAAAGGGCTCGTCCATCAGCAGGATGTCGGGGTTCTGTATCAGCGCGCGGGCAATGGCGGCCCGCTGCTGCATGCCGCCGGACAGCGCGGCCGGGCGGCTATCCGCGAAATCTGTCAACCCCACCACGTGCAGCAGGCGCTCCGCCTCCGCTCGGTCCTCGAGCCGGACATGCTGACGCCTGTGCCGGATGGGAAACAGGATATTGTCGCGGATCGACAGCCAGGGCAGCAGCGTGGGGCGCTGGAAAACGATCCCGATATCCTCACGCGGGCGGGTCATCTCCAGGCCGAAAATGTCCACCTTCCCATCGGATACGGGCATCAGCCCCGCGATCAGGCGCAGAAGGGTCGACTTCCCGCAGCCGGACGGCCCGATCAGTGCCACGAATTCGTGGCGGGCGATGGTCAGGTCAATATCCTGCAAGGCCACGACGGACGGCGATTTGCGGCCCTGGCCGAAAACCTTCTGTACGGCGCGCAGATGAATGGCGGGCAGCACAGACGGCACCGCCGGTGGCGGCGTTTTCACCGCCTCGGTACTGTTTTCGTGTGAAGGCAAGATATTGACTAACTTCCCTGTTGGCCCCTGTCGGGATTGCACCCTTTTCGGCTTCGGTCGGCTTCCCGTCCGAAGCATGGGACAGGCGCCCCATCATGTTTCGAAGCTGCGCCCGCCACTCAAAGCTTATGGCCGATCCCCATGCAGGAGAATTCACCATTTCTTCGCTTTGGTTCAGCTTTCCTAAAGCGGATCGGAATAAATGAATTCATGGTTCAGGAATTTTGATCCAGATCATATTCCAAAGTTACGCACGCCCCAGGGAACCAGCCGATAGACTTCTTCATCGGGGCGTGCAGCAGCATGCCCGAACAGGGATGCAGTTAGCAGGGATGAACACAATGAAACAGGGTTTCCTCAGGGCACTGATCTGCGCAGGAACTGTTGCTTTCGGCACCGGCTCCGCTTTTGCCGCGGATAAAGTCGCATTCGTCGTTGACTGGTATCCGGCCGGCCATACCGGCTTCACCCATATCGGCGTGCAGGAAGGTTTCTTCGCGGCGGAAAACCTCGATGTCGCCATAGAAATCGCGCGCGGCAGTTCCGATGCGGTGACCCGCGTCGCTTCCGGCAACATCGATGTCGGCAATGCCGCCCTTGGCGCCCTGATGGCCGCCGCCGCCGAAAATAACGGCGTCCCGGCCAAGGCCATCGCATCAATCTACACCAAGGCCCCGGATTCCATCGTCACCTATCAAGGCAGCGGCATCGAAAAGATCGCCGACCTGAAGGGGCGCAAGCTGGGCACCGCGACCTTCAACGGCTCGAACACCATCTGGCCCGGCATTGCCGAGATCAACGGCATCAGCGCCGACGACGTGCCGCTGACCAAGGTGGACTTCAACGCCGTCGGCTCCATCCTGGCAACCGGTCAGGTGGATGCGGTGATCGGCTGGCGCACCAGCGCCCTGGCCTATGTACCCATGCTGAAGGAAACCGGCAAGACCATGAAGGTTCTGCCCTGGTCCGAATACGGTTATGAGGGCTACAACTGGTCATTGATCGCTTCGGACAAGTTCCTGACCGAGCGGCCGGATGTCGCCAAGCGCTTCGTGCGCGCCTATCTGAAAACCGTCAACTTCGTCATTGCCAATCCGGAAAAGGCTGCGGCGGATGTTCATGCCATGGTTTCCAGCACCGATGAAGCAGTCAACCTTGCCCAGATCAAGGAAATGACCCCGATGGTGGAGAACGAGATTTCCAAGCGCGACGGTCTGGGCACGCTGACGCCCGAACTGGTCGCCACCTCCTGGGGCTGGGTTGCCAAGGCGCAGCAGTTGCCGCTCGACAAGATCAATCCGGAAAGCGTGATCGATCGCAGCTTCCTGCCATAGTGCCAGTCCCGCAAGGGATACCGGCCCGGCAACGAACAGAAAGGCCCCCGGTCCGCCGGGGGCCTTTCACTTTCCACCATCCCCGCTTCCGCCTGACGACAAGCGAGTGATGGAAATGGCGCGCGCCACGCGCCTATATAGGATGGATTGCTCATCTCATCCGCAGGAGTTCCCCGCATGAAACTGTTCTTCTCCGCCGCCTCCCCCTATGTGCGCAAGGTGACCGTCACCGCGCATGAAAAGGGTGTATTTGACCGCATCGAGATGCTGAGCGCCGCCGCCAGCCCCGTCAATCGCGACCAGACGGTCGTGGCAAAGAACCCGTCGGGCAAGGTGCCGACCCTGATCACCGATGACGGCACGGCACTGTTCGACAGCCGGGTGATCATCGCCTATCTGGACAGCCTGGCGCCCGAACCGGCGCTGATCCCGGCCAGCGGGCCGGAGCGCTTCGCGGTGCTGACGCTGGAAGCGCTGGGCGACGCCATCATGGATGCGGCCCTGCTTGCCCGCTATGAGGAAGCATTGCGCCCGGAAGCCCTGCGCTGGACCGAATGGCACAAGGGCCAGATGGATAAGGTCGAAAGCGGACTGGCCGCGCTGAACGGGCAATATCTGCCGCTGCTGCAGGGTCCGCTCAATCTGGGTTCGATCACGGCCATCGCCGCCTTGGGCTATCTTGGCCTGCGTTTCGCAAGCCTTGGTTGGGAAGCCCGCTACCCCGCGCTTGCCGCCTGGTTCGCCGATATCCAGACGCGCCCCTCGGTCGCAGCGACCCAGCCCAAGGGCTGAGCCGAACACCGCCATCCGACAATAAACCAAAGCCCGGTGAGATCGTCTCACCGGGCTTTGTCATTTGGCCGCCCAGCACCGGACCAACCGTCATGCAGCCCAGCCTCATCGCGGGCGGGCACCCCCTTGCGCACCAGCCGAGATTGCTGGCCGCGGAATTGCATCCGCAGTTCACACTTGACTCTTGTGAATCTCATTCGATGAAGAAAAACAGAATATTACTGTACATAGACTGGTCGAGAAATTCCCCGTTTCATTTGTGTATATTCACGAACTCTTAATTTTTTAACGGATTTTAAATATTCATGCTTGGCAGCGATTCGCGAATCGGAGCCTATTGGGGACAGAGGTGACCGACGATGCTGCACACACAGACGACCGCAACGACTCCGGAACTGAAGGCGATGATGGAAGACCTCGTCATCGCGGAAATCCGTCGTCTGACGGATCAGGCCGATATCTTCGTCTTCGCCCTGTATGACCCGGCCGAGCCGGATGCCGGCCCGGCGCATTTCTTCGTACATGACGCGATGAAGGATGGCCCGATCGACTATGAGCCGGCGCTGGATTTCGAAGGCATCGGCGTGTGGTATATCTGCAATCGCCGGGGCGAGACCTTTCATGTCCGCCACATCCTGATCAAGGTGGAGGATGGGCGCTTCGTGCATGCCCAGGTCGGCGATTTCGAAGGCTTCTGGGAAGACTGGCCGGCCTATGTGGCCGAGGATCGCTGGGTCAAGGCCCTGCGCAACCGCCCGGGCGCCACGCGCTTCGTCGCGTGATCGCAGTCATATCATTCCTCTCCGACTGATCGCTTGAGCCTGCCGGGGCTTTCCGCTAATGTCCCGCTCCTTTCGCCGGGCAGGCAGGCTCGAAGCGGAAAAAAGCAACAGCCCAGATGCTAGGAGAGGCTTTCGATGACGCAGCAGTTTCGCGGCTCGATGACCGCGCTGATCACCCCGTTCACCCAGGATGGGGCTGCTGTCGACGAAAAAGCCTTCCAGGATTTCGTCGCATGGCAGATCGCCGAGGGCACCGACGGCCTGGTTCCGGTTGGCACCACCGGTGAATCCCCGACGCTGAGCCATGCCGAACATCACCGCGTGGTGGAGCTGTGCGTGGAAGCGGCCGCGGGCCGCGTGCCGGTGATCGCCGGGGCGGGGTCGAATTCGACCAGCGAGGCGGTGGACCTTGCCCGCCATGCCAGGAAGGCTGGGGCCGATGCCGTGCTGGTCGTCACGCCCTATTACAACAAGCCCAGCCAGGAAGGGCTGTATCAGCATTATGCGGCCATCGCGCGCTCGATGGATCTGCCGATCTTCATTTACAACATCCCCGGCCGGTCCATCGTCGATATGACGGTGGAAACCATGGCGCGGCTGGCCAAGGATTTCGACAACATCGTGGGCGTGAAGGATGCCACCGCCGATCTGACCCGCCCGCTGCGCACGCGCCTGGCGCTGGGTGAGGATTTCATCCAGCTGTCGGGGGAGGATGCGACCATCGCGGCCTTCCTGGCGCAGGGTGGGCATGGCTGCATTTCCGTCACCTCCAACGTGGCGCCGGGGCTGTGCGCGCAGTTGCACGACGCCTGGGCGCAGGGCGCGGTGGATCGCTTCAACCAGCTGCGCGACAAGCTGATGCCGATCCATGCCGCCATGTTCTGCGAGCCCTCGCCGGCACCGGCGAAGTATGGTGCCTCGCTCCTGGGCAAGTCCGCAACCGTAACGCGGTTGCCCATCGTGGGCCTGACCGATGCGGGCAAGGCCCAGGTGAAGGCCGCGATGGATGGGGCTGGCCTGCTGGCGGCCTGAACCGTTACCACCGTTTTTTGTCTGACAGGGGATTGGCAACACCATGGCCGAGGAGGACGGCAATTCGAAGCCGATCGCCGTCAACCGGCGGGCGCGCTTCGATTACGAAATCTCCGACGAGGTCGAAGCCGGGCTCATCCTGATGGGCTCGGAGGTGAAGGCGTTGCGCAAGGGCACCGTCAACCTGGCCGACGCCTATGCCGGCCCAAAGGATGGCGGGCTATGGCTGTTCAACCTGCATATCGGCGAATATACCAACGCGCCCCGCTATGCCCGGCACGAGGCGACAAGGCCGCGCCAGCTTCTGCTGCATAAGCGCGAGATTTCCCGGCTGATCGGGGCGGTGCGGCGCGACGGCATGACGCTGGTTCCCATCGTGCTCTACTTCAACCGGCGCGGCATCGCCAAGCTGAAGATCGGGCTGGGCAAGGGCAAGCGCAATATCGACAAGCGCGAGACCATCAAGAACCGCGACTGGGAACGCCGCAAGGCCCGCGTTCTGCGGGGGGATGAGTAGGCGCGCAAGCAGGTGCGCAGCACCTCGGATTTGCGCGCCATGTAAAGCGCAGCAAGCGCGAGCGTTAGCGAGCCGGATTTGCTGACAATGTAAGGAGTCCGCGCAAGCAAGGCCGGCGCTGACAGGCGGCTGCGCAGCAGCCCGGATTTGTCAGCGTACACAGAATCCGCCGGATTTGCCCGCAACGTATGGCCCTCGCCCCCCACCGGGGGGAGAGGGTTGGGTGAGGGGGGATGCTTCCGCGCAGTTTAGACACCCTCACCCGGCTCGCCCCTCACGGGGTCTCGCCACCCTCTCCTCGCCAAGCAGGAGAGGGTTTTATTGCGCAAGCAAGGCCGCAGGCCGCCGGATTTGTGGATACCCAGTCCGTCGTCCTCGGGCCCCGACCCGAGGACCTCCATCGACGCGGAAAAAAGGCCCCAGGATCACGTCCTGGGGCGACGTGAAGAACCGCCGGATTTGCACACCTTCGGCTTTCAACCCCTCGGTGGAGGCGCAGGTTCCACGGGCGGAACGGTCGACCCCTCAGGCTTTTTTTCCTCGATGCTGGGTTACTCACCTTTGATATCTTCTTCCAGTCGTTCGAGTGCAGCCTTGGCGCCTTCACTGGTCATCTTAAAGTCCGCCGCTTTGGGCTGCGCTTCCCTCAATATACTCGCGCGGAATTCCGCGAAGGCCTGCCCGGCATTATTGGCCAGGGCCACGTCGTCATCTTCCCGGCTGATACGCAGCAATATCCAGGTCATGCCCCGAAAGGGGCGGCCACAGGCTTCGTCGGTTGCCAGCCAGCCCATTTTTGGACACAGATATAGCGGCTTGTCGGCAAACCTCGCCGCCAGATCCTCCGAGCGGTTCTCCTGCCGGGTCAGCACATAATAGCCTTCCATCAACGGCGCGCGCACGACGGACGCGGTGGTGCTGGGCGGGTCGAATTGCACCTCAAACAGGAACTCCACGTCATCGCGGTTCTGGGCCAGCAAGGCGCCCCCAAGCTGGTTCAGCACCTCCAGCACCGGGGCCGATGCGAAGATGCCCGATTGCGCCCCCAGGGAAGCAAGCTGCGTCAGCACCTCGCGGGACTGGCTTGATTCCTCCTCGTCCAGCTCCATCATGGACAGCTTCAGATAGACTGCCCCCTTGTCATACCGAATGGGGCCATAGATCGGCAGATTTCGGATATTCAGCAGTTGGCCGGTTTCGCGCACATCTTCACCGTAATAGACCACGCGCCCGGCCCGGGTCAGGTCGTTATAGGCGCGCGCGGTCGCCCCCACACCATTAACGGCATTGCGTTCCACCACATTGGCGATGATCGCGATTTCGCCGCGCGTTCCTGGCGAAGAGCCGCCATCGCCGTCAATACAGCCGGCCGTTGCCGGATTGCTGGTGTTCAAAAAGCTTGGCAAGCCCAATTCCCGGAAGTCACAGATGAAAGCCGCCATAATGGTGATGGAAACGTTATCACCATCATCGATTACACTTTCCTTATATTTCGCGCCGTTCTTGACCGCCTTTTCCTCGGACGCCGCACCGTTCTTGTCCACCTTTTCCGCGGGCGTCGCGCCGTCCTTCAGTTCGGCTGCCGTGTAGAACATGCTGCCATACTGGGTCAGCTGCTTCCCGTTTTCCGTCGCGACCGGCAGCGAAGTCAGCGTGGCTACCCCTTCATTCAGGTTGATCCCGCAGCCCGTCAACGCGATCATGGAAGCAAAACCCGCACCTATCCATAGCTGGTGTTTTGACGCCCTCATATTTCCCCACTCCCCTTTTCCTGCTTCGGCTCACGCCGACATTCCTGGCCGGTGTCCCCAAACACCGTGTGATTGATCCAGGGACGCAACTTTTAGAATAATAAGGCAACGCTGATTCGTGCCATTTTTCGAGCCAAAAACAATAATAATTCTCCGTAAGATGGCATTTGCGCTTGCACTCGACCCCGCCCCCTGCATCTGCTAGAAGCGCGGCCTTCCGACAGATCGAAAAGAAGACGGCCCCATGCCCGCACCCGCCCCGAAGATCGGCATCGTCAGCCTTGGCTGCCCGAAAGCCCTGGTCGATTCCGAACGCATCCTGACCACGCTGCGCGCCGAAGGCTATGCGCTGTCGCCGAGTTACGAGGGCGCGGATGCGGTGATCGTGAACACCTGCGGCTTCCTGGATTCCGCCAAGGCGGAAAGCCTGGAAGCCATCGGCGAGGCGATTGCGAAGAATGGCAAGGTCATTGTCACCGGCTGTTTCGGGGTGGAGGAGGAACGCATCCGCACCGAACATCCCCGCGTGCTGGCCATCACCGGCCCGCATCAATATGAAGCGGTGGTATCGGCGGTGCATCAGGCCGTGCCGCAGCCGCCCGACCCGTTCCAGGACCTGGTGCCGCCGCAGGGGCTGAAGCTGACGCCGCGCCACTACGCCTATCTGAAGATTTCCGAAGGCTGCAACAACCGCTGTTCCTTCTGCATCATCCCGGCGCTGCGCGGCGATCTGGCCAGCCGGCCGGCCGCCAAGGTGATGTATGAGGCCGAACGCCTGGTCGAGGCCGGCGTGCGCGAATTGCTCGTCATCTCCCAGGACACTTCGGCCTATGGGCTGGACCTGAAATATGCCGAGAGTAAGTGGAAGGATAAGCAGGTTGCCGCCCGCTTTGTCGATTTGGCGCGCGAACTGGGCACGCTGGGCGCCTGGGTGCGGCTGCATTACGTCTATCCCTATCCGCATGTCGATGGCGTGATCGAGCTGATGGCGGAGAATAAGGTGCTGCCCTATCTCGATATTCCCTTCCAGCATGCCAGCCCCAATGTGCTGAAGGCGATGCGTCGCCCGGCGCATCAGGCCAAGACGCTGGACCGGTTGGCGGATTGGCGGAAATCCGTGCCCGACCTTGCCATCCGCTCCAACTTCATCGTGGGTTTCCCGGGCGAGACGGAGGAGGATTTCCAGTTCCTGCTCGACTGGCTGAGCGAAGCGCAGCTGGAGCGCGTCGGCTGTTTCCGCTACGAGCCGGTGGCGGGTGCCGCCGCCAATGACCTGCCCGGCGCCGTGCCGGAGGAGGTGAAGGACGAGCGCTGGCACCGGCTGATGGAGCATCAGCGCGCGATTTCCGAAGCCAAGCTGGAAGCCAAGATCGGCCGCGACATCGAAGTGATCGTGGACGAGGTGGACGAGGAAGGCGCGATCTGCCGTTCGCACGCCGATGCGCCGGAAATCGACGGCAATGTCTTCCTGGAAGATGGCGAAGGCCTGGCCCCCGGCGATATCATTACGGTGCGCGTGGTGGAAGCGTCGGAATATGACCTGCACGCCGACCGGATTGAGGATTGATCGTGTAACCCCATGCTTCGATACGCGCCTTCGGCGCTCCTCAGCATGAGGGACATGCAACGCGTTAAGCCCTCGTCCTGAGGAAGCCCGAAGGGCTGTCTCGAAGCAACCATGATTTTATGCAGGGGATTTCCACGGCGTGCCGTCGCGGATCATGGCGTTGAGCATGACGATGAACTTGCGCATACAGGCGACGATGGCGACCTTCTTTTTGCAGCCGGCTTTG
>Ga0209066_10000858_pt1 | contig 42484 bp, 34 predicted proteins | sample All_14_2_FD_187198 | JGI IMG/M metagenome (GOLD analysis project Ga0209066, IMG submission 187198) | Freshwater microbial communities in response to fracking from Pennsylvania, USA - Allegheny Zone_MetaG_DW_15 (SPAdes) (version 2) ... | reverse complement strand
GTGCAGCCCGAGGCCGCTGCCGCCGTATTTGCGCGTGGTGCTGCTGTCGGCCTGCCTGAACGATTCGAAGATGCGCTCGCGCAACTCCGGCGGGACGCCGACGCCGGTGTCCGTGATGCTGATGCGGGCGAGCAAGCCGTCGCCGAAGCGGCGCAGCAGTGAGGCCTGCAGGCAGACGCTGCCCGAGGCGGTGAACTTCACGGCGTTCGACAGCAGGTTGTTGACGACCTGCCGGATGCGGACGGGATCGCCGACGGCGTTGCGCGGCAGGTCGCGCGCCACATCGACGGCGAGCGTGAGCGCCTTCTCCTGCGCCGAACCGCGGATCAGGTCGATGCTCTCGGCGAGCAGGGCGCGCAGGTCGAACTCGACGTGCTCGAGTTCGATGCGGTTGGCCTCGATCTTGGCGAGGTCGAGGACCTGGTTCACGAGCTCCAGCAGCGACTGGCCCGACTGGCGCAGCGTGGTCACGAAGAGCTGGCGCTTCTCCTCCGAGAGGTTGGAGTCGAGCAGGCCGGCGATGCCGATGATGGCGTTGAGCGGCGTGCGGATCTCGTGGCTCATGTGCGAGAGGAAGAGAGACTTCGCCTCGGTGGCCGCTTCGGCGGCCTCCTTGGCGACCTGCAGTTCACGGTTCGCCATGCGCAAGGCCTCGGTGCGCTCGAGTACTGCCAGTTCCAGGTTCTGGTGGTGCTCGGCGAGTTCACGCTGGCGGCGCTCGATTTCGGCCAGCATGGCGTTGAAGCTGACGATCAGTTCCGTGATCTCGTCGCGGTTCGCGCCCGACGCCGGCGTGGCGCGCAGCGAGAAATTGCGGCTCTCGCGCACCTGCCGCGAGGTGTCCGCCAGATCGTTGACCGGCTTGACGATGCGGCCGATGAAGCTCATGCCGAAGCCGACCGCCAGCAGCAGGCCGAGGAGATTGGCACCGATGGCCAGCATCGACTGCAGCAGGTAGGCGGTGCGGTACTCGCGCAGGTTTGCGCGCACGAAGACGTGGCCGATCGGGGCGCCGTCGAGGACGATCGGCCGGAACAGCGTCGTCGCCTCAGAGAACGGGCCGAACTCCGGCGGGTGCTCGCTCACGCCGGCGACGTTGTCCGGCAGTTCGGCGGCCATGCCGTATCCGGCGAGGCGATAGCCTTCGAGCGGATAGACGGCGGCCGCCTCGATGTCCTTCTGCGCCGCGAGCATCATCAGCGCATCGCCTGCGGCCTTGGCGTCGTGAAAAGCGATGGCGGCGCTGGCCGCGATGCCAGCCGAGCGGGCCGCGTTCTCGAGCGACTGGGTGACGCGATCGCGATGCCTGCCCCATTCGAGCAGTGCGCTCCCCAGCAACGAGATTGCGAGCGCAGTGGCAGTGGCGCCGAGCACCAGCCGCAACAGCTGGAAGCGGATCGAGTGGTTGCCGAAGAGGCTGCGCACGCGGTGCACGGCTACTCCCAGACGCGGCGCGCGAGCCGCAGCAGTTGCGGATAGAACCGCAGGCCGGCTTTCTTCGCTTCCGCCAGGTTGACGTCGAAGCGCGCGCCGCCCTCCTGCAGCGCGACTTCGATCATGCCGCCGTCCGCGACGAAGCCGGCGTAGCCGCCGACAGTGAGGGCGTGCCGCGGCCGGCGCTCCCCGGTCGCGCGCCAGCCCGGCCGCGAGTCTGCGTAGATGACGTCGCAATCGGCCTGCTGCGCGTAGCGGACGGCTACCACCGGCTTGCCGCGGACCTCGCGTCCGCCGAGCGCCTCCATGGCGGCCATGAGCTGCGAATCGTCGGTGGCGACGCACACCTTCAGCCGCGCACCGCGGGCGCCGTCGGGCCACTCGGTGAACTTTGTGAAGTTGAACAGCATCGCGGCGCGCACCGCATGTTCCGAGGCCGTCTCTTGCGCGCAGGCCGGGGCAAATGCCAGCGCCCATGTCACGAGCATGGCCCATGCCCAGCCGGGGACGCGGACCGATTTTTTCGTCGTCACTCGGGTAGTCGTCCGCTATTTGCCGCGAGCGGCTAGAACCTGAAGCTCGCTTCCGCGAAGAAAGTGCGTCGCGGCAGCGGGAGGAAGTCGGGCAGCGAACTGCTGGCGTATTCGCGCGCATCGACGTCGAACAGGTTGCGGACCGAGGCGGCGAGTTCCCATTGGGTGCTCATCGCATACCGGAGGGTGGTGTCCGTCAGGGTGTAGGCATGGAGCGGCTTCGTCGCCGTGCTCGGCAGGATGTGGCGGCCGATGCGTGTCGCCTGCACGTTCCAGTTCCAGTTCGGCATGAACGCCCAGTCGGCGCGCACGTAGGTCTTCTGCTTCGGCACGTTGAAGCTGCGGAACGGAGAGTCGTTCTCTGCGCGGCGCGTCAGGCTGCCAGAGAGCCGCAGTGTCTTCGCCGCCTGCCACTGCGCTTCCAGTTCGATGCCGTTCGCCGTGTACTCGCCGACGTTGGCATATCGTCCGCTGACGGCGCCGATCAGGTTGGACTGCACGAAGCTGTAGAAGTCGACGCCCAGCCTGAGGTCCTTCGACGCCGACCAGGAGAACGCCAAATCCCAGGTCTTCGAGCGCTCGGGCGCGAGGCCGGAGTTCGGCAGGGTCCCGCCGGCGCCGGCGTAGAGCTCGAGGTAGGAGGGCGCGCGGAAGGCCTGGCCGTACATCAGTTTCGTCGTCAGCCGCTCGGTGCTCTGCCAGACCAGCGCCAGCCGCGGGTTGAACGTGCCGCCGAAGTCCGAGTAATCGTCGTAGCGCGCGCCGGCGGTGAGTTCCCAGTCCGGCGAAATCGTCCACACGTCCTGCGCGAAGAGATAGCCGATCTTGCGTGTCTTCTCGGGCGCGAACGCGTAGGGGGTGTCGGAAAGGCTGACGAGCGGCCCGCCGGCCGGCAAGGCAGCGCCCGTGGGGCCGGTGCCGTAGTTGACGTAGTGCTCGACGCGATAGAGGTTCTGCGAAACGAGGCCGCCGCCGAGGCGCAGCGCGTGCGCCTTGAAGCCGCTGTAGAGACCGCTCGCCTCGAAGTTCAGGCGACGCTCGGCGGCGCGCTGCTGGTTGATCTGTCCTTGCGGATAGGTGTTCTCGTATCCGGGCGGGCGTTCCTGGAAGCCGTTGCCCGATGTGTAGTCGAGGTTCAGGTAACGCACCTCGGCGTTGAGGCCCCAGTTCTTGGCGAACTCGGCATTGTCGTAAAAGAGGTCTAGGTTGTAGCGCGTGTCGCCGCCACGTGTGACGGGATCGAGAATTCCGCTGCCGACGAGGCCGACGGCGACGTTGCTCTTGCGCATGAGGTCGGCGTGCAGGCGCCAGTGGCCGCGTGCCAGCGATAAGCGGAGGTCCTGGTTCTCCCAGCCGAACTCGGCGCGGCCCGGCGCATACGATACGTTGGTGCCGGTGCTCGCGTCACGCGTCGTCTGGCCGTCGCGCGCGATCAACGGCCGGTGGCTGTCGGTGCGCGACACGTCCGCCGTCAAGTTGACGTCGAAGCCGTTCCACTCGGCGCCGTGCTGGAGCCACGCCGACTGGGTATCGAAGCTGCCGGCGCGCACGCCGGCCTCGGACTGGCGGACCTTGCCGGCGGTCTTGGTGATGACGTTGATGACGCCGGCCGAGGCGTCGGAACCGTACAGCGCCGAACCGGGGCCACGGATGATCTCCACGCGCTCGATCATGCTGGTCGGCAGGCCGCGCCAGAAGATGCCCGAGTTCCAGACCAGGTCCTTGATCGGCGCGCCGTTGATCATCATCAGCGCATGCGTGCCCGAGGCGCCGCGGAACGTGACCAGCGGACGGTTGCCGAAGATGTTGTAGCGGATGTAGATGCCGGGAACGCTCTGCAGGATATCGACGAGGTTCGTCGATCCGGTTGCCTTGATGTCTTCCGCCGTGATCACCGAGACGGCCGACGGCGCCTTGGCGGGAGTCTGCTCGATGTTGGTGGAGATGCGGACCTTGACGGCCATCAGATCTTCAAGACTGAGCGACAGCAGCCGGTCGATCCCGCTGTCGGCCATGGCGCACGACGAGGCTGCCGCCAGCGCGGCGAGCGCGAGGCGCTTCGCCTTGCGTTTCAAGGGAGGCTGCTCCGCCGCTGCGATCCGAGGTGATGCGCGACAGGTTCCTGGTCACCTGCCATGCCGGCTCCGAGAGAACTTTCTGGGCGCCTATTATGCCGTAAGCAGGATTGCGTATGACCCGCCGTGCGGATCAGCCGCCGAAGCGCCGCAGGCCGTCGAGATCCAGGATGCTGATGCCGCCGTACTCGGTGGCGAGGAAGCCCGCATCTTCGAGGATTTTCAGCGAGCGGTTGACGCGCTGGCGCGAGACGCCGGCGAGGTAGCCGATTTCTTCCTGCGAGATGTTGAGGTGCGAAGTCTGACCCGGATAGAGCACCGGGTTGAACATCGCGGTCAGGCAGCGTGCGACGCGCGCGTCGGTGTCGAGCAGGCGCTCGGACTCGAGCAGGCCGATGAACTGGCCGAGGCGCTCGTTGATCTGCACCATCACGAAGCGGTTGAAGGCGATGCTGTGGTCCAGCAGCCAGAGGAAGGTATCGCGGCGCATGCAGGCGACGCGGGCGTCGCGCAGGGCGACGACGTCGTAGCGGCGAGTTTCGGTTTTCAGTAGCGAGCCCTCCCCGAACCAGCCGCCGACGGGAATTCCGGTGTAGGAGGCGGTCTTGCCCGTCACCCAGTCCGAAGACATCTTGACCAGGCCCTCGAGCACGCCCATCCAGCACTCGACGGGCTCGCCCTTGCGGCAGATGAAGCCGCCGGCCGGCATGCGGCGCTCGACGGTGCCTTTCTCGGCGCGCGCCATCTCTTCTTCGGTCAGGCCGGCTGCCCAGCGGGCGCTGCGCAAGACCTCGGCGAGCTCGGGCGATTTTTTGGTGGAATTGTCAGGCACGTGACAATTATAGGCACGGCCCCGACATAGACTGAACGTCATCGCTCCCCCAAGGGCGATACGGCGGACGCCCCAAGCTAGAATGCGTCCGCAATCCGACAGATCGCGCGGACCGCCCCGGCGGGACCGCAAAGCGGCAACAGGAACGAGGAGACACGGCATGTCAGCAACGCCCGGCGGCGAGGTGCTAGACACTTTTCCGCGCCTACTGATGCACCACGCCCGCGTCCGCGGCGATCGTCCCGCGATGCGCGAGAAGGATCTCGGCATCTGGCAGACGTGGACCTGGTCGCAGGTCGCCGACGAAACTCAGGCACTCGCCTGCGGCCTTGCCGAGCTCGGCTTCAAGCGCGGCGACCGCCTCGCCATCATCGGCGACAACCGCCCCCACCTTTACGGCGCCATGCTCTCGGCGCAGATGCTCGGCGGCATTCCCGTGCCGATGTACCAGGACGCCGTCGCGGCCGAGATGGTCTTCGTGCTGCAGGACGCAGGGATCCACATCGCCATCGTCGAGGATCAGGAGCAGGTCGACAAGCTCATGGAGATCCGGGAGCAGTGCCCCGAGCTCCAGCACATCATCTACGACGATCCGCGCGGCATGCGTCACTACACGCAGACTTTCCTGCACGGCTTCGAGGAAGTGGTCGCGATGGGGCGCATCCACAACCAGCACCAGCCCGATTTCCTGCGCCAGGAGATCGACAAGGGCAAGACGGACGACGTCTCGGTGATGCTCTACACCTCGGGCACGACGGGCAAGCCGAAGGGCGTCTGCCAGACGCATCACGCCTTCATCGCGGCGGCGCGCGGCGGTTGCGAGTTCGACCGCCTGACGCCCGATGACGAAATCCTCTCCTACCTGCCGATGGCCTGGGTCGGCGACCACCTCTTCTCGATCGCGCAGGCCGTCTATGGCGGCTTTACCGTCAACTGCCCGGAGTCGGGCGACACGGTGATGACCGACTTGCGGGAGATCGGCCCGACCTACTACTTCGCCCCGCCGCGCGTGTTCGAGAACATGCTGACGCAGGTGATGATCCGCATGGAGGACGCAGGCGCCATCAAGCGCAAGATGTTCCATGCCTTCATGGAGGTGGCCAAGCGCTGCGGCGCCGAGATCCTCGACGGCAAGCCCGTCGGCTCGGGCGACCGCCTGCTCTACGCGCTCGGTAACCTGCTCGTGTACGGGCCGCTGCGCAACGTGCTCGGCCTGTCGCGCGTGCGCATCGCCTACACGGCCGGCGCGGCCATCGGTCCGGACCTCTTCCGCTTCTACCGCTCCATCGGCATCAACCTCAAGCAGCTCTACGGCCAGACCGAGACCTGCGCCTACGTCTGCCTGCAGCCCGATGGCGAGATCAAGCTCGACTCGGTCGGCAAGCCGGCGCCCGGCGTCGAGATCAAGATCGCCGACAACGGCGAGATCCTCGTCAAGGGTCCGATGCTTCTCAGGGAGTACTACAAGCGCCCGGACGCCACGGCCGAATCGATCAACGCCGACGGCTACTTCATGACCGGCGACGCCGGCTTCATCGACGCCGAGGGCCACCTCAAGATCATCGACCGCGCCAAGGACGTCGGCAAGCTCTCGAACGGCGCCATGTTTGCGCCGAACTACATCGAGAACAAGCTCAAGTTCTTTCCGCACATCAAGGAGGCGGTCTGCTTCGGCCACGACCGCAACATGGTGTGCGCCTTCATCAACATCGACATCGGCGCCGTCGGCAACTGGGCCGAGCGCCGCAACATCGCCTACTCGGGCTACACCGACCTGGCCTGCAAGGCCGAGGTGCTGGAGCTGATCCGCGAATGCGTCGAACAGGTGAACGCCGAACTGGCGGCCGACGAAATGGTGGCGGACACGCAGGTGCATCGCTTCCTGATCCTGCACAAGGAACTCGATCCCGACGATGACGAACTCACGCGCACGCGCAAGGTGCGGCGCGGCTTCGTCGCCGAGAAGTACGCCGTGCTGGTCGAGGCGCTGTACGCCGGCAAGGCTTCGCAGTTCATCGAGACCGAAGTCAAGTTCGAGGACGGCCGCCGCGGCAAGGTGGCCGCCGACCTGCGCATCAGCGATCCCAAAACATTCCCCAGAGACGCCGCCCGCAAGGCAGCGTGAGGAACCGAGAACATGGCTAGACAGATCGGCGACGTGATCCTCGACCTGCGCAAGATCTCGTTGCGCTTCGGCGGGGTGAAGGCCCTGACCGACATCTCGTTCGACGTGCGCGAGCATGAGATTCGCGCCATCATCGGCCCCAACGGCGCGGGCAAGAGCTCGATGCTCAACGTCATCAACGGCGTCTACCGGCCGCAGGAAGGGGAGATCGTGTTCCACGGCGAGCACCGTCACGACATGGACACCCATGCCGCCGCTGCCGCCGGCATTGCGCGCACCTTCCAGAACATCGCCCTCTTCAAGGGCATGAGCGTGCTCGACAACCTGATGACGGGCCGCAACCTCAAGATGAAGTGCGGTTTTCTCGCCCATGCGCTGTGGTGGGGCCCGGCGCGTGCCGAGGAAGTCGAACATCGCAAGAAGGTGGAGGAGGTCATCGACTTCCTGGAGATCGAGCACATCCGCAAGACGCCGGTGGGGCGGCTGCCCTACGGCCTGCAAAAACGGGTCGAGCTCGGCCGCGCGCTTGCCGCCGAACCGTCGATGCTGCTGCTCGACGAGCCGATGGCCGGCATGAACGTCGAAGAGAAACAGGACATGTGCCGCTTCATCCTCGACGTAAACGACCAGTTCGGCACCACCATCGTGCTGATCGAGCACGACATGGGCGTGGTGATGGACATCTCCGACCGCGTCGTCGTGCTCGATTACGGCAAGAAGATCGGCGACGGCGTACCCGACGAGGTCAAGAACAACCCCGAAGTCATCGCCGCCTATCTCGGCACCCAGCACTGAGGACCGACGAAATGCAATTCTTCTTTGAAGTCCTGATCGGCGGCCTGCTCTCCGGCATCATGTATTCGCTGGTGGCGCTCGGTTTCGTGCTGATCTTCAAGGCCTCGGGCGTGCTGAATTTCGCGCAGGGCGCGATGGTCTATTTCGCGGCGCTGGCGCTGGTGGGCTTCATGGGCTACGGCGCGCCGTTCTGGCTGGCGGTCATCCTGTCGTTCGCGACCATGACCCTTTTCGGCATCGCCACCGAGAAGTTCGTGCTGCGCAAGATGGTCAACCAGCCGCCGATCGCGCTGTTCATGGCGACCATCGGGCTGGCCTTCTTCGTCGAAGGCCTGGCGCCGCTGCTGTTCGGAAACGAGGTGCGCCCGCTCGACATCGGCCTGGTCGACGAGCCGATCCCGGCGATCCTCGATCGCTTCAACATCGTCGTCAGTCGCTTCGACCTGACGGCCGCGGGCCTGGCCGGACTGCTGGTGATCGTGCTGGCGCTGTTCTTCCAATACACGCGCATCGGCCGCGCCCTGCGCGCGGTGGCCGACGACCACCAGGCGGCGTTGTCGATCGGCATTCCGTTGCAGCACATCTGGGCGCTGGTCTGGGCCGTCGCCGGCCTGGTAGCGCTGGTTGCGGGCATGCTCTGGGGCTCGCGCAACGGCGTGCAGTTCGCGCTCACCTTCACGGCGCTGAAGGCGCTGCCGGTGCTGATCCTCGGCGGCTTCACCTCGGTGCCCGGCGCCATCGTCGGCGGCCTGATCATCGGCGCCTCCGAGAAGCTTGCCGAGATCTACATCCCGCCCGTCATGCAGAGCATGTTCGCCGGCAACTTCGGTGGCATCGAGGGCTGGTTCCCGTATGTGATGGCCCTGCTGTTCCTGCTCGTACGGCCCGAAGGGCTGTTCGGCGAAAAACACATTGATCGAGTCTAGCGAGCAATGTGTTTTCAGTGGAGGCTAACTTGAGCGAAGCGAAAGTTAAACGAAGTGGCCGTAACTAAAAGCACATCGACTGAATAAATCATGTTCTACAGAGAAACCGGACAGTTCAAGACTTCCTACGCCGCCGACCAGCAGATCTTTCCGATCCGCCAGGACCGCATCGGCATTGCGCTGCTGCTGGCCGTCGCCTTCGTCGGGGTGCCGCTGCTGAGCACCGAGTACTGGCTCTCGGCGATCCTGATCCCGTTCCTGATCTTCGCGCTGGCGGCGCTGGGCCTCAACATCCTCACCGGCTACGCCGGCCAGCTTTCGCTCGGCTCGGCAGCCTTCATGGCCGTGGGCGCCTATGCTGCCTACAACTTCCAGGTGCGCGTCGAGGGCATGCCGGTGCTGGTGTCCTTCGCGTTGGCCGGCCTCACGGCCGCCGGCGTCGGCATCCTGTTCGGTCTGCCCAGCTTGCGCATCAAGGGCTTCTACCTCGCGGTGGCGACGCTGGCGGCGCAGTTCTTCATCGTCTGGTGCCTGACGAAGTTCCCGTACCTGTCGAACAACTCTTCGTCGGGCGTGATCTCGGTGCCCGGCGTCAGCATCCTCGGCTTCGATTTCGACACGCCGGCCTCCAAGTACCTGCTGGTGCTGACGCTGGTTTCGCTGCTGGCGCTGGCGGCGAAGAACATGGTGCGCTCGACGACGGGACGCGCGTGGATGGCCGTGCGCGACATGGACGTCGCCGCCGAGGTCATCGGCATCCGCCTGATGCACACCAAGCTGCTGGCCTTCGCCGTCAGCTCGTTCTATTGCGGCGTCGCCGGTGCGCTCTACGCCTTCTGCTACCTCGGCTCGGTGGAGCCAGACGGCTTCTCGCTCGACATGTCGTTCCGCATCCTGTTCATGATCATCGTCGGCGGCGTCGGCAGCATCCTCGGCAGTTTCCTCGGCGCGGCCTTCATCCTGCTGCTGCCGATCTTCCTCGATATCGTCCTGCCGGGTATCGCGGGGCTGCTGCACCTGCCGTTCGACAACGCCACCGTGTCGCACATCCAGTTGATGGTCTTCGGTGCGCTGATCATGTTCTTCCTGGTCGTGGAACCCCACGGTCTGGCGCGTTTATGGCAGATTGCCAAGGAGAAGCTGCGCCTTTGGCCTTTCCCGCACTGATGCCAATGTTGTAGGTTCGATTCGAATAGTTCAACAAGGAGGAGCATCTATGTTCAAGAAAAGCAAACAGTTCGTCATCGCCGCTGCGGTCTCGGCAGCCTGCCTGAGCGCCGCGTTCTCGGCGCCCGTCATGGCCGCCGAGGAGCAGTATTTCATGCTGCCCTCATACCGCGTCGGTCCCTACGGCGCCAACGGCGCCGCCTTCTACGGCGGCTTCATCGACTACCTGAACTACGTGAACATGAAGGGCGGCATCGACGGCGTCCAGATCACCTGGGACGAGTGCGAGACCGAGTACAACAACGCCAAGGGCGTCGAGTGCTACGAGCGCCTCAAGGCGAAGGCCAAGGCCGCCCCCGGCCCGATCCATACGATGTCGACCGGCATTTCGTACGCCCTCGTCGACAAGGCCGCCGCCGACAAGCTGCCGCTGGCAATGATGGGCTACGGCCTGACGATGGCCGTCGACGGTTCGGTCTTCCCGTGGGCGTTCCCGCTGGTGACGACCTACCAGATGCAGGCCTCGGCCATCATCAAGTTCCTCAAGGACAAGGAAGGCGGCAGCTTGGCCGGCAAGAAGGTCGTCTACCTGTATCACGACTCGGCGTACGGCAAGGAGCCGATCCTGGCGCTCGAGGCCGAGTCGCGCCTGAACAAGTTCGACCTGGTGCAGATCCCGGTCGCGCATCCGGGCAACGAGCAGGGCGCCCAGTGGCAGCGCATCCGCCAGGAGAAGCCCGACTACGTGATCATGTGGGGCTGGGGCGTGATGAACATGACGGCGCTCAAGACGGCGCAGAAGATGGGCTTCCCGCGCGACAGGATGATCGGCTCGTGGTGGGCGGGTTCCGAGGAGGACGTGGTGCCGGCCGGCGACGCCGCCAAGGGCTACATGTCCGCCACCTGGAACGTCTCGGGCAAGGGCGTGCCGCTGATCGCCGACATCGAGAAGACGGTCTACGGCGCCGGCAAGGGCAACGTGGCCGACAAGTCGAAGCTCGGCACCATCCTCTACAACCGCGGCGTTTCCGCCGCCGTGCTCTCGGTCGAGGCGATCCGCGCCGCGCAGGCCAAGTACGGCAAGGGCAAGGCGATGAGCGGCGAGCAGGTGCGCTGGGGCCTCGAGAACCTCAACCTTACCGACGCCCGCCTCAAGACGCTCGGCGCCACCGGCCTGCTGCCGGAAGTGAAGACTTCCTGCGACAACCACGAGGGCTCCGGCAAGGTGAAGCTCCAGCAGTGGGACGGCACCAAGTGGGTCGTGCTCTCCGACTGGCTCGAGGGCAACAAGGCGCTGATCCACCCGCTGTTCCAGGCCGACGCCAAGAAGTTCGCCAAGGAAAAGGGCATCACGCCGCGTGACTGCGCCGCCGAGGCGAAGAAGAAGTCGTAACAGCGAGACCGGGCGGGGGCGAGTCCCCCGCCCGCAGCTTCCGAACTCTGGAATCCTTCATGTCCGCCTATCTCTCAGTCAATAACGTCGAGGTCATCTACGACCACGTCATCCTCGTGCTCAAGGGCGTCTCGCTCGAAGTGCCGCAGGGCAAGATCGTGGCGCTGCTGGGCGCCAACGGCGCCGGCAAGAGCACGACGCTCAAGGCCATCTCCAACCTGCTGCGCGCCGAGCGCGGCGAGGTGACCAAGGGCAACATCGAGTTCCAGGGCAGGCGTGTCGACCAGATGACGCCCAACGAGATGGTCAAGGGCGGCGTCATCCAGGTGATGGAGGGGCGCCATTGCTTTGCCCATCTGACCGTCGAGGAGAACCTGCTGACCGGCGCCTACACGCGGCAGCAATCGCGCGCCGAACAGAAGCAGAGCCTCGAGAAGGTCTACAGCTATTTCCCGCGCCTCAAGCAACGGCGCGGTTCCCAGGCCGGCTACACCTCCGGCGGCGAGCAGCAGATGACGGCGATCGGCCGCGCGCTGATGGCCAACCCGCAGATGATCCTGCTCGACGAACCCTCGATGGGGCTGGCGCCGCAGATCGTCGAAGAGATTTTTGAAATCGTGCGCGACCTCAATACGCGCGAGAAGGTGAGCTTTCTGCTCGCCGAGCAGAACACCATGGTGGCGCTGCGCTATGCCGACTTCGGCTACATCCTCGAGAACGGCCGAGTCGTCATGGAAGGCCAGGCGCCCGAGCTGCGCGACAACGAGGATGTCAAGGAGTTCTACCTCGGCCTCTCGAGCCATGGCCGCAAGAGCTTCCGGGAAGTCAAACACTACCGTAGAAGAAAGCGCTGGCTCGCCTGACCATGCACTACGACAACCTCGAAACGCGTTCGCCCGAAGAGCGCGAGCGCGACCTCATGGCGCGCCTGCCGGGGCAGATCGCGCACGCCAAGAAGCACACCGCCTGGTTCGCCGAGTCGCTGGCCGGTGTCGATGCGGCAACGGTCGACTCGCGTGCGGCCCTGGCGCGGCTGCCGGTGATCCGCAAGCACGAACTCATCGAGCTGCAGAAGAAGAGCCGTCCGTTCGGCGGTTTGGTCGCCACTCCCTGCGGCAGGCTCGGCCGCGTGTTCTCGTCGCCGGGCCCGATCTACGAACCCGAGGGCCGCGGCGCCGACTGGTGGCGCACCGCGCGCGCGCTGTTCGCCGCGGGGTTCCGTGCCGGCGACCTGGTGCACAACAGCTTTTCGTACCACATGACGCCGGGCGCCTGGATCCTCGAGGCCGGTGCGCATGCGCTCGGCTGCTCGGTGTTCCCGGGCGGCGTCGGCCAGACCGAGCAGCAGGTGCAGGCGATGGCCGACCTGCAGCCGAACGGCTACGTCGGCACGCCGTCCTTCCTGCGCATCCTCGTCGAGAAGGCCGACGAGATGGGCGCAAAGATTCCGTCGCTGACCAAGGCGCTGGTCTCGGGCGAAGCCTTCCTGCCGCCGGTGCGGGACGCCCTGCGTGCGCACGGCATCGAGGGTTACCAGGCCTACGCAACGGCCGACCTCGGCGTCATCGCCTACGAGACGGCGGCACGCGAGGGCCTCGTCGTCGACGAGGGCGTGATCCTCGAGATCGTGCGTCCCGGCACCGGCGACCCGGTCACCGAAGGCGAGGTCGGCGAAGTCGTCGTCACCACCTTCAACGCCGACTACCCGCTGGTCCGCTTCGGCACCGGCGACCTCTCGGCCGTACTGCCGGGCCCATCGCCCTGCGGCCGCACCAACACGCGCATCCGCGGCTGGCTGGGCCGCGCCGACCAGACCACCAAGGTCAAGGGCATGTTCGTGCATCCGGAGCAGGTGGCGGCGATCCTCAAGCGCCATCCCGAGGTGGCGAAGGCGCGGCTTGTCGTCACCAATCCCGAGGCCATCGACGTCATGACGCTGCTCTGCGAGTCGGCGGTCGCCGACGGACTTCCGGCAGCACTCGCCGACAGCGTGCGCGAAGTCACCAAGCTTCGCGGCGAAGTGCGGCTCGTCGCCCCCGGCAGTTTGCCGAACGACGGCAAGGTCATAGAAGACGCCAGAAAGTTCGACTGAGCACTACGGCTTTCCGCAACAGGCAGCGCGGCGCGCGTTTGATATAAACGCCGCGTGGATACCGCCCTCGCCCTGCTGCCCGACTTTGCGCTGATCCTGCTGGGCTTCGGGCTGCGGCGCTACATGCACCTGGGCGACCACTTCTGGACCGGACTCGAGAAGCTCGTCTACTTCGTGCTCTTCCCGGCGCTGCTGTTCAACGCGCTGGTGAAGAATCCGATCGACTGGGCGGCCGCCCCGCCGCTGGTGTTGTCGGGCGCTGCGGCGATGGTTGTGGCCATGCTGCTCGCGCTGCCGGTGCGCTGGCTCTCGCGCATCAGCCCGGTCTCGTTCGCCTCGCAGTTCCAGTGCGCGTTCCGCTTCAATTCGTACATCGGCTTCGCCGTCGCCGGCAAGCTGCATGGCGCCGAAGGCATCGCCGCCATGGGCATCCTGACGGGGGCAATGGTGCCGCTGGCGAACATCGCCGCCGTCTCGATGCTGGCGCGCCACGGCAGCACCGGAGTGTTGCGCGAACTGGCGCGCAACCCGCTTTTCCTGGCGACGCTCGCCGGCCTTGCCTGGAGCGCCGCAGCGCTGCCGGCGCCGCAGCCGGTGCTGGGTTTCCTTGGTCGCCTGTCGGAGGCATCGATCGCGCTCGGCCTGCTGACAGTCGGCGCAGCACTGCGCATACGCGGCGCCTTCGGCGACGGCGGCCATGGCGCAGCGGCATGGTTCGTGGCGGTCAAGCTCGCGGCGATGCCGGCTGCGGCGCTGCTGATCGCGCGCGCACTCGGACTGACGGGGATCTACTTCGACATCGCCGTCGCCTTTGCCGCCCTGCCGACGGCCAGCTCGGCCTACATCCTGACGCAGCGCATGGGCGGCGACGGCACGCGCGTCGCCTGGCTGATCTCGATGACCACGCTGCTGGCGATGCTGACTTTGCCGGCGTGGATGGCTTTGTTGTAGCTATTCGCCCTTCGGCGGCTTGCGCGAGGGTTTCTTCTCCGGCCTGGGTGCCTCGGTGGAGGGTTTTCCCTCGGTCTGAGGCATGAACGGCCAGGGCCACAAGGCCGGGTTGCCGAAGGGATTGGCGTCCGCGTCGGGGTTGCTGGCCGACTCGCTGATCGCGGCCACCGCAGCCAGCGTCGTGCGCTGCATCTCAAGGCCGTGGATGGTCATTTGCAGCAGGCCGAGGTTGGTCTTCAGCCAGCCCTCGACGGTCTTGAGTTCGGTGATGCGCTTGTCGAGTTCGTCGACATCGAGCGTCGGCGTCACCATGCCGGGCAGCGAAAATCCCATGTTGCCCCACATGGTCTTCATGAACTCGAGGGGATCGTTTCCGTTGGACATGCTGGCAGGCTCCGGGGCGGCAATATGGCTGATTCTACGGCATGACCGCGGCTGCGCCGAAAACCGCGCTAGACTATCGCGCGTCATATGGAACTCAGGGGAGAGCGTCCGTGCTGAAGGTTCTGATCATCGAAGACCATGCCCTCGTCCGCGAAGGTCTGCTGGTTGCCGTCCGCAGTCTCGAAGACGGCACCGAAACCCTTGGCGCACAAGACGCCGACGAGGGTCTCAAGGTGCTCGAGACGAACGATGACATCGACCTGGTGGTGCTCGACCTGATGCTCCCGGGCACCAGCGGCATGGCGCTTCTCGGTGCGATCCGCAAACGCTACCCGACCATCCCCGTGGTCATCCTCTCGGCGCTGGACGACCCCGAAACCGCGGGGCGCGCGATGCGCCAGGGCGCATCGGGCTTCGTGCCCAAGGCGAGCTCGACCGACTCCCTGCTCGATGCGCTTCGCCAGGTGCTCGAGGGCGAGGTCTACCTCCCGCAGGGCATGCGCGAGGCGATGGAGCGCGGCGACGGCACGCGCGGCAAGTCCATCGCTGATCGCTACGGCCTCACTGCCGCGCAGATGCGAGTGCTGGAATTGCTGACGCAGGGCAAGACCAATCGCCAGATCGCCGAAATGCTCGACGTCACCGAAGGTACGGTGAAGATCCACGTTTCGGCGATTTTCAAGGCCCTGAACGTCACCAACCGTTCACAGGCGCTGTTGGTGGCAAGCCGCCAGCGCGTGCGCGTCTAAGAACCTGTTCCAACAGGCTGGCCCGGCACTGGGACGGGGCCCGCCAAAACGACAGGCTTTACTCAGGCGGAAGCGGCGAGCACGCCTTCGGTGCGCGCGGCCGGCCGAGCGCTCGGCACGTCCTCATCGACGTCCAGACTCTCGTCGATCGAAATCTGGAGCAGGTCCAGCACCTGGCGTGCAACGCCGCGGCAAGCGTTGCCGAGCGGGCTCGGCAGCCCCGACGGGATTTCCTTCTGCAGCAGCATCTTGCTGGCCGACAGCACCGAGACCGGCGCGAGGATGCGATCGCGGTACGGCGCCAGCAAGTCGGCGACGGTTTTCTCCGCGGCCTCGCGCTGCCAGAGGTTGGTCGGCCACTGCGTCGGGATCGCATAGGCGCGCGGGAACATCTCCAGGTCGCGGATGACGGTGCGGATGTCCTCGTGCGAGTCGCGGAAGGGCAGCAGCACGAGGTCGGCGACGCCGTAGAGCTTGCGGTCCATCTCGGTGCGGTTGCCGCCGCCGTCGATGACGCCCATCCACGCCTTCAGCGAGCGCACCTTCTCGACCACCTTGCCGAGCGCCTCGCGCGTGCGCGCGTCGGCGACCAGATAGCGGCGGCCGGCGGGCGCCAGCGGCTCGCGGTAGGTGTCGGTCAGCACGCAGACCGAGCGCTGGCCGAGCAGACCCATGCCCTGGCAGAGCATGTGCGAAAGCGTGGTCTTGCCGGTACCGCCCTTGTTGCCGATGACGCAGATGATGTCTGCCATGAGGATTCCTTGTCGCGGCCCGTCCGGCGACCGCATGGGCAAGGATTATTGGCGACGATGCCGTCCGGGGATGGACGGAAATGCGAGGAAATCGCGGCCCTATTTGGCCTCGGCCGGACGATATAGGAACAATCGCGTGGCGCGGCGGTCGGCGACGTCGAGTGTGCGTTCCGGCTCGATGCCCGGCACCTCGAAGCTGTTGCTCACCAGCAGGGCGTCCGGCCGCATCTCGCCGACCGCCTTCTGCCAGAGCGCCGGCATCGGCGCCGGCGAGAGGAAAGCGTAGACGACCTCGAACAGACCGAGATGCTGGCGCCACAGGTCGCCGCGCCGCACATGGACGTTCGGCAGCCGCATCGTCGTGACCCGTGCCCACAGCCAGGGCAGCGGCGCATGCTCGATGCCGAGGAATTCACAGTCGGGTCTTTTCAGCGCCAGTTGCTTCAGGAGCCCGCCGTTGCCGCAGCCGAGATCGACGACATGGCAGGGTTGCGGCGGCAGCAGCTTGGCGACTGCGTCGGCCGCCGTTGCGTTGGTCAGATAAAGCGGCACGCGGCTCTTGTCCGTGCGCCAGAACGTCAGCAGCACGACGACGAAGGCCGCCAGCCACCAGACGGGCGCAATGTCCAAGGTGTTCGCCGCAACGACAAGCGGCATGAATCCCAGATGTATCCAGAGCCACCACGGCGGCGCCTCGAGCTTGCGGCTGATGAAGGCGGCGCAGATGCCCTGTACGGCGGCGACCGCGAGCGGGATCTGCCACAGCTTCGGCCAGGCGATCTGGACGAGGCCGCCGGCGATGATCGCGCCGAAAATCTGGGCGAGCAGGGCGGTCTTGATGGGTGAGGTTTGGGGGGCTTGTCGGCGGGCCATGATGTGCGGGCGCATGTTAAACCGACTCGGTGCTGCCGGCGGTGGTGGCGCGACCCGGTACCTCGGTCCGGCTCATGCCGCTGAGAAACGCAGAAATCACCAGACCGGGCACAGGGCGACAGGCGGTAGCAACAGCCTTCTTTCTGAATCACCGCAGCATGGTTATGTCGGGCAAGATCGACAGTGTCTATAATAATCGACATGAACAAGGCACCCTTCCTCCATATCGAGTCGCCCTCCGGGCTCGCTCGCTACCGTGATCTCGGCGAGCGGTTGGCTCGGTTGCGTGTCGAGCGAGCCATCTCCGTCGCCGAAATGGCGCGGCGTCTCGGCGTTTCGCGCGACACTGTCTACAAGATTGAGCGGGGCGATCTCTCGGTGGCGATGGGCACCGTCATGCGCTACCTTGAGACGCTCGGCATCGATCCTGCCGCCAGGCTCATGGATATGGTGCATGGCGGCCAGGGCGCCGATGCCGTCGGCCGTGCGAGCAACAGCATGTTTCCACCCGACGTCGTCCGTCAGGCTGTCGTGAGGTTCCGCGCGTGAAGCGCGCTCGCGAGGTTCCGATCAGCCGCGAGGATCTCGACAAGGTGCTCGCGGCCATGGCCGATGACCTCATCCTCGTCGGCGGCCAGGCGCTGGTTTTCTGGATCGAATACTTCGGTGTCCATAACCGGCTCGACGTCGTTACCCGCGACGTCGACATCCTGGCACGGGACTTCGAGGACGTCAGGAAGATTGCGGCCGGCATCGGCGGCAAGCCGGTCCTGCAGAACAAGGCGGCGATCTCGGCGCTGCTCGGTTGCGTCAGGATCGACCATGGCGACAACGAGTACGCGACGCTCGACGTCATCGACAGGGTGCTCGGGATGAGCCGCGAGCAGGTGGTGAATCGTGCCGTCGAAATCGAATTGCCGCCGTTCTCGCGCTCGTTTCACGTCATGCATCCGATCGACGTCACCGAGAGCCGCATCGTAAATTTCTGCGAGCTCAAGGAGAAGCAGGACGGCAACGGCGAGGCGCAGCTCGTGATGGCCCTCGATGTCGCCAGGCGATTCATCGAGACAGCCGACGAGGCCTTTGCGATCGACGCCGCCGAGAAGCTCGTGCGCTTGGCGACGAAATACCAGCGCAGGGTCGACAAGCTGGCACCGGGGGTTTTTCTCGGCACGCCGCTGTATGCCATCAACACGCGCAACTTTGCGCTCCCGCAGGGCAAGCGCTTCATCGAGCTCCGGCAGCCTCAGATCATGGCGCTGCTCGATGACCTACAGGAGCAACCGCCGCTGCGCAGACGGTAGCAATCAGCGACCGGGCTCGGCGAGCAGGAAGCCGACGACAGACCGCCACCACGCCGCGTCGACGCGAGACCACCAGTCGTTGTGGTCGGATGAAGGGACGATCCACAAACGCTTCGGCTCCGGTAGCGCGTCGAACAGCGCGCGGCCGAATTGCGGCGGGACGATGCTGTCGTGCTCGGCGATGGCGACGGCGATGCGGCCGTTGAAGACGGTGAGGTTGGCGACGTTGTCGTAGCGGTCGCGCAGCAGCAGGCTTACGGGAGCCCACGGATAGTGGTGCCTGGCGACGCTCTCGAGCTTGTCCCACGGCGTCATCAGCAGCAGGGCGGCGACGCCGTCGGGCGCTTGCGCGACGGCTGCTGCAGCGACGCCGGCGCCGAGGGATTCGCCGACGAGGACGATGGGGCCGGGATATTGGCGGCGGACGAGTGCGAGCGTCTCGACGGCGTCGGCGACGAAGCTCGCTTCCGAGAGCTTGCCGTCGCGCGGGCCGTAGGCGGGATACTCGGCGAGCACCACGCGCAGGCCGAGGCGACTGAGTTCTTCCGCGTACCAGCCGCGGTGCCCGGCGTGGCCGGCGTTGCCGTGGAACAGGACGACCGTGGCGCGCGCCGCGCCGGCGGGCTCGCGGCTGAGGCCGCGGTAGTCGTCCGCAGACGGCCATGGCGCGAGGCCGTCGCGTCGGGCGTCGGCGAGCACGCGCTCGAGCGGCACCTTGTCGGGGTAGTAGAGGAAGTCGTCCTGGAACAAGGCGAGGCCTCCGAAGATCAGCAGCGCATAGAGCGCGAGGCGCATTGCGAGCTTCGCGCCGCGGCTCACGCGATCCTTTGGCGCAGGCCCGCCCGGCGCGTTCGCGCGTCTTCGACGTTTTTCGCCTTGACATGGCCGAAGCCGCGGATCTTCTCGGGGAGTTCGGCCAGTTCGATGGCGGGCGCCAGCGCCTGGGGCGACAGTCGCTCCAGGATCAGGCCAACGTCGGCCTCGTAGTCCGCGACCAACTGCCGCTCCATCCGGCGCTCCGGCAGGCGGGCGAAGACGTCGAGAACGGTGCCGCGCAGCCTGCGCGCTTTCGCCAGCCAGCGGAAGGCGCTCATCGTCCATGGGCCGAAGGCGATCTTCCTGATGCGGCCGGTGCGCGGGTCGGGGCGGGCGAGCAGCGGCGGCGCGAGGTGGAAGCGCAGTTCGTAGTCGCCCTCGAAGGCGGCGTCGACGCGCTGCATGAAGTCGGACTCGGCATAGAGGCGGGCGACTTCGTACTCGTCCTTGATCGCCAGCAGCTTGAAGTAGTAGCGCGCGACTGCTTCTGTCAGTCGCGTGCCGCCGAGCGGCGCTTCGGCCGCGCGCACGCGCTCGACGAGGGCGCGGTAGCGCCCGGCGTAGGCGGCGTCCTGGTAGGCGGTAAGGAAGTCGACGCGCGTGGCGATCGTCTCGTCGAGCGTCTTCGGCCCCGGCGCTGCGTCCGGCGGTGCGAAGGCGGCAACGCTCGCCGGGTCGTGCGCCGCACGGCGGCCCCAGAGGAAGGCCTTGCGGTTGAGTTCGACGGCGGCGGCGTTGAGTTCGATGGCGCGGTCGAGCGCCGCCAGCGACACGGGCACGAGGCCGAGTTGCCAGGCGTAGCCGAGCAGGAACAGGTTGGCGTAGATCGCGTCACCCATCAGCTTGCGGGCGATTGCCGTTGCATCGAGGCTGTGCAGCGCGTTGGCGCCGACGGCGTCGGCGATGGCGCCGTGCATCCTGTCGAGCGGGAACTGCCAGTCGGGATTGCGCGTGAATTCGGCGGTCGGCGTCTCGGCGACGTTCATGACGACCCGCGTGCGGCCGGCCTGCATCTTGGCCAGCGCCTCGGCGGAAGCGGTGACGACGGCATCGCCGCCGATGATGGCGTCGGCTTCGCCGGTGGCGACGCGCACGGCGTGGATCGCCTCGGGATCGTCGCAGATGCGCACGTGCGAGGAGACGGCGCCGCCCTTTTGGGCAAGGCCGGTCATGTCAAGTACGGTGACGCCCTTGCCGTCGATGTGCGCGGCCATGCCGATCAGCGCGCCGAGCGTGACGACGCCGGTGCCGCCGACGCCGGTGATGAGGATGCCGAACGGCTGCGCCGTCGAGGGCAGCGGCGGTTCCGGCGGCGCGGCACCCTCGCCCGCGTCGAGCGCCTTGCCGCGGCGCAGGCGGCCGCCTTCGACGGTGACGAAGGACGGGCAGAAGCCGTCGAGGCACGAGTAGTCCTTGTTGCAGGCCGACTGGTCGATGGCGCGCTTGCGGCCGAACTCGGTCTCGACGGGAATCACGGCGAGGCAGTTGCTGGCGACGCCGCAGTCGCCGCAGCCCTCGCAGACGAGCTCGTTGATGAACACGCGCTTCGCGGGATCTTCCATCTTGCCGCGCTTCCTGCGGCGGCGCTTCTCGGCGGCGCAGGTCTGGTCGTAGATCAGCGCCGAGACGCCGGGCGTCTCGCGCAGCTCGCGCTGCAGCAGGTCGAGTTCGTCGCGGTTGCGCATTTCGACGCCGGCCGGCAGCTCGTCCTTGCGGTAGCTGCGCTCCGTGCCGTCGGTGACGACGACGATCCGCCGTACGCCTTCGGCCTGCAACTGGCGCGCGACCTGCGGCACCGTCAGCGCGCCGTCGACGGGCTGGCCGCCGGTCATGGCGACGGCGTCGTTGTAGAGGATCTTGTAGGTGACGTTGACGCCGGCAGCCACGGCGGCCCGGATGGCCAGCGAGCCCGAGTGGAAGTAGGTGCCGTCGCCGAGGTTGACGAACACGTGCCGGTCCTCGGTGAACGGCGCCTGCCCGAGCCAGGCCGCGCCTTCGCCGCCCATGTGCGAGAAGGTCGCCGTGTTGCGGTCCATCCACGTGACCATGAAATGGCAGCCGATGCCGGCCAGCGCGCGCGAGCCTTCGGGCACCTTGGTCGAGGTGTTGTGCGGGCAGCCGGGGCAGAAGTACGGGATGCGCGCGATCGGGATGATCGGCTTGGCCGCCTCGCGCTCCTTGGCCTCGATGACGGCGAGGCGTTCACGGATGCGCGCCGAGGTGAAAAAGCGGTCGATGCGCGCCGCGATCACCTTGGCGATCAGCGCGGGGGTCAGTTCGCCGGCGGCGGGCAGTTGCCAGTTGCCGTGGGGCAGCGCCCATTCGCCCTTCTCGTCGAACTTGCCGATGACGCGCGGACGCACGTCCTCTCGCCAGTTGTAGAGCTCCTCCTTGAGCTGGTATTCGATCAACTGGCGCTTCTCCTCGACGACGAGGATTTCCTCGAGGCCCTCGGCGAAGCGGCGCACGCCGTCGGATTCGAGCGGCCAGACCATGCCGACCTTGTAGAGGCGGATGCCGATCTCGGCGGCGAGCGCGTCGTCGATGCCGAGGTCGTCGAAGGCCTGGCGCACGTCGAGGTAGCTCTTGCCGCAGGCGATGATCCCCAGCCGCGGCTGCGGCGCGTCGATGACGACGCGGTCGAGGCGGTTGGCGCGGCAGTAGGCGAGCGCGGCGTAGAGCTTGTGGTCGAGCAGGCGCCGCTCCTGCGACCAGCGGTCGTCGGGCCAGCGAATGTTGAGGCCGTCGGGCGGCAACTCGTAGTCAGTCGGGATCAGGATGCGCACGCGGTCGGGCGCGAGGTCGACCGAGGCCGAGGATTCGACGGTGTCGGCCACTGCCTTGAAGGCGACCCAGCAACCCGAGTAGCGGCTCATCGCCCAGCCGTGCAGGCCGAGGTCGAGGTATTCCTGCACGCCGGCGGGGGCCAGCACGGGAATCATCGCCGCCTTGAAGGCGTGCTCGGACTGGTGCGCGACGGTCGAGGAGCGCGCGGCGTGGTCGTCGCCGGCGATCGCCAGCACGCCACCGAATTTCGAGGTGCCCGCGGAGTTCGCGTGCTTGAAGACGTCGCCGCAGCGGTCTACGCCAGGACCCTTGCCGTACCAGAGGCCGAAGACGCCGTCGTACTTGGCGCCCGGGAAGAGGTTCAGTTGCTGCGTACCCCAGAGCGCGGTGGCGGCGAGGTCTTCATTGACGCCGGGCTGGAAGACGATGTGATGGCGTGCGAGGTGTTCCTTGGCCTTCCACAACGCGATGTCGAGTCCGCCGAGCGGCGAGCCGCGGTAGCCGGAAATGTAGCCGGCGGTGTTGAGCCCGGCGGCGAGGTCGCGCTCGCGCTGGAGCATCGGCAGGCGGGCCAGCGCCTGGGTGCCGGTGAGGAACAGTCGGCCTTCGTCGAGGGTGTATTTGTCGTCGAGCCTGACCTGGCGCAGCGGGGCGTTCATGGCGCGTCCTCCTCTCCTCGTTGTCTCGCGGTCGGCTGCCTCGTGGGCGCGCCGCTGGATGCCGCCGGTAAGCGGCAGCATCATTGTATGCGAGGGGAGAGCGGAGTTTTACTAGGTGCGCTTGGGGCAACCGGACGCGCAGATGCGTCCCAGACGCGCCAGATCGACGAGGCGGCAGACCTGGGGTGGGCACTTTTCGACCTGCACGCCGTCGCGCTCGTTGAGCATCAACAGCAGGCCGAGGCCCGAGGAATCGATGTCCGTGGCGCGCGACAGGTCCAGGCGCGAGGCGCCGCTGCGCAGCGCCCAGCCGATCGGGTGGCGCGCGGCCATCGATAGCCTGCCCGAGACCCGCGTGCAGCCGCAGTCCACGCCACCCACGGTGACGGTGGGGACGTTGCCGGCCAGAGCGCCGAGTTGCGCTCGGGCATGACCGTCATCGACCTCGATGCCGATGTCGCGCCCATAACGGGAATAGGCGACGCGGCCGTAGATCGTCACGACGCGGTCGGCGACGCTCGTCGCTACCGTCACGGCGGCCCCGGGCTTGAGCGGCACGAACTGCGCCGAGCGCAGGCCGATGCCGTGGTCCGAGACGTCGCAGATGCGGCCTGACTCGACGCCGATGCGCTGGCGGCCGAAGACGACCTCGGCGGGCATGTTGGAACTCAGGTAGTGGCGCTGGAAGCGCCGGTTTTCATGGTTCGATGCGTGCATGGTCTGGGGAGCGTCAATCGAAGCGGCGCGCATTATCCCTTTCGTAAGAACGGACGGCAAGACCGAGCAAACCTCAATCAGGCAGCATTTTCCCGGGATTGAACAGGTTTTCCGGGTCGAGGGCGGACTTGATGGCGCGCATCGCGTCGAGTGCTTCGCGGCCGTGCTCGCGCGCCAGGTACTTGCGCTTGCCGATGCCTACGCCATGCTCGCCGGTGCAGGTGCCGTCCAAGCGCAGCGCGCGCTCCACAAGCCGGTTCGAGAAGGCACGGGCGCGCTCGTTTTCGTCGGCGTCGTCGGGGTCGGCGAGCAGGAGCAGATGGAAGTTGCCGTCGCCGACGTGGCCGACGAGCGGCGCGACGAGGCCGCTCGTCTCCAGGTCGGCCGTGGTTTCGGCGATGCAGTCGGCGAGCCTGGAGATCGGCACGCAGACGTCGGTGGTCAGCGAACGCGCGCCGGGCCGCAGGCCGAGGCAGGCGTAGTAGGCGTCGTGGCGTGCCTGCCACAGGCGGCTGCGATCCTCGGGGCGGGTCGCCCAGTCGAAGTCCATGCCGCCGTGGTCGGCGGCGATGTCCTGCACGGCGCGCGCCTGCTCGGCGACGCCGGCCTGCGAGCCGTGGAACTCGAAGAACAGCGTCGGCGCCTCGCGCAGGGAGGTTTTGCTGTGGCGGTTGATGGCGGTGATCGCCAGCGCGTCGAGGAGTTCGATGCGTGCGACCGGAATGCCGAGCTGGATGGTCGCGATCACCGTGGCGACGGCGGCGCCGATGTCGGGGAAGGCGCAGACGGCGCTCGACACGGCTTCGGGCAGTGGATAGAGCCGCACGGTGAGTTCCGTGATGATGCCGAGCGTGCCCTCCGAGCCGACGAGCAGCCGCGTCAAATCGTAGCCGGCCGACGATTTGCGGGCCCGGCTGCCGCAGCGCACGACGCGGCCGCCGGCGAGCACGGCGGTGAGGCTGAGTACGTTCTCGCGCATGGTGCCGTAGCGCACGGCGTTGGTGCCCGAGGCGCGCGTCGCCGCCATGCCGCCGAGGCTGGCGTCGGCGCCGGGATCGATGGGGAAGAACAACCCGGTGTCGCGCAGCGCCGCATTGAGCTGCTTGCGCGTTACGCCGGCTTCAATCGTGGCATCGAGGTCATCGGCGCGTACGGCGACGACGCGGTTCATGCCCGAGAGGTCGATCGTCACGCCGCCGCGAACGGCGAGCAGGTGGCCTTCGAGTGAAGTGCCGGTGCCCCATGCGATGACGGGAATCTTGTGCTCGTGGCAGAGGCGCACGGCGTCGGCGACTTCCTCGGTGCTGTGCGCGAAAACGACGCCGTCGGGCGGTTGCGGCGCGAAGGAGGACTCGTCCTTGCCGTGATGCAGGCGCACGGCTTCGCTGGTGGAGAAGCGCTCGTCGAAGCGGCTCTTCAGCGCCTCGACCAGCGGTGGCGGCAGGGGGCGGCGAGTGTAGTCAGTGCTCAAGCTTGTGCAACTCTTCGCGCAGCTTGGCGAGTTCGGCGATTCGTTCGTTCATGCCTGAACGATGACGATGACGAGCGGGCCGATGGCGACGCTGCGTTCGGCGATGGCGGCGATGTCTGGCGCCGCCAGCGCGAGGCGGCAGAAGCCCTCGGCGTGGCAGGCGCCGGCATCCGTTGCCTCGCCGATGCGCAGGCGGACGCGTTTGCACGGGCTGACGAACTCGCCGCCTTCCGCTTTGCGGAAACCGAACAGGCGTTCCCAGAATTCCGCCGCCGTGGCGGCGCGACCGCCATGGACCGACAATTCGAGGTGGTCGACCCCGGTCAGTCCCAGGCCTCGCGGATGCGGCTCGGCGCCGCGGATCGGAACGAAGTCGACGTCGTAAAGGCTGATCCGGGATTCCGGCGTCTCGTAGCGGTCGACGAGGTAGATCAAGCTGCCGCCGATGCTGCGGACCGCGGGAATGTTGATCTCGCCCGGCCGCGCACTGCCCGGGAGCAGATCGGCGCCCAGCGCCTTGGCACGGTTTGCCGCCTCGCGTGCGTCATGCACGCGCAGCGCCAGCGCGCAGACCGAAGGGCCGTGGACCCGCGCATACGCTTGGGCGAAGCTTTCCGGCTCCGCATTGAGGACGAAGTTGATGCCGCCCTGACGGTACAGGGTAACGTCCTTGGAACGGTGGCGCGCCACCGGGGCGAAACCCAGCACGCGAAAGCTTCGGTCCAGTTCCAGAGGCTCAGGGGCGGCGAATTCGACGAATTCCAGGCCGTCGAGTCCCAGGGGATTGTCGTTGGCCATAGCGATGTTGGGGGTATGGCTCATGGGCATACTCGCGAATGTGTGATCGCCATTGACAACTTCCAGAAGGCCCACGATAATAGCGCGTTTCGCTGGAGGGGTTCCCGAGCGGTCAAAGGGATCAGACTGTAAATCTGACGGCTCTGCCTTCGAAGGTTCGAATCCTTCCCCCTCCACCAAGCAATTCGGAAGGACTGCGGCATCCGGCGGTTGCGGATGGCGCAGGGAGCAGTGAAAGTGAATTGAATCGCGGGCGGGTGTAGCTCAATGGTAGAGCTGAAGCCTTCCAAGCTTAAGACGAGGGTTCGATTCCCTTCACCCGCTCCACAGTTAAGGTTTTGCCCATGTAGCTCAGTGGCAGAGCACTCCCTTGGTAAGGGAGAGGTCGGCAGTTCAATCCTGCCCATGGGCACCAGCAGTTTTCATTGGATATTTGGATCGCCGCAAGGCGCATTTTTCGGACCGGGACTTTAGGGGTAACCGACCATGGCAAAAGGCAAGTTTGAGCGTACCAAGCCGCACGTGAACGTGGGCACGATCGGTCACGTTGACCACGGCAAGACGACGTTGACGGCGGCGATCACGACGGTGCTGTCGAGCAAGTTCGGTGGCGAGGCGAAGGCCTACGACCAGATCGACGCGGCGCCGGAAGAGAAGGCGCGCGGCATCACGATCAACACCGCGCACGTCGAGTACGAGACGGCCACCCGCCACTACGCCCACGTCGATTGCCCGGGCCACGCCGACTACGTGAAGAACATGATCACCGGCGCCGCGCAGATGGACGGCGCCATCCTGGTCGTGTCCGCCGCCGACGGCCCGATGCCGCAGACGCGCGAGCACATCCTGCTCGCCCGCCAGGTCGGCGTGCCGTACATCATCGTCTTCATGAACAAGTGCGACATGGTCGACGACGCCGAGCTGCTCGAGCTGGTCGAAATGGAAGTTCGCGAACTGCTCAGCAAGTACGAATTCCCCGGCGACGACATTCCCATCGTCAAGGGCTCGGCCCTCAAGGCCATGGAAGGCGACAAGGGTGACATCGGCGAAGGCGCCATCCTGAAGCTGGCCGAAGCGCTGGACAGCTACATCCCGACGCCCGAGCGCGCCATTGACAAGCCGTTCCTGCTGCCGATCGAAGACGTCTTCTCGATCTCCGGCCGCGGCACCGTCGTGACCGGTCGCGTCGAGCGCGGCATCGTCAAGGTCGGCGAAGAAATCGAAATCGTCGGCATCCGCCCGACCACCAAGACCACCTGCACCGGCGTCGAAATGTTCCGCAAGCTGCTCGACCAGGGTCAGGCCGGCGACAACGTCGGCGTGCTGCTGCGCGGCACCAAGCGCGAGGAAGTCGAGCGCGGCCAGGTGCTGGCCAAGCCGGGTTCGATCACGCCGCACACGCACTTCACCTCGGAAGTCTATGTTCTGTCCAAGGATGAAGGCGGCCGTCACACCCCGTTCTTCAACGGCTACCGTCCGCAGTTCTACTTCCGCACGACGGACGTGACGGGCTCGATCGAGCTGCCGGCGGGCACGGAGATGGTGATGCCTGGCGACAACGTGCAGATGACGGTCAAGCTGATCGCCCCGATCGCCATGGAAGAAGGCCTGCGCTTCGCCATCCGCGAAGGCGGCCGTACCGTCGGCGCCGGCGTCGTGGCCAAGATCGTCGAGTAAGCGGGGTAACAAACGCGAGGGGGCGGTGCTCTTCGGGGTACCGCCCTTTGCAGTCTCTGCTGCAGGGGTATAGCTCAATTGGCAGAGCGGCGGTCTCCAAAACCGCAGGTTGGGGGTTCGATTCCCTCTGCCCCTGCCACCGAACGATCGACTGACTGAAGAACATTGATGGCCGACAAGCTCAAATTCGCGGTTGCACTGCTGCTCCTGGCAGCGGGCGTGGCCGGTTTCTACCTGCTCTCCGAGCAGGCGATGATCCTGCGCGTGCTTTCGGTGCTTGCCGGCATCGGTGCCGGTGTGGCGGTGGCGTGGTTCACCGAACCCGGTCAGCGATTCTTTACGTTCGGCAGGGAAGCTGCTGCCGAGACGAAGAAGGTGGTCTGGCCGACGCGCAAGGAGACCCTGCAAACGACCGGAATGGTGTTCGGCTTCGTCGTGCTGATGGCGCTGTTCCTGTGGATCGCCGACAAGAGCCTCGAGTGGGTGCTTTACGACCTGGTACTGGGCTGGAAGAAATCATGACGAAACGCTGGTACGTGGTACACGCCTATTCGGGCTTCGAGAAGTCGGTGCAGCGCGCGCTCATCGAGCGCATCGCGCGCGCCGGCATGCAAGACAAGTTTGGCCAGATTCTCGTTCCGGTCGAAGAGGTCGTCGAGATGAAGGGCGGTCAGAAGAGCATCTCCGAGCGCAAGTTCTTCCCCGGCTACGTGCTGGTGGAGATGGAGATGGACGACGACACCTGGCACCTCGTCAAGAGCACCGCCAAGGTCACTGGTTTCGTCGGTGGCACGGCGACCAAGCCGACCCCGATTTCCGAAAAGGAAGTCGACAAGATCATGCACCAGATGCAGGAGGGCGTCGAGAAGCCGCGTCCCAAGGTGCTGTTCGAGCCGGGTGAAATGGTGCGCGTCAAGGAAGGCCCGTTCACCGATTTCAACGGCAACGTCGAGGAAGTCAATTACGAGAAGAGCCGCCTGCGTGTCTCGGTGACGATCTTCGGTCGCGCCACGCCGGTCGAGCTGGAGTTCTCGCAGGTCGAGAAGGCATAGATAGTTTCTTACCGGCGCCGCGGCGGTTTTCCGCGGCAAGAGGAGCGCCAGTAGGGCAACCGAACGCGCGCTAGGACTCACTAAAAGGAGCCATCATGGCAAAGAAGATTGTCGGCTACATCAAGCTGCAAGTGCCGGCGGGCAAGGCGAATCCGTCGCCCCCGATCGGTCCCGCGCTGGGCCAGCGCGGCCTCAACATCATGGAGTTCTGCAAGGCGTTCAACGCCAAGACCCAGGGCCTGGAGCCCGGCCTGCCGATCCCCGTGGTGATCACCGCCTTCGCGGACAAGTCCTTCACGTTCATCATGAAGACGCCGCCGGCGACGATCCTGATCAAGAAGGCGTCCGGCGTCCAGAAGGGCTCCCCGAAGCCGCATACCGACAAGGTCGGCAAGATCACCCGCGCCCAGGCCGAGGAAATCGCCAAGACCAAGATGCCGGATCTCACGGCATCGGACATGGATGCCGCGGTGCGCACCATCGCCGGCAGCGCCCGCAGCATGGGCATCACGGTGGAGGGCCTCTGAAATGGCACAGCATTCCAAGCGCGTCAAAGCGGTCCGCGCCAAGGTTGACCGCCTGAAGAACTACCCGTTGACCGAAGCCCTGGCGATGGTCAAGGAAAATGCCACCGCCAAGTTCGACGAGTCGATCGACGTCGCCGTCAATCTCGGCATCGACGCCAAGAAGTCCGACCAGCTGGTGCGCGGCTCCGTCGTGCTGCCGGCCGGTACCGGCAAGACGGTCCGCGTTGCCGTCTTCGCCCAGGGCGCCAAGGCCGAGGAGGCCAAGGCCGCGGGTGCCGACATCGTCGGTTTCGACGACCTTGCGGCCACCGTCAAGGGCGGCACCATGGACTTCGACATCTGCATCGCCACGCCGGACGCAATGAAAGTCGTCGGCCAGCTCGGTCAGATCCTCGGCCCGCGCGGCCTGATGCCGAACCCGAAGGTCGGCACCGTGACGATGGACGTCACGACGGCAGTCAAGAACGCCAAGGCTGGTCAGGTTCAGTACCGCACCGACAAGGGGGGCATCGTCCAGTGCACGATCGGCCGTGCGTCCTTCACCGTGGATGCCCTGCAGCAGAACCTGACCGCGCTGATCGATGCGCTGACCAAGGCCAAGCCGGCGGCGTCCAAGGGGCAGTACCTGAGAAAGATTTCGCTGTCCTCGACCATGGGTGCCGGTGTCCGCGTGGACCAGGCCACCCTGTCGGCGCAGCCGCAACAGTAGGAACTTTGGGCCGCCATGCGGCCGGCCGGTGCCGGCTGCATGGCGGGTTGTCAAAGACCGCAGGTGTCTCGCGGGGACTTAAACGCGGACGACGGAACAGTGTCGTTCCGGCCAGCGTAGATGGCGTCACCCTAAAACAGGATCTAGCCGTACTCCTGATCGAAGGTCGCCGTGGGTGCGTCGGAGCAATCCGCCGCGTGTTGACTTAAAAAGGAGGAAGGACCTCATGGGTCTGAGTCTCGACGATAAGAAGGCCGTTGTGGCAGAGGTGTCGGCACAGGTTGCCAACGCCCAGACCATCGTCGTTGCCGAATATCGCGGTATCGAGGTGGGCAATCTCACCCAACTGCGGAAGACGGCGCGCGAATCTGGCGTTTACCTGCGTGTGCTGAAGAACACCCTCGTCCGTCGCGCCGTCGCCGGTACCTCGTTCGAGGGCCTGTCGGCTGCGATGACCGGTCCGCTGATCTACAGCATGTCGCAAGACGCTGTAGCGGCGGCCAAGGTGCTCAACGACTTTGCAAAAACCAATGACAAGCTGGTGCTCAAGGCCGGCTGCTATTCGGGCAAGGTGCTCGACCAGGCTGCCGTCAAGGCGCTGGCCAGCATTCCCAGCCGCGAAGAGCTGCTGGCGAAGCTGCTGGGCGTCATGCAAGCCCCGGTGTCCACGTTCGCGTGCGCCCTGGCTGCTCTCGCCAAGAAGCGCGAAGCCGAAGCCGCTTGATCATTCCACCATCACGACATTTGATTCCGGAGTAACACAATCATGGCAATTTCCAAGGAAGACATCCTCGAAGCCGTCGGCGGCATGACCGTCATGGATCTGAACGACCTGGTCAAGGCGTTCGAAGAGAAGTTCGGCGTTTCCGCCGCCTCGATGGCCGTAGCCGCTCCTGGCGCCGGCGGCGGTGCCGCTGCCGCTGCGGAAGAGCAGACCGAGTTCACCGTCATTCTTCTCGCCGCCGGCGAGAAGAAGGTCGAGGTCATCAAGGTCGTCCGCGCCGCCACCGGCCTGGGCCTCAAGGAAGCCAAGGACCTCGTCGACGGCGCTCCGAAGCCCGTCAAGGAAGCGATCCCCAAGGCCGATGCCGACGCCCTCAAGAAGCAGCTCGAGGACGCGGGCGCCAAGGTCGAAGTCAAGTAAGCAGTCCGGTACCCGGGGCAGGCGGCCGCACGGTCGCCTGCCTTTTCCCTTTTCACGAGGGGTCAAAAAACAGGGCTCGATTCCGTGCGATTCCTGTCTTTTGATTACTGATAGTCGGAGCGAACATGGCCTACTCGTATACCGAGAAAAAGCGCATCCGCAAGAGCTTCGCCAAGCGCGCCAGCGTGCTGGACGTGCCCTTCCTGCTGGCGACGCAGCTTGATTCCTACACCCAGTTCCTGCAGGTGGACGTTCCCCCGTCCGCCCGCCGCGGGCAGGGGCTGGAAGCGGCATTCAAGTCGATCTTCCCGATCGTCTCCCATTCCGGGAACGCGAAACTCGAGTTCGTCGAGTACCGCCTCGGCGAGCCGGCGTTCGACGTCAAGGAATGCCAGCAGCGCGGCCTGACCTTCGCCAGCCCGCTGCGCGCCAAGGTGCGCCTGGTGATCCTCGACCGCGAGAGCAACAACGAGAAGGTGAAAGAGGTCAAGGAACAGGAAGTGTACATGGGCGAGATTCCGCTCATGACGACGACCGGCTCCTTCGTCATCAATGGCACCGAGCGTGTCATCGTCTCGCAGTTGCATCGTTCGCCCGGCGTGTTCTTCGAGCACGACCGCGGCAAGACGCACTCGTCCGGCAAACTGCTGTTCTCGGCGCGCATCATCCCCTACCGCGGTTCCTGGCTCGACTTCGAGTTCGACCCCAAGGACCTGCTGTACTTCCGCGTCGACCGCCGCCGGAAGATGCCGGTGACGATCCTGCTCAAGGCTATCGGCATGACCCCCGAGCAGATCCTCGCCACGTTCTACGAGTTCGACAGCTTCAACCTGTCGAAGAAGGGCGTGCAGTTCGAGCTGGTGCCCGAGCGTCTGCGCGGCGAAGTGGCGCGCTTCGACTTCACGGACAAGGCCGGCAAGGTCATCATCCCGAAGGACAAGCGGATCACGGCCAAGCACATCCGCGACCTCGCCGAAGCCGGCATCAAGAAGATCTTCGTCCCCGACGATTTCATGTTCGGCCGCGTCATCGCCCACAACGTCGTCGACCCGTCGACCGGCGAGATCCTTGCCCAGGCCAATGACGAAATCACCGAAAGCCTGCTGGCCAAGCTGGCCGAGTCGGGCGTCGAGGCCATCCAGACGCTGTACGTGAACGACATCGACCGCGGCCCCTACATCTCGACGACGCTGCGTGCCGACGAGACGGCTGACCAGTGGTCGGCGCGCGTCGCCATCTACCGCATGATGCGTCCCGGCGAGCCGCCGACGGAGGATGCCGTCGAGACGCTGTTCCACGGGCTGTTCTACAACGAAGACCGCTACGACCTCTCGGCCGTCGGCCGCATGAAGTTCAACCGTCGCGTCGGCCGCGAGGACCTGCTCGGTTCCGGCGTGCTGTCGAACGAGGACATCGTCGCCGTCATCGGCATCCTCGTCGAGCTGCGCAACGGCCGCGGCGAGATCGACGACATCGACCACCTCGGCAACCGCCGCGTGCGTTCGGTCGGCGAACTCGCCGAGAACCAGTTCCGTGCCGGTCTCGTCCGCGTCGAGCGCGCCGTCAAGGAGCGCCTGAACCAGGCCGAGAGCGACAACCTGATGCCGCACGACCTGATCAACGCCAAGCCCATCTCGGCGGCGATCAAGGAGTTCTTCGGTTCCAGCCAGTTGTCGCAGTTCATGGACCAGACCAACCCGCTTTCCGAGATCACGCACAAGCGCCGCGTTTCGGCCCTCGGCCCGGGCGGCCTGACGCGCGAGCGTGCCGGCTTCGAGGTGCGCGACGTGCACCCGACCCACTACGGCCGCGTTTGCCCGATCGAAACGCCGGAAGGCCCGAACATCGGCCTGATCAACTCACTGGCGCTGTTCGCGCGCACCAACGAGTACGGCTTCATGGAAACGCCGTATCGCCGTGTCGACGGCAACCACGTTACCGACCAGATCGAGTACCTGTCGGCGATCGAGGAAGGCAACTATGTCATCGCCCAGGCCAACGCCACGCTCGACAAGAAAGGCAAGCTCACCGACGAACTGGTGTCGTGCCGCTTCAAGGGCGAATTCGAACTGAAGGAACCGCAAGAGGTCCAGTACATGGACGTGGCGCCGGGGCAGATCGTCTCCGTCGCTGCCTCGCTGATTCCGTTCCTCGAGCATGACGACGCCAACCGCGCGCTGATGGGCGCCAACATGCAGCGTCAGGCCGTTCCCTGCCTGCGGCCCGAGAAGGCCGTCGTCGGTACCGGCATCGAGCGCACCGTTGCGGTCGACTCCGGCACCGCAGTGCAGGCGCTGCGCGGCGGGGTCGTCGACTACATCGACGCCAACCGCATCGTCGTGCGCGTCAACGACAACGAGACCGTCGCCGGCGAAGTCGGCGTCGACATCTACAACCTGATCAAGTACACGCGTTCCAACCAGAACACGAACATCAACCAGCGTCCGGTGGTCAAGGTCGGCGACATCATCGCCAAGGGCGACGTCGTCGCCGACGGCGCTTCGACCGACCTCGGCGAACTGGCCCTCGGCCAGAACATGCTGGTCGCGTTCATGCCTTGGAACGGCTACAACTTCGAGGACTCGATCCTGATCTCCGAGCGCGTCGTCGCCGACGACCGCTTCACTTCGATCCACATCGAGGAACTGACGGTCGTCGCTCGCGACACCAAGCTCGGCGCCGAGGAAATCACGCGTGACATCGCCACCCTGGGCGAGACCCAGCTAGGCCGCCTCGACGATTCGGGCATCGTCTATATCGGCGCCGAGGTCGAAGCCGGCGACGTGCTGGTCGGCAAGGTGACGCCGAAGGGCGAGACCCAGCTGACGCCGGAAGAGAAGCTGCTGCGCGCGATCTTCGGCGAGAAGGCTTCCGATGTGAAGGACACCTCGCTGCGCGTGCCTTCCGGCATGAGCGGCACGGTCATCGACGTCCAGGTGTTCACCCGCGAGGGCATCGAGCGCGACAAGCGCGCCCAGTCGATCATCGACGACATGCTGAAGGGCTACAAGCAGGACCTGGCCGACCAGATGCGCATCGTCGAGCGCGACACCTTCGCCCGTATCGAGAAGCTGCTCAACAACAAGATCGCCAACAAGGGTCCGAAGAAGCTCGCCAAGGGCACCAAGATCACCAAGGCGTACCTTGAATCGCTCGAGCACTACCACTGGTTCGACATCAGCCTGGCCGACGAGGAAGCGCAACAACAGCTGGAGAACCTGCGCGACTCGATCGAGCAGACGCGCAAGGATTTCGACGTCGCCTTCGAAGCGAAAAAGAAGAAGCTGACGCAGGGCGACGAACTGCCGCCGGGCGTGCAAAAGATGGTCAAGGTCTACCTCGCCGTCAAGCGTCGCCTGCAGCCGGGCGACAAGATGGCCGGCCGCCACGGCAACAAGGGCGTGGTTTCGAAGATCGTGCCGATCGAGGACATGCCGCACATGGAAGACGGCACCCCTGTCGACGTGCTGCTGAATCCGCTCGGCGTGCCGTCGCGGATGAACATCGGCCAGATCCTCGAAACGCACCTGGGCTGGGCTGCAAAGGGCCTGGGCCGCAAGATCGACGAGATGCTGCGCCATCAGGCGACCGCCACCGAGGTGCGCAAGCTCCTGAACAAGATCTACGGCAGCCACAGCGACCTGGATTCCGTCAGCGATACCGAAGTCCTTGAGCTGGCCAACAACCTGCGCAACGGTGTGCCCTTCGCGACGCCGGTCTTCGACGGCGCAAAGGAAGAGGAAATCCGCGCCATGCTCGACCTCGCCTATCCGGACGACGTCGCGCAGAAGCTGCGCCTGACGCCGGCCAAGACGCAGGCGACGCTCTATGACGGTCGTACCGGCGAAGCCTTCGAGCGTGCCGTCACCATCGGCTACATGCACGTGCTCAAGCTGCACCACCTGGTCGACGACAAGATGCACGCGCGCTCGACCGGCCCCTACAGCCTGGTCACGCAGCAGCCGCTCGGCGGCAAGGCGCAGTTCGGCGGCCAGCGTTTCGGCGAAATGGAAGTGTGGGCGCTCGAGGCTTACGGCGCTTCCTACACGCTGCAGGAAATGCTCACGGTCAAGTCGGACGACGTCAACGGCCGTACCAAGGTGTACGAAAACATCGTCAAGGGCGAGCACAAGATCGATGCCGGCATGCCGGAGTCGTTCAACGTGCTGGTGAAGGAAATCCGCTCGCTGGCGATCGACATCGACCTCGATCGCTATTGATTGCAAGGATGGAGTGACACATGAAAAGCCTGTTTGCCGATCTGTTCAAGCAAAACCTGCCGAGCGAAGAAGAGTTCGATGCCATCACCATCGGCCTCGCCTCGCCGGAGAAGATCCGCTCGTGGTCCTACGGCGAAGTCAAGAAGCCCGAGACCATCAACTACCGCACCTTCAAGCCCGAGCGCGACGGCCTCTTCTGCGCCAAGATCTTCGGGCCGGTCAAGGACTACGAGTGCCTGTGCGGCAAGTACAAGCGCCTCAAGCACCGCGGCGTGATCTGCGAGAAGTGCGGCGTCGAAGTGACGCAGGCCAAGGTGCGCCGCGAGCGCATGGGCCACATCGAGCTGGCCAGCCCGACCGCGCACATCTGGTTCCTGAAGAGCCTGCCGAGCCGTCTCGGCATGGTGCTCGACATGACGCTGCGCGACATCGAGCGCGTGTTGTATTTTGAAGCCTTCGTCGTCGTCGATCCGGGCATGACGCCGCTGGCGCGCGCCCAGCTGCTGACCGAGGACGACTACCTCGCCAAGGTCGAGGAATATGGCGACGAGTTCACCGCCGTCATGGGTGCCGAGGGCGTGCGCGAACTGCTGCGCACCATCGACCTGCCGCGCGAGATCGAGACCCTGCGCAAGGACCTCGAGACCACGGGCTCGGAAGCCAAGATCAAGAAGTACGCCAAGCGCCTGAAGGTGCTCGAAGGCTTCCAGACCTCCGGCATCAAGCCGGAGTGGATGGTCCTTGAAGTCCTGCCGGTGCTGCCGCCGGACCTGCGTCCGCTGGTGCCGCTGGACGGCGGCCGCTTCGCGACCTCCGACCTCAACGACCTCTATCGCCGGGTCATCAACCGCAACAACCGCCTCAAGCGTCTGCTCGAACTCAAGGCGCCGGACATCATCGTGCGCAACGAGAAGCGCATGCTGCAGGAAGCCGTCGACTCGCTGCTCGACAACGGCCGCCGCGGCAAGGCCATGACGGGCGCCAACAAGCGTCCGCTCAAGTCGCTGGCCGACATGATCAAGGGCAAGTCGGGCCGCTTCCGCCAGAACCTGCTGGGCAAGCGCGTCGACTACTCGGGGCGTTCGGTCATCGTCGTCGGCCCGCAGCTCAAGCTGCACCAGTGCGGCCTCCCGAAGAAGATGGCACTCGAGCTCTTCAAGCCGTTCATCTTCGAGCGTCTCGAGAAGATGGGCATCGCCTCGACCATCAAGGCGGCCAAGAAGGAAGTGGAATCCGAGACCAGCGTGGTCTGGGACATCCTCGAAGAAGTCATCCGCGAGCACCCGGTGATGCTGAACCGCGCACCGACGCTGCACCGCCTCGGCATCCAGGCCTTCGAGCCCACCCTGATCGAAGGCAAGGCGATCCAGCTGCATCCGCTGGTGTGTACCGCGTTCAACGCCGACTTCGACGGCGACCAGATGGCCGTCCACGTGCCGCTGTCGCTCGAGGCGCAGATGGAAGCGCGTACGCTGATGCTGGCGTCGAACAACGTGCTGTCGCCCGCCAACGGCCAGCCGATCATCGTGCCGTCGCAGGACGTGGTGCTGGGCCTGTACTACGCGACGCGCGAGAACGTCGCCGCGCTGGGTTCCGGCATGATGTTCGCCGACATCGGCGAAGTGCTGCGCGCCGTCAATTCGCGCCAGTGCGACCTGCATGCGCGCGTCTCCGTCCGCATCAAGGAGTACGAACGTGACGGCGAGGGCTGGCGCGAGAAGATCACGCGCTACTCGACCACCGCCGGGCGCGCCATCCTTTCCGAGATCCTGCCGAAGGGCCTGCCGTTCAAGGTCATCGACAAGCCGCTCAAGAAGAAGGAAATCTCAAAGCTGATCGACGAGAGCTTCCGTCGCTGCGGCCTCAAGGACACCGTCATCTTCGCCGACCAGTTGATGCAGTCGGGCTTCCGTCTCGCCACGCGCGGCGGCATCTCGATCGCCGTCGGCGACATGCTGGTGCCTGACCAGAAGCACGTCATCATCGAGGCTGCCGAGGCCGAGGTGAAGGAAATCGAAAAGCAATACACCTCGGGTCTCGTGACCGTTGGCGAGCGCTACAACAAGGTCGTCGACATCTGGGGTCGCGCCGGTGACCAGGTCGCCAAGGCGATGATGGACCAGCTCGCCCACGAGAAGGTCACCGACGCCTCGGGCAAGCAGGTGAGCCAGGAGTCCTTCAACTCGATCTACATGATGGCCGACTCCGGCGCCCGCGGTTCTGCGGCGCAGATTCGCCAGCTCGCCGGCATGCGTGGCCTGATGGCCAAGCCGGACGGCTCGATCATCGAGACGCCGATCACGACGAACTTCCGCGAAGGCCTCAACGTTCTGCAGTACTTCATCTCGACGCACGGCGCCCGCAAGGGTCTCGCCGACACCGCGCTGAAGACTGCGAACTCCGGTTACCTGACGCGCCGCCTGGTCGACGTTACTCAGGATCTGGTGGTTATCGAAGACGACTGCGGCACTGCCTACGGCTTCGCCATGAAGGCGTTGGTCGAGGGCGGCGAGGTCATCGAGCCGCTGCGCGAGCGCATTCTCGGTCGCGTCGTTTCGGCGGACGTCATTAACCCCGACACGCAGGACGTACTCTACGAAGCCGGTTTCCTGCTCGACGAGGACGCGGTCGACAACATCGAGGCGCTTGGCATCGACGAGGTGCGCGTGCGCACGCCGCTGTCCTGCGAAACGCGTTACGGCCTGTGCGCCAAGTGCTACGGCCGTGACCTCGGCCGCGGCATGCTGGTCAATTCCGGCGAGGCGGTCGGCGTCATCGCCGCCCAGTCGATCGGCGAGCCGGGCACGCAGCTGACGATGCGTACCTTCCACGTCGGTGGTGCCGCGTCGCGAGCCGCCGCGCAGAGCCAGGTCGAAGCCAAGAGCTCCGGCATCCTGCGCTTCTCGGCGACCATGCGCTACGTCACCAACCCGAAGGGCGAGAAGGTCATCATCGCGCGCTCGGGCGAAGTGTTCATCACCGACGACAACGGCCGCGAGCGCGAGCGCCACAAGGTACCGTACGGCGCGACGCTGATCGGCGACGACGGCAACACCATCAAGGCCGGCGCCGTCCTCGCGACCTGGGATCCGCACACCCGCCCGATCGTGACCGAGTACGCCGGTACGGTGAAGTTCGAGCACGTCGAGGAAGGTGCGACCGTCGCCAAGCAGGTGGACGACGTGACCGGCCTGTCGACGCTGGTCGTCATCGACCCGAAGCGCGGCACCAAGTCGCAGACCAAGGGCCTGCGCCCGCAGGTGAAGCTGCTCGACGAGAGCGGCCAGGAGATCAAGATCCACGGCACCGACCACTCGGTGACGATCACCTTCCATGTCGGCTCGCTCATTACGGTCAAGGACGGCCAGCCGGTGGCGGTGGGCGACATTCTCGCCCGCATCCCGCAGGAATCCGCCAAGACGCGCGACATCACCGGCGGTCTGCCGCGTGTCGCGGAACTGTTCGAGGCGCGTTCGCCGAAGGATGCCGGCATGCTGGCGGAAGTTACCGGCACGGTTTCGTTCGGCAAGGACACCAAGGGCAAGCAACGCCTGATCATCACGGAGCCCGACGGCAACGCCAACGAATACCTCATTCCGAAGGACAAGCACGTGCTGGCCCACGACGGTCAGGTCGTCAACAAGGGCGAGGTCATCGTCGACGGTCCAGTCGATCCGCACGACATCCTGCGTCTCAAGGGCATCGAGGAACTCGCGCGCTACATCATCGACGAGGTCCAGGACGTCTACCGGCTGCAGGGCGTGAAGATCAACGACAAGCACATCGAGGTCATCGTGCGCCAGATGCTGCGCCGCGTCGTGGTCTCGGATCCGGGCGACTCCAAGTTCCTCCAGGAAGAGCAGGTCGAACGCGCCGAAGTGCTCGACGAGAACGACAAGCTCCTCAATGAGGGCAAGCGCCCGGCCCAGTTCATCGACATCCTTCTCGGTATCACGAAGGCCAGCCTGTCCACCGACTCGTTCATCTCCGCCGCCTCCTTCCAGGAGACGACCCGCGTGTTGACCGAGGCGGCCATCATGGGCAAGCGCGACGAATTGCGCGGCCTCAAGGAGAACGTCATCGTCGGTCGTCTGATCCCGGCGGGAACGGGCCTCGCCTACCACCGTGCCCGACGCATGCAGATGCTCGGCGAGGATGCGGCGCAGGGAATTTTCGATCTGCCCAGCGAAGGCAGCGTCGAAGAAGGGGTGCAAGAAGCCGGTTGACGCCGGCGGAAGCCATTAACTATAATCCGGCCTCTTTGCTCCCCGTAAGGGGGCCGCAAGCTTGGGATAACCATATATGCCAACCATCAATCAGCTCGTCCGCAAGGGCCGCCAGGCCCCGCAGAGCAAGAGCAAGGTGCCTGCACTGGCCAACTGTCCGGCCAAGCGCGGCGTTTGCACCCGCGTCTACACCACGACGCCGAAGAAGCCGAACTCCGCTCTGCGCAAGGTCGCCAAGGTGCGCCTGACCAACGGCTTCGAGGTCATCTCCTACATCGGCGGCGAAGGCCACAACCTGCAGGAGCACTCGGTCGTGCTGATTCGTGGCGGTCGCGTCAAGGACCTTCCGGGCGTGCGTTACCACATCGTTCGCGGCAGCCTCGACACCCAGGGTGTCAAGGACCGCAAGCAGAGCCGTTCCAAGTACGGCGCCAAGCGGCCCAAGGCTGCTTGATCCGAGGAGTTAAGATATGCCCCGTCGTCGCGAAGTACCCAAGCGTGACATCCTGCCGGATCCCAAGTTCGGCAGCGTCGATGTTTCCAAGTTCGTCAACGTCCTCATGACCAGCGGCAAGAAGTCGGTCGCCGAGCGCATCATTTACGGCGCCTTCGACCAGATCAAGTCCAAGAGCGGCAAGGATCCGCTCGAGGTCTTCGGTCAGGCGATCGCCAACGTCAAGCCGGTCGTCGAGGTCAAGAGCCGCCGTGTCGGCGGTGCCAACTACCAGGTGCCGGTGGAAGTCCGCCCGTCGCGCCGGATGGCCCTGTCGATGCGTTGGCTGCGCGAAGCCGCGCGCAAGCGCAGCGAGAAGTCGATGGGCCAGCGCCTCGCCGGCGAGCTGATGGAAGCGGCCGAAGGCCGCGGCTCGGCGATGAAGAAGCGCGAAGAAGTGCACCGCATGGCGGAGGCGAACAAGGCCTTCTCGCACTTCCGGTTCTGATAGTTTTCGTAACCGCGCGGCAACGTTCGCGCGGAATTTTTTCATTGCCGCCCTGGCATCTCATGCTGAGTGAGTGCCAAGGCGGTTTGGCTTAGATAAGGCAGGTATCAAAGTGGCCCGCAAGACTCCCATCGAGCGTTATCGCAACATCGGCATTTCCGCGCACATCGACGCCGGCAAGACGACGACGACCGAGCGCATCCTGTTCTACACCGGCGTCAACCACAAGATCGGCGAAGTGCACGATGGTGCCGCGACGATGGACTGGATGGAGCAGGAGCAAGAGCGCGGCATCACCATCACCTCCGCCGCCACCACGTGCTTCTGGAAGGGCATGGCCGGCAATTATCCCGAGCATCGCGTCAACATCATCGATACCCCGGGCCACGTCGACTTCACCATCGAAGTCGAGCGCTCGATGCGCGTGCTCGATGGCGCCTGCATGGTCTATTGCGCGGTGGGCGGTGTGCAGCCGCAGTCCGAAACGGTGTGGCGCCAAGCCAACAAGTACGGCGTGCCGCGGCTTGCCTTCGTGAACAAGATGGACCGCACCGGCGCCAACTTCTTCAAGGTGCACGACCAGATGCGCGAGCGCCTGAAGGCCAACCCGATCCCGCTGCAAGTGCCGATCGGCGCCGAGGACAAGTTCGAAGGCGTCGTGGACCTGATCAAGATGAAGGCGATCATCTGGGATGACGCCTCACAGGGCACCAAGTTCACCTATGGCGACATCCCGGCCGAACTCGTCGAGACGGCCAAGGAATGGCGCGAGAAGATGCTTGAGGCAGCCGCCGAGGCGTCCGAAGAGCTGATGAACAAGTACCTCGAAGAGGGTGACCTCTCCGAGGAAGAGGTCAAGAAGGCCATCCGCCAGCGCACCATCGCCAGCGAAATCGTGCCGATGCTGTGCGGCTCAGCGTTCAAGAACAAGGGCGTGCAGGCGATGCTCGATGCCGTCATCGAGTTCATGCCGGCGCCGACGGACATTCCGCCGGTCAAGGGCATTCTCGAGAACGAAACCGAAGGCGAGCGCAAGGCGGACGACAAGGAGCCCTTCTCGGCCCTGGCGTTCAAGATCATGACCGACCCGTTCGTCGGCCAGTTGACCTTCTTCCGTGTGTACTCCGGCGTCATCAACTCCGGCGACACCATCTACAACCCGGTCAAGGGACGCAAGGAGCGTGTCGGCCGGATCCTGCAGATGCACGCCAACCAGCGCGAGGAAATCAAGGAAGTGTGCGCCGGCGACATCGCTGCGGCGGTTGGCCTCAAGGAGGCGACGACGGGCGAGACGCTTTGCGATCCGCAAAACGTCATCACGCTCGAGCGCATGGAATTCCCCGAGCCGGTGATTCACATCGCCGTCGAGCCGAAGACCAAGAGCGACCAGGAAAAGATGGGCATCGCGCTGAACCGCCTGGCCCAAGAAGATCCGTCGTTCCGCGTGCGCACCGACGAAGAGTCCGGTCAGACCATCATCTCCGGCATGGGCGAGCTGCACCTCGAGATCATCGTCGACCGCATGAAGCGCGAGTTCAACGTCGAAGCCAACATCGGCGCGCCGCAAGTGGCCTACCGCGAAGCGATCCGCAAGGCGGTCGAGCAAGAAGGCAAGTTCGTCAAGCAGTCCGGCGGTCGCGGCCAGTACGGCCACGTCTGGATCAAGCTGGAGCCGAACGAGCAGGGCAAGGGCTACGAGTTCGTCGACGCCATCAAGGGCGGCACGGTCCCGCGCGAATTCATCCCGGCGGTTGACAAAGGCCTGCAGGAGACGCTGCCGAACGGCGTGCTGGCCGGCTTCCCGGTCGTCGACGTCAAGGTCACGCTGTTCGACGGTTCCTACCACGACGTGGACTCGAACGAAAATGCGTTCAAGATGGCCGCTTCGATGGCGTTCAAGGACGCGATGCGCAAGGCCAGCCCGGTTCTGCTCGAGCCGATGATGGCCGTCGAAGTCGAGACCCCGGAAGACTACATGGGCAACGTGATGGGCGACCTGTCCGGCCGCCGCGGCATCGTGCACGGCATGGAAGACCAGGTCGGCGGCATCAAGCTGATCAAGGCCGAAGTGCCGCTGGCCGAGATGTTCGGCTACTCGACTACGCTGCGCTCGCTGTCGCAAGGCCGCGCCACGTACAGCATGGAATTCAAGCACTACACCGAGGCGCCGAAGAACGTCGCCGAGGCCATCATCAACAAGAAGTAACCGTTCTTTAGAAGGAAGCAGACATGGCAAAAGGCAAGTTTGAGCGTACCAAGCCGCACGTGAACGTGGGCACGATCGGTCACGTTGACCACGGCAAGACGACGTTGACGGCGGCGATCACGACGGTGCTGTCGAGCAAGTTCGGTGGC
>Ga0209066_10000857_pt1 | contig 42590 bp, 53 predicted proteins | sample All_14_2_FD_187198 | JGI IMG/M metagenome (GOLD analysis project Ga0209066, IMG submission 187198) | Freshwater microbial communities in response to fracking from Pennsylvania, USA - Allegheny Zone_MetaG_DW_15 (SPAdes) (version 2) ... | reverse complement strand
CCCTAGGGGACTTCGGTGCTCGTGGGCAGGGGTGCCAATCCTCCAATAGGCTAATTTTGAGACCTCAGTGAGTATCTAGATACTCACTCTACTATCCGGAAGGACTTTACCAAAAACAAGTAGAAAATTCTGGCGAGGCTCTCTAAGTAGATAGATACTCACCGACTGATCAAATTTGAGATTAGAGGGGGAGAGTCCGGAATCGCCCCCTGACATCCACCACCCCTGCCACCCGATAAACTCAACCCACGATAAAATTCCCTGACCCCCGATAAAACGACTTGACAGGCCCCTGAATCCGTGTTCCGTATAGGAAGGACTTTAACATTCATGAAAAGGACAAGAGAATGAACCGATTTGTTGAAATCAGAAAGGCAATGGGACTCGTCCAGGACGAAGCCGCCTCCGCCCTCGGCGTATCGAAGCCGACCTACATCCTCCGCGAGAAGGGTGCCGAGGATTTTTTCATGCTTCGCGATTTCGAGCACATCCTTGCAACGCATGTGAAGATGGAGTCCATTCCGGATTTCAAGTTCGAGGATCTCGGAAGCACGTGGGTCGTGAAGTACGACGACAAGCTCGTCGCCTTCGATCTCGTCGAACTCACGAATTATTATACGTTCCGGGGGCTTGCCCTGCGGCACTGGAACATCCTCCTGCCGTCGGCCAAGCATCGCGCGGCATGGCTTCGCTATTTCATGGAGCATTCAAATGAAAAAGCTAAGAAGTGAGCTTGGCTTCACGATGGAAGCCGCAGCCGCGATGCTCGGAATGTCAGATAAGACATACCGCAAGTATGAGCGCTACGGCGACCCGAAAACGCTTCGGGACTTCCGGGCAATCATCGCCGGCTACAAGGCCCTCGACGAAATGCCGGAGATTTCATTCTCCGATTACACGGCATCCGGCGCAACCGTCACGATATCCGGCGTTTCGTTCCAGGCGAATCGCATGGAGATTTACGAATACCATAAGTTCCGTGGGCTGACGATGCGATACGCACGCATCCTGCTTCCGCCCATGAGACAGCAATCATGGCTCGATTATCTTGAGCAGAGGTACAGCCAACATGAGCCGATTTGACGCCCACACCGAGCGGGCAATATACGCAGCCGCGAGGGAATTGCCCGACCTCGTCTATATCGGCGCGGAGATGCGGACGAAGGTCCGCGTCGAAACGATCACCGACCGAGCGCCGACGACCGAGGAAAACATGACGAGGATCATGGAGGCCGACCCGATCGGATTCCTCATCGCGGTGATGAACGGTCAGCCATTGGCCGTTTTCAATGTCAAGGATGACGAGATCGTCATAGGCCACACCCTGCCATCTCCCGAGTTGCGCACGCTTGCAGCGCGATACCTTGCGATGATAGGCTCGCCGAGGCGTAACAGAAGCAACGGCGTCTCGGATTTCGAGGCGATGGTCAAGCGAAGGATAAAAGGTGGCACAAAGAAAACCCCCTGAGCGCAGCGATATTGAGCAGAGGGCGTTCGACGATTGGGTGAAGAACCCCGTCGATGCTGTCAAGGACTGGTTCAACGTGACCCCGGACGATTGGCAGGGGGATTTCCTCAACGGGCTGTTTTCGGGGAAGTTCGATCGCGTCGGGATGAAGGCAGCACATGGCCCTGGGAAATCAGCCGTCATGTCATGGGCCGGATGGATTTTCCTCAATGGCTATGTCGGCTCGCGCGTCGTCGCCACCGCCCCGACGTTCTCGCAGTTGAATGACGTGCTGTGGCCCGAGTTTGCCAAGTGGTACTCCAAGATGCCCGACAGGATGCAGGCCGAGTGGAACATCTCGGGCGGACATATCCGGCATCTGCGCGACCCCTACAACTGGTTCGCCGTCGCGCGAACCTCGAACCGCGCCGCGAACCTGCAAGGCTTTCACAACAGCAACATCCTGCTGATAGGCGACGAGGCGTCCGCCATCCCGCCTGAGGTCTTCGAGGTCATCGAAGGCACGATGTCGGAGGCTGGCGAGGAAGGAAAGGTCGCGAAGCTGGCCGTGGCCGGCAACCCGAACTTCACGGCAGGCGAACTCTACGACATCTTCAACAAGAACAAAGACCTTTACCACAGGATCACCGTGACCGGAGATACCGCCCTGCTCGACAGGCTCGGCATCGAGCAGGGCGGAACGCACGTCGAACATGGCCACGTCTATTATTCTCCGCGCGTCAAGAAAAAATACTGCGACACGATGGCGAAGAAATACGGGCTTGACAGCGCCATCTACGATGTCCGCGTCCGTGGTCTTTTCCCCCGTAACGACGACAGGGCCGTGATCCCGCTCGAATATGCACAGAGGGCGGCGGGCAAGGAATTGCCGCCGTTCGATCCTATCGCGGACCCCGTGGTGCTTATCGTGGACCCGGCTCGCGATGGCGGCAACGAGTTCGTCGTTGGATGGTTCCGCAAGGGCATCCCGGTCAGGATCACTGGCAAGACCAAGATGCGCACGACGGAAGGGGCGGATTTCGTCGAGACGGAACGCAACCTGATTCACTCGCAGGGATTGAGGCTGTCGCATGTGATCGTCGATGAGCCTGGGGTCGGCGGCGGGATCATCGACGAACTTCGCAGGCGTGATTTCGCAGTCATCCCGTATAACGGCGGAATGCCGCTCGTCTCCGGCGTGGACCCGGACGATGAAGTTCGGCAATTCGCCAATTGCCGCGCCCGCGATTGGTGGAGGGTAAGACGCCTGCTTGAAATGGGAGAACTACCCCTGCCAGACGACGAGACGCTTGTCAATCAGCTTGCGTGCCTGCACTACAGCTATAACGAGCGCGAAAAAATAACCGTGGAGAGCAAGCAGAAGCTCAAGGACCGGCTTGGCAAGGACGCGTCGCCTGACCGTGGCGACGTGATCGTCATGGGCTGCGCACCGATGCGTTCCGAATCCGTGGCCTCGCACACCTTGAAGGAATCCGACATCGACGTTGGGGAGGATCGCCCTCAGATGGACATGGACCTTTAGTAAGCAACAGGAGAACAACCGATGACAGTCTTTTCGCGTGTATGGGCGATGCCTTCTGCCGATACGTTTTCAGTCGGCCCTATAGGCGATTTTGTGCAGCGGTACTTGAGTACCTCACAGGTGAGCATTGATCCGTTCGCCCGTAACAAGACGTGGGCCACATTCACAAATGATCTGGCTCCAGACACCGCAGCGCAGTTCCATATGGATGCGGAGGATTTTTGCAAAAAGATGCGTGATGATGGCGTTGTGGCTGATCTTGGGATATTCGATCCGCCATATAGCCCACGCCAAATCAGCGAAGTGTACAAGGGCGTTGGACGCGCTGTCGGAATGAAAGAGACGCAAAGCGGCGCACTATACCGTCGAGTCCGCGATGCTCTTGACTTGGTGATAAGTCCTGGCGGCATAGTGCTTTCGTTCGGATGGAACTCGTCTGGCATGGGAGTCAAACGACGATATGAGATGCTTGAGGTTCTTCTTTGTGCGCATGGTGGCGCCCATAACGATACGATCTGTGTAGCGGAGCGGAAACTTCCGCCGGACCTGAACTTGTAGCCTTGGTGCGCCACGAAGTGACTTTCTGGCGCGTTCAGGCTACAATCACACCAAACCTTTTCACTTCTGGAAGCTGACACATGGGATACGTATCCGACCTTTTCGCCGCCGTGCGTGGCAGGCCCCGCGCCATAGAGGGGGAAAAGATGGTCATCGGGCGCGACCTGATCTCCGCTGCAACAGGCGTTGGTCAGGGCGGCGTTTATTTCCTCCCTGTGGACGAAATCATAAAGCGCTATGGATGGCGCACCTACAAGCAGATGATCCATGACGATCAGATCAAGACGTGTCTGTCGTTCAAGAAAATCCTGATTCACGGCAGGGCGTGGGAGCTTGCGCCCTCGGACGATTCCGAGCAGGCGAAGAAGATCGCGAAGGTCATCGAGAAAAATCTGCGCGACATCGACTTCAATCGAGTTGTCAAGGAATCCTTGTCGGCTCTTGAGTTCGGATATTCGGTCGGCGAACTTGTATGGGCTCGCAAGGAAATCGACGGCGAAACGTATATCCTTCTCGACAAGATCGCGCATCGCGACCCGGAAGACATCGAACTCAAGATCGACAACCACGGAAATTTCATCGGCGTCAGGCAACAGGTGACAGGTGCCGTCATCGAGATTGAAGCAAGCAAGCTGTGGCACTATGCGCATGACGGCAGGTTTGGCAATCCGTACGGCAATTCAGACCTGCGTGCGGCCTACAGATCGTGGTGGGCGAAGAAATTCATCATCAACTTCTGGAACGTCTTCCTTGAGCGCATGGGATCGCCCATGACGAAGATGACCTACCCTGTCGGCGCGACTGACGAACTTAAGGAAACCTTGAAGAAGATTCTCAAGAACCTTTCGTCAAAGACGGAAGTCCTTGTCCCTCAGGGCGTCGAGATAGAACTTATCGAGGCAAAGCGTGCCGGCAACGCGTCATACGACGCTGCGCTCAAATATCACAACGATTCCATCGCCCGCGCGATCCTGATGGTCGCCCTGCTCGGAGAGACCGAAGGCCAGGGAAGCGACAGCCAGTCGGCGCTGCATCTTCGCCTCCTGTTCAAGATGGCTGACGAAATCTCGCAGAGCCTTACGGCTACGTTCTGCAAGCAGGTCATCGAGCAGATGGTAAGCATGAACTTCCCGAAAGGCTCCGCATCTCCGCGCTTCATATGGCAGGACTATGGGCAGTTCGAGGGGATGAAGGTCGCGGATACGATTCGCCTCCTGCACGCCGCCGGTATTATCGACATGGATCAGAAGGACGTGAATTACGCCCGATCCATCCTCGGCCTCCCGCTCCGCCTTGAAGGCGAGAAAGAGGATGAGGTCGTCCGGCCTCAGCCTCTCCCGCCGCCGGCCGATTCCAACTCCCCACCGCCTCCTGCGAACCAGGGCAACGACAGGGCGAAAAAGGGAGGCGACAGTTGACCGCATTGCAAACGCCCATGTATAATTGTTGCGAGGAGTCACCATGCCTGACATCAGGGAAGTAGAGATTTTTTCAGTCGGAACGTGGAAAGGCAGCCGCAAGGTAACTGTCGATTCGCGCTTTCTCGACGACATGATTTATTCGTTCAACATGCTGAACGCCATGGTTCCCGGATTCGAGGCCCCTCTTAAGATTGGCCACAATGACCGCGTTGGCGAACCGGCCTATGGATGGGTAGACAACCTGCGTCGCGATGGCGACAAGATCGTGGCCGACTTCGTTGATGTCCCGGATGCCATGATTGACGCGATCAAGAAACGTCATTACAATACGGTTTCAGTCGAGGTTTATCCTACGGTTGAGTATGCCGGTGACGTATTCAGGAATGTTCTCGGGGCGGTTGCCCTTCTAGGAGCGGAATGGCCTGCGGTCAAGGGTCTTAAGCCGCTCTCAGCTTCTCAGTTCGCCGAAATGGCTTGCGAGAAGATCGAATTGAATCAAAAAGAGGTTGATATGCCGACTTTCACTCAGGAACAGCACGACGCGATTTTGGCAATCGCCGTTACGACAGCCAAGTCCGAAATGCAGGCCCTTATCGACGCATCTGAATCCCGTGCCACGGCAGAGGCAGAGCGTGCCGATCGTGCCGAGGCGGCCCTGAACAAGTTCATGGACGAGTCTCTCGATCGCGAAATTGAAAGCGTTATCGACGCGGCGATCTACGATGGTCGTATTCTTCCGGGCAACAAGGGCGAGATGATCGCCATTGCATCCGTGTTCCGCGACAAGGCTTCGTCCAAGGTGAAGTTTGGCGACAAGGAAGTTACCGCTCTCGAATTGTTCAAGAGCTATGTCGGCTCTCTCCCACAGATCGTCATTCTTGGAGAGATGGGCCGCTCAAAGGCAGAAACCGAAAGCTCTGCCTCAGAGGAAGTGGACACCAAGGCGAAAGCAAGGATGGCGGCTGACAAGTCTCTCAGCTATTCACAGGCAGTTTCGGCGGTCTTCTCGGAAGACGCCGATCTCAAGACCCGCTATGCAGAGGAAAACTAATCATGGCGTATGAGTACGATGTCAAAAACGAGAGCTTCGTGGCCGGCGCAGACCTGTCAGCCCTGATGCATCGCGTCGTCGATCTCTCTGGCGGAAATTCCGTCATCGACGTTGCCGGTGCTGGCGGTGGATATGGAGTGCTTCAAAACAAGCCTCGACTTGGTGAACATGCCACGGTCGCCGCTGGCGGTATTTCTCTTGTCCGCGTCGGTGCCGCCGTCAATGCAGGTTCTCTCGCAACGTCTGCCGCTTCCGGTTGGGCCGTGCAGGTTTCCGTCACCACTGGCACCGTTTCCAAGGCGTTTGGCATCTTCATGACATCTGCCGCCTCCGGCATGTTGGCTTCGGTCAAGATCGACCGCACCTTCCTCGCCGCATTCGTGTAATAAGGAGTTTTCAAAATGCCTCTCGCTACTGGACGCGATCTTCATATCGACACGGTGCTTTCCAATATCGTGATCGGTCGCCGCCCCGCTGGCTACATCGCGGACCAGCTTTTGCCGGTTCTTAATGTCAGCAAGCAGAGCAACGTGTATTACAAGCGGGACTTCAAGGAAAGTCTCCAGTATGTCCCGAATCTGGATGCGCGTGCTCCCGGCACGAAGTCGAAAGAGGTCTTCTGGACGGTTTCCAGCGACACCTATTTCGCCAAGAATTATGCCCTCTCGACCCACTGGACGACAGAGGACGAGGTGAACGCCGACGACTCGATCGCCCTCAATCAGGAATCCGCCGAGTATGTCACCGATCGGCTTTTGATCTCCTACGAGGCCCGCGTCGCCGCCTTGGCAAACACTGCCGCCAACGTCGCCACGACGACCAATGTCGCGACGGCATGGTCCAACACGACCGGCTCACGCCCGTTCGACGATCTTTCAAACCAGATCGAGGCGTTCCGTATGCGGACAAGCCTTCGACCCAATCTCCTGATCGTCCCGGAGCAGATCGCTACCCTTCTGCGCCGTAACGATCAGATCATTGACCGTCTGTTCGGTGATCGTGGCGGCATCGCCATGGATTCGCAGATTGCCTCCCTGCTCAAGGTTGACAAGATTCTCGTCCCCGAGATCATGGTCAACACGGCTGCGCTCGGTGCCGCCGGCACGATTGCCCCTGTTTGGGGCAACTATGTCCATCTGGCCTATGTGAGCCCCCTGCCCGGTCGCAAGGTCGATACGTGGCTCCAGGCTTTCCGGTGGACTGACCCTCGCTTCGGCGTGCCGTTCGCCATCCGTCGCTTCCCCTTCGACAGCGAAACCATGTCGCAGCGCATCGAGGCTTCCTACTATCAGGACGAAAAGGTCATCTCGTCCGACCTCGCGACCCGCATCGCGAGCGTTATCTAACCCCCCGCGCGTAGCTCCCTCCCGATCGCGCAACCCTGAGGCCCTGCATTTTACTTGCAGGGCCTCTTTTTTTGTGAGATAGTGCGATACGCAACTTTGAATCCTTGGAGGGATCATGGAAATTTTTATTGCTTGCGGAGCAATGCCGTTTGGTCCAGAAACGCCTTACCTGAAATCTCTTGGCGGGTCTGAAACGGCAGCCCTGATGCTTGGCAAGGCGCTCGCGGCTAAAGGCCACAGCGTCGTCATGTGCTGCAATCTCCCGGACAACAGCCAGTCCGATTATTGGCTATCTGGCGACGTTCATACCGACAATGTGCGCTATGTCGATCTCAAATATTTTGAGCAGCTTGCCATGACGACGCGTCACGATCTTCTGATCGCCGTTCGTGACCCTCAACTTGTTTCCCTGCCAACGATGTCTGCCAAGAAAGTTCTATGGATGCATGATATCGCCACGAAGCGCGGCATGCAGAAGGCGTTTGAGCAGATCGACTTCACGTTCGATGAAGTGTGGGCGGTTTCCGAATGGCATCGCAACCAGATTTCAGAGGCGACCGGCTATCCGCTCGATAATATCGTGGCTCTCCGTAATGGGATTGTCCCCGTCAAGACGGACAAGATGTTCCCGCGCTCCGAGCGCAAGATTCTGTATGCCGCCCGCCCTGAGCGTGGCCTTGACAATCTGATTCGGCCTGGCGGCATCATGGAACGCCTGCCTGAATATAGCCTTGAGGTTGTATTTTACGACCATTTCCCTGAGCACATGCGCGACTATTACAACATGGTCTTCGCACGCATGAAGACGATGCCTAACGTGAAGTTCCTTGGGTCCAAGTCGCAGGTCGAACTCAGGCAGATCATCAGCGAGGCGGCAGCCTATATCTATCCGACTCAGTTCGAGGAAACATCATGCATCCTCGCTCGCGAGTGCATCGAGCAGCAGACCCCGTTCTTCACAACCCGCGTCGGCGCTCTGCCGGAAACGCTTGGCGAATGCGGAATCTACTTCGAGGATTTCTATCCCGCCATTGATCCTTGCACAGACGAGTTTTGTGCGGCCTTCGCTAATTTTTTCCGCGAGACCATGAACAATCCCGAATATATTTCCAGCGTGAAGAACGAAATGTCGCTCCGCACCGATCTTTATTGGGACGGCGTGGCCGACATGGTCGAGGACAACGCCGTCCCTGAGCCCGTGGCCCCATTCTCTCACGCCTGGTCTCTCATTCAGGACGGCGACGTTATTGCCGCAAAGGCCATGCTCGATTTCAACCTCGTCATCGGCGATCTCGAAATTGAAATGGCCGACTCGCTGCGTTCTGAACTCAAGGACGGATATCCGTTCCTGTTCGACCAGAATTTCGACATGGCAAAGTTTTATGACGACGCCTATACGTCAAAGGGTGAAAGCGAAAGTGAGCTTGTTTTCAGGACGGAAGCAAGCAGTCTCAGATTCGACGTGATTTCGCAGGAGCTTGAGGCCCTGGCCCCCGGCTCTCGCGTTCTTGAATATGGGTGCGGCCCCGGCCACCTTCTCGCGCCTCTCGCCAAGCGGTTCCCGCTTCTAACCTTCGTTGGGGTCGATTTCGCACAGAGCGCCGTGGACGTTTTGAACAATGGCGCTGCGGCTCACTCATTGTCTAATCTCCGCGCATATTGCGGAGATTCCAGGACGTGCGCCGTGACATATGACGCCGTAATCCTTTCTGAGGTTCTTGAGCATGTCGTGGAGCCGTGGAAACTGCTCGAAGAAGTCGAGCGGTTCTCAAAGCCCGGCGGTCGAATGCTCATCACCGTGCCGTTCGGCGCATGGGAACCAATCGGCTATGAGCGCAAGGGTCATTGGCATGATCGCAACCATCTCTGGCATATAGACAGGCAGATGTTCAAGGATATGTGCGGCGACAAGCCTCGCGAATCATTCCTGGCTCTTTCTGTCGGCATGTCTCAAGACATGCGCGGTATCGGCCAGTTGTTCTATGGCTACGATGCCGACCACGCCCCTGTCAGAGCTATCGACATCGTTGCCAAGGCAATGCGTCATATCCCAAGGCAGACCTGCGCCGCTGCGATGATCGCCTATAATAACGAGGATACGATCCTCAAGACTCTCAACAGCATCGAGAAGCAGGTCCAGTTCGTACAGATCGCGCATGGCCCTTCGACCGACAACACGCTCTCCGTCGTTGAACGGTGGTTCTCTGAGCGACCATGGATGCGTTACCGCATCATCGACGTTCCAAAGATCGAACCATGGAAGTTCGGTTTCGATGACGCTCGCAACGCCTCCGTGAAGGGGCTTGACGCTTTCGACTGGATATTGTGGATCGACACAGACGAATATCTGAGCGGAGACTTCCGCAAGTATCTGCGGAATAATTCGCTGGACGGATATCTGATCCCGCAGCACCATTTCACATGCGTCCCTCGCGGCAACCCGGTCGAAATTGATCGCCCTGCCCGCCTGTTCAAGGCCAATCGTGGCTACGTCGCTCACGGACATATCCATGAGCATTTCGAGGTCGCAGAAGGTGGCCCAGGCCGATGCTATCTTTTGCCTGATGTTGACATCGGCCATAGTGGATATGTCAACGAGGACGTGCGCAGGGATCGGTTCTTCCGCAACTTCCCATTCCTCGAATGGGACCATCAGACAGAAGGAAACGACCGCAAGCTCCATAAGTTCCTGTGGTTGCGTGATATTTTGCATCGCGCAAGGTTCAGCCGCGACAACAACGAAAAGGTTGCTCTGGCTAAGGAAGCCGTTGCCTATTATAATGAGCATCAGGACGAGATGGGTGCTTTTGGACCCGGAACATTCCTGTCTATCCAGTATGTTGCGGAGGCATATGCAATCCTTAACATTGGCGTTCCCCTACAGGTCGCAATCAGCCTTGAAGACAGGAGCGCGACAATCAACGGGCGTTTCGAGAGCTACGAACAGCTTGAAAAGATACTGAGGCAGCTTTTTGAACCAGAGTTCAAAGACCGCTGCTCTCGCTACTGGTGATGACAATGGCCTATGCCACAATAGACGACATCTTCAAGAGGTATCCCCCCATATCAACCATGGTTGGTAGCGGGGTCAATGACGTTTCGTCTGTTGACGTGTCGTCAATCTACGTCGCTGACGCCGAGAGCTACGTTAACGCGTACCTCGGCGCTCGGTACGTTCTCCCTCTTTCGCCGGAGCCGCTTATCACGCAATTGACTTGCGATATGGCTCTCTACAAGATGGTCGAAGACAAGGCACCCAGGATTCCAGATTTCATGGATCGGCGCTTTACGGCTGCGCAATCCATGCTGGCGATGCTCAGGGATGGCGACATGATCCTGACGGCAAACAGCCAGCAGGTATCACAAGGCGGAAATCAGGAGGCGTGGTCAAGCGTACAGGATTTCCACCCTGTATTCTCCCCGGTCCTTGGCGAGCTTGAGCAACGCGCCGACAGCGATTATATCGAATCCGAGCGCGACGACCGTAGCGGAGATTTCTGATGGAAGTTCTCGTCCCGAGAGCGCGAGCCACAGAGGCGTTTCTTTCTGGCCTGTCAAGAGACGTAGAGCAGGCCCTTCCGTCTGCCCTGCGTGATGTCAGCATCGCCCTGCGGGAGAACGTGCGCAGGCGAATCGTAACGAATGATGGCGGGACATGGAGGCCAGTATCGAAGTGGATAAGGGCAAAGAAAAACGCTCGCAAGCCGCTCGCCGGGATGCAGAACCGGGTCAAGTCGCGTGTTTTCGGTTCGCGCCGGGCAGAGGTGTTTTTTGAATCTCCCGGAGAATGGACCCTGACACAGCATCATGAAGGCTTCAACCAGCCTCAGGTTGGTCCAGAAGACGAATACCTCAAGCCTTTCGTGGTTCTCAACATCGTCAATCCGAGACCGCTTTCTCTGCCCGGCCCTGGCCGGTTTGCGTTCGTCCCACGTCGGCAATGGGCAACCCCTGCGCGGCGAATCTGGACATCTGAAACAGAGGCGGTTGCAATCGCCGTCCCCCTGATCGAAAGGTGGGCGAGAGAAAAGCTGATGACCAAATCCAGGCTTTTGCAGGGGACCATAAGAACTTGACCGATTTTGTCAATTATGACGTGATCCTTGACGACATGGTGGCCTTGATTGCTTCGCAGGTCACGGGCCTGAAGGTCGTCCAGAAGGATAGCAACGACAGGGATTTTTCGGTATCAAACATGCCGTTCGCCGACGTGCGCATCAAGCGCGTCCTGCCGGAAAATACCGGCCAGCAGAATTATTACAGCCAGGTCGTCGTAGAAGTGGAGATTTGCACCTTCGACTTGAGTTCTCGGCAGGAAGCAGCTAAACTACGCAATGATTTGACAAGCGCCGTTCAGCGCCTGTTCCAGACAAATTCAAGGTTTGGATCGGCAGTTGACGCGACTCAAGTCGGGCAGGCCGAGTTTGAAACTGCCGAGAGCGAAAAAGAGGGCGCTTTTATGGCAGCAGCCGTGCTGCAATTCAGCGTCTTCGTCTATGCGAACTCATAAGGAACGAGAAGATGGCAAGTGGAAATGGTGGACAAATCGCTCTGGCGAAGATCGGGTCGCTATACAGCGACGTGAACACGGTCAATCGGTGGGGCAATTTCGTTTCCGAGAGCCTTGAGCATACCTTGTCAGAGCTTTCCGAAGGTTCGTTGACTGGCCGCCGTGACGCGCCCCCTAGCCATAAGGGGATTGATAGCGGCGCTGGCGATATAACGCTTGAGCCTAATCCGAATAACCTTGGCGACTACCTAAAGGCGTGGTTCGGTACATACGTCGCCTCTACGGTAACGGCTGCAAGCTCTAACGGCGCGAACTCCGGCGACTTCGCCGCGTTCCCGCAGATGTGGCACAAGTTTACGCCGCGTCAGGACTCATTCAGCGACCGCACGTTCCTTGAGCCCATGAACGTCATGATCTATCGCGACGTGGGGTCCGCGTGGCTTTACAAGCAGGCGATCTTCCCGACGCTTAAGCTCGACATTCAGGCCGGCCAGCTTGTGAAGACGACAGCGACTCTCATGTCTCGTACGGTAGACCGGATCGAGCGCGTATCGGCGATCAAGTCGCTCGTTTCAAGCGGCGGTCGCCCGTGGGTGTGGGATATGGCTTCCATTGAGATTTCCACTGTCGGCGTCAATAGCTCCGCCCTCGCTGCAAAGACGAACTTCGAGCAGATTTCACTTACCCTCGATCTCCCTCACGAGGGAGTCGTCCTTCTTGACGGCACCAAGAAATATGGCGAGTTCTCCCCGAGCGACTTCCGCCGGGTGCAGATCGAAGGAACGATGTCTTTCCGCGATCAGGGGGATTATGACGCATTTGTGGCCTATGAAAATCGCCGCATGCGGATCACCCTGCTCAACGTGAACTCGCAGCTTGTGCTTGGGAATCCTGCGTCTGCCGACCAATCGGCTTTCATCGGCTATATGGGTCTTCGCATCCATCTGCCAAAGATGAAGTTCCTGTCGTGGTCCGCCCCTGTCGGCGGCCCTAACCGTCTCACGGCATCGTTTACTGCCAAGGCAGAGTATGACGACGCGGACGGCATGATTTCTGCCGAACTGATGAATATCGTGTCCAGCGCCGCCTATACGGCAACCTATTGAATCGTGACCATGGAGGGTTAAATGCGTTTTAATTTTTCGCGTGAAGTCAAATTCGTCCCCGAGTTTGACGGCAACGACAAGTTGCCTGAATCAGAGCAGTTCCACGTCATGCTTTCTCCAATGAGCGTTGGCGATTGCTCTCTGGTGGCTGATGAGTTTCACAATCAGACGAATGGCGCGACTGAGGTCGATGCGACGAAGCTGAACATCAGCCAGATTCAATCCATGATTCGTCAGGTCGGAGACGTGCTTCCGAAATATGTTCTTTCGGTCAACAATCTCTCTGACTCGTCAGGCCCCGTTGACATCGGGGTTATCCTGAGCTTCATGCCGTATTGGCCTCTCGCCAATGAAATTTTGGCGAAGCTCGTAGAGATTTCCTCGCCAAAGGAATCTGACGTAAAAAACTAGAAACCGCTGCCCGGTTTGGTACTGAGCCCATGGCTTCGCATTTGATAGCGAGCCTCATGACCGAGCAGCGGAGTTGCAGCTTTTACATGATGTGGTTCAACCGCTGTTTTGTGGCGGGCGATGGCGGCTGGCATGCCATCAGAACCCCGAATGATCTTCCGATCATGGATCAGGACGCCTATTTCTGGTTTGCACTTGAGGTCATTGCCCGCAAGCTCAATGAGATGCTGGCCCTCGACCGTGCCAAACAGCGATAACCCTGCTATAATTCCCTGTCGCGCAAAAGGGATTCGCCATGGCCACCAAGATCGACCTCGGGATCATCATCACATCGCTGAACAAGTCTGGCCCAGGCTTGAACAATGCCGCTCGCGACGTAAGGCGTCTTGACGACGCCGCCAAGAACGCCACAAGAAACTATCGCATTTTCCAGGCTGTCGTTGGCGGCGTCCTTGTGCAGCGATCAATCGAGCTTGGCCAGTCGTTCCTTGAAACCGCTGGCGCTCTCCAAGCCCTTCAAATCCGCCTGGCGGGGGTCGTTGGCGGCGCAAGCAAGGCTAACGAAGTCTTCGGCTCTCTAAATGAAAAGTTCGGCGCTGCTCCGTTCGATCTTACAAAGATCGCAGACGGTTTCGTCCGCATCGCTTCTTCTGGCCTCGAACTCAAGAAGGTCTCCGACCTGACCGATGCCATCGTCAATGCTGTCGCGGCATTCGGAGGCGGAACGCAAGAGCTTGAGCGCGTTTTCATAGGCTTTTCGCAGGTCATCGGCAAGGGCACCTTGCAGATGGAAGAACTGCGTCAGCAGATTGGCGAACAAGTTCCCTCTGCCTTGCGCCTCATGGCTAATGAAGCTGGCCTGTCAACGGCTGAATTTATCCAGCAGGTATCGCGCGGCATGGTATCTGGCGAACGAGCCGTCCAGCTTTTCACGGACGCCTCAAAGAAATACTTCGGCGATTTCGCAAAGAATATGTCATCGACAATCGGCGGCTCGATGACGCGGGTCGTTTCCGTTTTCAACAAGGCCATCTCTGACCTTATCGAACGCACGACCTTTGGCGCTCGCATCGCGATCATATTCAACGACATCGCCGACAAGGTAAAGCTGTTCATCGACTCTCTCGACGAGGCGGACGTAGAGAACTTCTTCAACGTCCTCGAAGCCCTGCGAGCATCTTCCGAGAAAATGCTGAAGGCTGTCAGCGATCTTGCCCCCGCGCTCGTCGCTCTTTTCAGTGGCGCATTGGCAGTCATCAACGCGATGCCGCAGGATATGATCGAGGGCGGAATCATCGGTCGTTTCTTCTTCGGCAAATCCGGGTTTGCGATAGGCGCTATCATCGGCGGCCTTTCAAAGTATGTTGCTGCCGGTCTTGCAGAAATCGCAAACCAGCTAGGCGTATTCTCCGACGATGAATTGCGCGGCTTCATCGAGCAGATGCAGACAAAGGGCATCTTTGGCGGGATTGCGGAAGACCTTACGGCCTTTTCGCAGGGAACGACTGCCGCCAGCATGGGCCTGCGCGGGATGCAGGACGAGATATCCGAAACACAGGAAAGGACAAGGGCGCTCGCCAATTCTGTAAAGGCCCTCGACCCTAATTATGGATTCGGGACTGCCGCACAAAAAGCCTTCTCCGAACTCGAAACAATGCTGGAACGGACGAGGGCCAGGGCCGATGGAGCCCTGCTCCCGTTCCTTGACGACGTGACTAGGAGCGAAGACAGGATAAGGAAGCTGTCCGGTGCGTTCAGTGCGGAAATGGCTCGCATCAAAGAGCTTAGCGCCAAGGGGACGCTAACGGCAAACGAAGCAAAGGAATTGGACGAGCTTCAACGCAATATGGCCGTTGTCAATGCTACCGTCTCGGAAATCCGCGCAAACGTCGGCCTTGCCGCAAGCCGCGAAATCGTGAAGTTCAATGATGGCATTCAGGATACCATCACGAAGCTCAGCCTCGCTATTGACGTTTTCGGCAGAGGGGCCGAGAGCGACGAGCTATCGCAAAGCATCGCGCGTATCAATGAAAGGGCGACGACATATGTCGAGCGCTTGCAGGACGCTCTCGACAAGTCTATCGCCCTCAATGAGGTTACAGGGGCGCAAGGCGAGCAGATCAAAAAGATTCATTCGCTTATTGAGGCGACAAACGTCGGGCGCGAACAGGCTATCGCAAAGGCAAAGGCCCTTTACGCTGTCGAGACGGATATTTTCAGGCTGACATCAAGCAACGAGCAGCTTCGTATGCGTCAGCAGCTTCTCGACATTCAACGCGAGATGAACGATAACATCATGTTCGGCATCACGCAGGGGACGACTGGCGGCAAGCTCGCGCTGGACATAGATAATCAGCGCCGCCAGATGATGATCGAGCTAAACGATATCCAGAGTCAGTTGCTGGAAAAGCAGAACGAGTTGACTCAAACTGCCGATCCTGAGCGGCGTGCCTCTATCGAAATGACGGTCGATTCCCTGCAACAGCTTGGCGATGCGACGCGGACCGCGATGAATGAGCTTTCGGTACAGGCTGCGCTTGAAAAGGAACTTTGGACAAGCGTTGGCTCTGCCGTAGAGTCTTCTCTCGGCAGCGCTATCCAGGGGATTATCACGGGCACCAAAACGTGGAAGCAGGTCGGCCTCGACCTGTTCAACTCGCTGACAAAGGCCGCTTCCGACTATATCGCGAAATTGCTCCTAATGAAGGTTCTCGGTTCGGCGGTCGGTTTTGCTGACGGCGGAGTGTTCAGTGGCTCAATCAAGGTGAAGCCGTTCGCCAATGGCGGCATTATCGGCGGACCTACATTGTTCGGCCTTGCAGGAGAGGCCGGGTCTGAGGCCATCATGCCGCTTGAGCGCGTTGGCGGCAAGCTCGGCGTCCGCGCGACTGGCGCAAATGACGGCGGCCCTGTCAACCTGTACCTGAGCGCCATTGACACTCAGACCGGGATAGAGTTTCTTTTCAAGCACAAGAGCGACATAACGACGATCCTCCGTAGAGGGAACAACTTGAATCAAGGGTTGAATCGGTGATGCAAATCTGGCCCGTAAATCCGCTTCCGGCAGGAATGCAGCGCATTCCTTATTGGCAGGGTGACGACGTTCAGTTCGACAGCGGAGCATTCCAGTCGAGGACGACATACCTGCGCCCGCTCTATCGGTACACGATCCCGTTTCAGAACTTCACCGAAGTAAAACAGCGGACGATCATTGACTTCTGGAACGCAAGGCGCGGGAAGGCACAGCCCTTTCTCATGAAAGACCCCTACGACTATTTCGTGTCTTCCGTGGTTGCCGTGCGCTCTGGCATAAGCACGAATGGTCAGACCCTACAGCTTTTCGACACGAACTCGTTTTCGATCCGCGCCGATACGACGACAATCAACACCCTGTCCTCGACTCTTTCCGGGTGGGTCGCCCTTGGCGCAAACTTCAATTACGATCAGGACACCGGCGTTCTTACGGTAAACACAAAGGACGCCATTGATGTCTGGACGGCTCACTCGTTGGAGTATTTCAGAAAGGTGCGCTTCATGGCAGACTATAATGAAACGGCTGTGATCTGGAACGTATTCAACGCGCAGCTTTCAATATGGGAGGTCTATTGATGCGCGTCGTATCATCAGCATTTTGGCACAGGCTACAGGAAGATCATGTCCATCTTATCGAGCTTATCGAATTGGAGACAAAATTCGGGTCGTGGTATTGGACGAGCGCGAACGAAGAAGTCACCTATACTCTTTCCGGCGCGGAAACCAGATATACTCCTTTCCCCGGAACTGCCGACGCCGGGCTTGAGCAAGCGTCAGACCTCAGCGTCTCCGTCATCGGATTCTCTGTCGCGAACACCGGAGACCTTTTGTCGAAGCTGATCGAGAATGACGATATCGCCATGGCCGGGATCAAGGTCGGGCGCGTTTTTGCAGATACGCCAGACCTCGGCAGGATCGAGGTCTATCATGGCAAGCTCGGCGACTATACCTATACACGTCAGCTTGTCAGCGGGCAGGCGCGTAACAAATGGAACAGTCTCGGTGCCGGTTTCCCGTACTACACCTATCAAGACCGCTGCGCGTGGAAGTTCGGGTCTGCCGGATGCGGCTTTGATACGTCCTCGATCACGATTCAAATCCCGGCCTCGTCTATCGACGCCAGTTCGTCAAGCCCTCTCGTCATTCTCGTTCAGTCCGGCATTCTCTCCGGGTCCGTCCAGAATGGGGCTTACGACTTTGGCAGGCTTGTCGTTACCGATGGCGTGAACAGCGGGCAGATAAGGACGATCCGCAGCCATAGCGGAGACGCCCTGTTCCTTTCGCATCCCCTGCCGATCAACTCCATGGCCAATCTTGGCGTCGATATCCATCCCGGATGCAAGAAGCGGAAAATAGACGACTGTCATTCCCTCTATAATAACGTCCAGAATTTCCTTGGGTTCCCGGAGATTCCAATTCAGGAGGAAGCCTTCTGATGCGAGAAGACTGGCGTGAATGGATCGAGGCTGAGGCCAGAACATGGATCGGCACCGCATATCAGCATAAGGGCCGCGTCAAGGGCGTCGGCGTGGACTGCGGCGGGCTTATCTATGAGCTATTCTCCCCCCTGCTCCCCCTGCCTCCCTTCCCGCAGGATTACGCCCCGGATTGGGCCGTCCATCAGGAGCAGGAAATCTATCTTGACTTCATCATGCCGTTCGTCGAAGAAGTCAAGAAGCCGGTGCCCGGCGGGATAATTCTCGTAAGGTATGGCCGGAACATGAGTCATGCGGCGCTATGCACTTCGCGCGGAACCTTCATCCATGCGTGGGGTCGCAATCAGGTCGGTCATGTGATAGAAAGCAGGATGAATTTTTTCGTCTATGGACAAGGGAAGTCGAGGCCGATCAAGGCTTTCGACCTGAAGAAATAAATGGCAATGCTCGCGATCCCTGCCGCTTTCGCCCTCGCTGGCGGTGCGGCCTTTGCGTGGTCAACGACCGCCATCGCGGCTGGCTGGCTCATTGGTTCATGGATTTATTCTGCAACGCAGGACGCGGCGAATCAGACATTTGATCCGGGTGCGGAAGAAATGCCGCGCATCAATCAGTCGTTGCGCGGCGCGACGATACAGACCATGTTCGGGACAAACCGGGTGTCCCCGAATATCGTATGGCTGAACAACTGGACGACGATCAGGCATGAAACGTCTGCGTCTGGCGGCGGTGGCAAAGGAGGTGGCTCTGGTGGTGGCGGCAAGATGGGTGGCGGCGGTAGTCAGGTATCGTATGAATACCGCTATGACATTCTTTATCATATCGGTATGGTCCCTGAGCCTTATAATATCTTCGGCGGATGGCTTGGCGCTGACAGGCTTGGATACGACACTGTTGCCGCGATTATCGCCGGGACGGGAAATACTGGCGGGACGTTCGATCAGATCGGCAACACAAGCAAGGGGTCCGCCTTTCTGAATTTCGACGACGCGTTTTTCGGTAGCGGCGGCCCTGCCAATTCGTCCCCGTATTACGATAATTGGTCGCATTATGCAGATGTGACCGGGACTCCCGTCCGCTGGCCGAATACAGCTTATGTCGGCTTCCAGCAGTTGAGCCTTGGGTCCATTGGCCAAATCCCACAGCTTTCGTTCGAGATCGGTCCTGGCAAGATTCAGATCGACGGCAATAGCGAGTTCGTCGGCGTTTACCCGAATAGCGATGGGAAGAATGGCGAACCGCGCAAGTATAGCATGGGGACAGACATTTATGGTCAGGACTATTCCATTATAGGCGGCCAATGCATTGTAATGTCCAATACAGGAGAAAAAATCGGAGAGTTCGCTTCCCCGCTTGGCAATTTTATGCTTGTCGCCCCAATCGCTGGCGGCGAATATATACTTGTCATTACGACAAACACCACCACCACAATTAACCAGGACTTCTATTACTACGTCCCCGTAGATGGCGGCGTCCCCGTTTCCGCCGTCGATCATGTGCAGAAGCAGTTTACCGTGCCGCCATTTGGACGCTTCGGATTTTATTGCGCGGATAGCGGCGGCAACAAATCGCCGGAAGATTTCGTTTTCATCCTGGGGGATACAGGCGGGGACGGCGGAAGCCATGCAATCGGCGTCATCCCCGGAGTCGGCTCCCTGACCGATATGGTATCTGGCGCATATACGGCGTCATCCCCCGTCCCTATCGTCAATCTCCCTTACCGCTTCACCATCCCTGATGGAAGCGGGTCCATGGCGGAGATGGATAATGGCTATTTCTTCACCCTTCCGACAAAGCAACTCGTGGGGCCGTTTATCATCGAAGGAACGAAGATATGCTTTTATCGCAACAAGCCATACATGGAATATCACAAGCCCGGCTCCGGCAATGCCGCTATTTGCCAGTTCGCCCGCGACCTTTATGAAACGTATCCTGACGGCATGGTCGTCGCATATGACCACTTTTACAATGGCGAATATCCCGGTGAGGCGTTCAGCGGCCCGGAAGTCATCAACAACCTGTTTGAAGCAAACATGCCGTTGCCTGACGAATATGAAGACCTGTTCGGAAACGCTGGCAATGCAAACGACAGCTATTATCCTCAGGTCTATACGGAAAAGTTCGTCGAGGACGGTCATATCGTCGCATTCTTCAAACTGTACCGTGATGAGACAAGCTCATCGACGTGGACAAGAATGTTCGCGCGCATCCGGCTGATGTCGTGGAACGCATGGCTCCAGAGATTTTCCTACATGGCGAGTCAGGCTGCGCTTCTTTACACGAACGACGACCTCGGCATCCCGCCGCCTAACCCTGTGGATGGCTACCGTGATTTCATGTTGTCCGTTTTCAGGGACAAGGCGACAAACGCCGTCCATGTCCATGGCTTCATGACATCTGGCGGGTCTGCGAAAAACTATCGTTACGTGTCAAGGTTCGGCACCCTCACAATCGGCGGCGGGGACGACGTATACCCGCCATATATCGTCTATCAGATTTTGACGAGTCCGGTTTTCGGTGCGCAATTCTCCGTTTCGGATATCGACCAGGACAGCTATTCCGCAGCGCTCCAATATTGCGCTGACGAAGAAATCCTTGTCTCGACGACCTATACCAGGCCGACTCCTGTCCTTTCCGTCATCAACGACCTGCTCGCCCTTTATGGTGGCTTTCTGACGGAGAGCGGCGGAACCATCCGCTTTGGCGTCGTGGCCACGTCTTCCGATCCGGTCTCGAATCCAGATGGCAGCCCGCGCATCATCGACAATCACCACCTTGTCGTTGACGAGCCTGGATCGCCTCCTGTTACCGTGTCACGCGCTGCACGTCAGGACACGTTCAACACGGTGAAGGTGAATTATCTGGATCGCTCTTTGGCATACCGTCAGAACATTTACGAAGTCAGCGATGAAGTCGATGTCGATCTCACGGGCCGACGCGTCAAGGAGTTCGCCCCGCAATTCGTCATGTCTGAGGCGACAGCGGCCAAGATCGCAGACCGGGCATTGTGGGCGAATCTCTATGGTCGCGACGTGTATGACTTTGCGCTCGGATTCAAGGATCACGACCTCGAACCAGGCGACGTGGTGACTCTCGTCGATAGCTTCCATGAAGACCTGTCCCTCGGCAAGCGAATCCGCATCGTCAACTGGAAGGAATCGAAGCCGGGCCGTTTTCAGGTCAAGGCCGTTGCAGAGATTCCTTATTTTTCGACAGGCTCCCTGCCCGCATATAATGCGCAACAGCCTGCTCCGCCGCGTGGGATTTCTGATGAAGCCCTGCCCCCGCTCGACTTCCGCGCCTATGAGCTTCCAAAAGAGTTCAATGCGGCGAACGGGAATATTTTTTTCGGCTATAACCAGGCCATGACGACCATGGGGGCGCGGCTGTATCTGTCGCCCGACGACATAACCTATGCCCTCGTCAAGGATCAGACGCCTTATATCATATCGGGGGCGTTCAAGGATGGCCTGCCGGCCAATGTCGATGTTGTCCAGTACGTCCATTTCTATCTGATGCCCGGTAGCGGCTCGACATTCGCGCAGACTCACGCGCTCGACGACGTGAGTCAGTCCGGTCGCGCCATTGGCGCTGGCGTCTTCATCGCCGGTTCTGAGGCGCTGGCTGTCGAGGGTCTGACGCTGATGGGCCAGAATCACTATCGCGCCGACAAGGTGTTTCGCGGATGGGGAGGCACCGTTGTTCAGGCCCATAGCCCAGGTGCTTATTTCCATAAGCACGGAGGCGGCATGTTCACGGTCCCCATCAACGAGGACAAGATCGGAACGACAATGTTCTACAAGATCGTCCCGTACAACTTTCAGGGGCAGGGGTATGATATTTCCTCGATCGAGGGTAAAAGTTGGGTCGTGCAAGGCACGTATTGGCGTCCGCAGCTTCCGCCGCGCGTTTCGGCATACGTTGACAGCCCTGTCATCCATTCGCCATCGTCACCGGCAATTGGCCGCACATCTGTCGTTTCTGGCGGCTGCGATGTGACATTCAAGTGGAGCGACGCATCCCGTCTCGAAGGGTTCGGCCATGGCGGGAATGGGGCCAGCGGCTACGGCCATTTCACCGACGACACCCTCGACGTGACATATCGCGTGGAGGTTCTTTCTTCCGATATGCAAAGTGTGGTAAGGTGCGTGACGGTCAATACCGGGTTCTGGACTTATCAGCGGGAGGCCAACTCGTCTGACTTCGGCTTGTGGAGTGGAAATTTCGCTGTCAAGATGACCCCTCACAACTCTTACGGCGATTCCCTCCGTAGCGAAACATGCATTGTGGAACTGTTCTGACATGCCAATATCCAACGACAACAAGCTTGAGCTTCAAACTTCCGGTCAGGCAGATTGGGATAGCGGACTCAACGCCAATTTCACGTTGCTTGAGCGAGGCTATCATGTGAGCGGCATTGCCGGCACAAATGTCTCTACGGGGATGGCCCTCTGGATATCCAGCGGAAATTTTTTCGTCCCGTTCGATCCGGCGTCTCTCGACATCCGCGCCAGCGCCTATGCCTTCACGGCCCACAATTCCGGCGAGACCATGCAGGCCCTCATGACCGGAATCGTCCGGTCTCTTGGCATAAACTCTCCTGCCGTTCCCGGACAGGATATGTTCGTGTCTCCTGCTGGCTACCTTGTCGGCTCATACTCTGCCGCCAGTCGGCGCGTAGGGATTGGTGTCGGGGGATGGGGCGTCTATTTCAACCCGTTCATGGAAGATACGGCCAGAGAGCAGATTACAAGAGTCGTGACGGTCGATGCGGTCGTCGGGTCGCAACATCTGTTTGAGCTTGACGCCGGCAAATATGGATGGGTCCGCGAAGTCAACGCCATCGGCAGCAGCCTCGTTACCATCGCGTTCCATTCCGGTTCTGCCCGCGTTGGATCGGAACGCCTCTATGAAACGGTCAGCGGTGGCCTTGCGACAATCCTCGACCGCGCAGGCTGGCCTTACGAGAACACCGAGGTCGGCACCTTGAGCGGACTCATATTCGGTACGATCACGGTAAGCTCGGATTCCACAGTTTCCCTGAAAATGATTTTCGACAGGATGAAATAAATGGCCGATTATTATGTTGACGCTTCGGCGACTGGCGCGAATAACGGTACTAGCCCCGCAGACGCCTTTACGAGCATCCTGAGCGTTCCCTTCGCTCCGGGGGATACGGCATGGGTGCGCAATACGCACAACGAGTTCCTTACCAGTTCGCAGCAGCTTGGCCCGGCTTGGGCGATTGACGGATTTACGCGTTGGGCCAATATCGTCGGATGGCCGCAGCCTGGCGATCCATTTCATGCCATCCGCCCGTTGTCAGCCGTTTCCGCCGGATGGGACAGCGATCTCCCCGCCACGAATGTTTATTCAGTGTACGGATACAAGATGCCGCTTCTGACGACATCGAACGCAAATGGCCGAGGCATTCTCCTGCCAAGGGGCGGCGGTGTCTATAACTTCTGCCTTGCCAATACGGGTGGCGCTGCCACGAATCAGTGGTCAAGTCTGCATGGGGCGGCAGAGGACCGCGTTCTCGACAATATCGTCTTTCTCGGGAATAATGGCCCTCATACATATGGGACAACAGATACATTGAACGCCCTATGCGGAAAAGTGACGTTCATTTCCAGCGTCGGCAATGTCATCGCGACCGTTCCTTTCCCGCCTAGTATCGCGGCTCGGCATGTCGTTATCCATTCCATGAGTTCGGCCCCTTTCGGCCTTGTCAGCACCGAGGCCACTCCGGCGACTCATATCGGACTGCTTGAGATGCAGTCGAACAGCATCGGGTATTTCGTCAGCCCGCATGTAAGAAATCCCCAGGAAACAACCGGCCAAACATATTTAAGGTGGATCGAGCGCGTGACCGGCGTTCAGCCTAATCTCGGTATAGGCAGCCTCGGCGTTGACTACTGCGCAGCCATCCGCGTTGACGATTACTATGGCGGCGGGCCGCGAATCATCGGTGGCAACGGCAACATGGACAGCTATGTGTCTTCTGTCCTGCACGATGGCAAGGCCGCGACCGTGTTCGAGGTCAGCAGCATCGTCGCCAGTGCCCAACGCTACCATGACGCGCGGGATGCCTTCCCGACCATCAGGAAATATTTCGACGTGACAAGCGGAACACCCCTCAATGTCGTTGTCCCGGTTTATATCGTCAGCGCGTACTCGCTGACCTCCGGGATGCTCCGGGCGCACCTCCTGTCGCCCGGCTCCAATACGCGCATCTGCAACAGCGCCGACATCATGCCGGGGACTCCCGCCCTCTGGACAGGGGCGTCAGCCGGTAGCGCCTACCTGTGGACCTGCGTCTTTTCGCCAATCGAAACAGCGTCGCAGGTTCCTTTTGATTTGCACCCCGGCAATTTCCTGCAAGCGAGCAGCGGGCAGGGGCTCGATGGGCGCGTCATGTTCGGGGAGCCATACGCATTATGATTGGCTTTCTTGGCGGATATGTTTCCGTCAACACGATGGACAAGGGGATGCTTGGCGCTCTTGTCTATGCAAGTTCCGCTACCATCGTCAGCAGCACGGGGAGCACCCCTCCGTTGTTGACAGGGGGCGACGTATGGCGGACATTCCCTGTCCATGGCATCCGTACGTTCCCCGTTTCTTATATCGACAGAATCTTTCCAACAACGTGATTTTCGACTACAATAGGTTCATGATGTCAGAGCTTTCAGAAGACCAGGTCCAGATGATTGTAGAACGCGCCATTGAAAGCGCGTTCGATCGGCTTGGATTCGATCATGACACCCCTGCCGACATGCGCCATATCCGCCGCTGGCGGCTCTCGACAGAGAAGGCGGCATCGGTTACGTTCATAACGGCAATTACCGTCCTTACCACGGGATTCTTCGGTGCCTTGTGGCTTGGGATCAAGGCATTGGTGGGGTCGCAATGAGATGGCGCAAAACAGGAAACAGGTACGCCGCAAAATGGCAGTATCTGCATTCATGGCTTCTATCGCCACTGGCACCGCAGCTTTTGTTCTTGGGATTTCTTCTGACAGCCTTGCTTCTCGCGTAAGCGAGATGAGCGTTTTCCTTATTCCGTATATAGGAGGTCTCTTTGGGGTGGTTGGCTGGTATTGGCGCCTGGGTAGCCAAGAAGACAGTGCCCGCGTGGAGTCTGGCGATAGCCCTGCTCCTGGGAGTCGCGTTGGCGAATAGCCTGACTATTTCCCGCCTTATCGGAAACCAGGACAAGAAGGCGGAGGCAGTTACGAAAAGCATCGTAAGGCAATATGACGCTGGCGTGAAAGACACCGGCAAGCGTCATGAGCGCGAAATGGCCGTCGATGAAAAGACAGAATCCGATATCGGGAAGATCGACGCCGGGCAGGGCTGCAATGTGCCTGCCAGCTTTTTCAAGATGATGAACGAGGTCGCAGAATGAGCAGGCTCGCATGTGTCCTTATCCTTTTCGTGGCAGGGTGTGCGCAGGTCGGAACGCCCTGCCTGCTCCCGTCCGATCTCGCCATCGAAGAAAAGATTTCCCCCCTGCCGGAAAATGATGTAAGCCTTTCAGAGGCCCTCAGGATATGGCGCATTGAGCGCGGCGAGTACAGGAAGCTGGCCGACAGGAAAAACGATACCGTCAGGTATGTTCGGGAGAATTGCCAATGAATAACCACAAGGAAACACTGATCCAGTGGCGCGACTCAAAGCACAATCAGATTGTCGCCGCCGACCTTGCAGGGATATCGCGCAGCGGATATCAGGTCCGCCTGCGCAAGGCGCAAGCGTGGCTCGCGACAGACGAGGGCAAGGCATGGGCAGAAAAGGAAATGCCTACCGCCGATGCAAGCGGCGTCGATCTCAAGGCGCAGCTTAAGGACGTTGAGCGCCAACTGCGCGAAATGGAAAGGGTCAACATTTCAGCCGCAGCGATACGCCGCTACATCTTCAACCTTGCCAACGAGCCGGTAGAAACGCCGAAGTGGCTCATAAAGCGGCGCGACCCATCATCCATCGGAATCCCGACCCTGTTTTGCTCCGATTGGCATTGGGGCGAAGTTGTCGCCCCCTCTGAAATCAATTTCGTCAATCAGTACAATATGGAGATCGCCCGCGCCCGCGTGAGGAATCTTGTGGAGACGACGGTCTTCCTGCTCAAGGATTGTTTCGCCAATCCGAAGTATGAAGGCTTCATCCTGGCCCTTGGCGGCGATATGGTTACGGGTGACATCCACGAAGAACTGACGGCGACAAACGACGCCCCCATCATGCCAACGGTCATCGACCTTTTCGGGGCGATAATCTGGATGATCGACGAGCTTCTGAATCATTTCCCGAAAATCTTCGTCCCCTGCGTTTCCGGCAATCATGGCCGCAACACGCGCAAGATTCAGATGAAGCAGCGCAATCCGACCAACTTCGACTGGCTGCTATACATGCTTCTCGCCAGACATTATCAGGGCGAGCCACGCGTGACCTTCATGATCCCGGACGGGTCCGACGCGCTTTATCGCGTATATCATCACAGATATCTTCTGACCCATGGCGATCAGTTCCGTGGTGGCGACAGCATGATCGGCGCTCTTGGCCCGATCACGCGCGGGGACCACAAGAAGCGTTCTCGCAACGGCCAGATCGACATGGAATATGATACGATGATAATGGGGCACTGGCATCAACTTATCCAGTTGACCCGGCTTGTCGTCAATGGATCACTCAAGGGCTACGACGAATATGCCTATCAGAACAACTTCGGCTTCGAGATTCCACAGCAAGCGCTCTGGATCACGCATCCGAAGCACGGGATTACATTCCAGATGCCCGTGCATCTTGACGAACGCAAAAACAAGGATAGCGCTCAGTGGGTATCATGGACGAAATGACGACATCGCCTGAGGGCATCGCGTTCATAAAGGGATATGAGCAATGCCGTCTCAAGGCGTACAAGCCGACGCCAAAGGACAGGTGGACCATCGGGTGGGGCCATACGGGGCCGGAAGTGCATGAGGGGATGCAAATCTCTCAGGCCCAGGCCGACAGCCTTTTCGCCGTGGACCTGAAATATTTCGAGGCCGGCGTGAACCGCATGGTCAAGGTCGATATCACGCAAAATCAGTTTGACGCCCTCGTATCCTTCTTCTATAACATCGGGCTAAGGGATTGCACCCTGTTGCACAAGCTGAACGCGAACGATATCAAGGGCGCGTCAGCAGAGTTCCCCAGGTGGAACAAGCAGGGAGGGGTTGTCCTGAATGGCCTCACAAGGCGACGCCTGGCAGAGCAAAGAATGTTCAATGGAAAAGTCTGACCCCAACAAGAAGAAAAGCAGACGGAAGCGTGTCGATGTATCATCGAGCATGATTCACCCTGACTTCGACTCTCAGGATGAATACGTTGACTATCTCAGGGAGCGATTGAAAGGCCGTGGCGAACTTTAGGGACAAGGCGCATCAGACAGAAGCCTTCGAGCTTGCGAAGGATCGCGAATATTTTGCGTATTTCTGCGAGCCGGGGACCGGCAAGTCGCGCATGCTGCTCAAGGACGCGGCCTATAACTGTTTCGTCAAGAACAGGATCAACGCCCTGATCGTGATCTCGCCCAACTCGGTAAAGACGAATTGGGTGGCATGGCCACATATGCTTGAAGATGGGGAAATGGACGAGGTAACAAAGCATATCGGTGATGAAAACGTCATCAAGGGCGTATGGACTTCTGCCCCGACCGGCAAGGACAAGAGAGAGTGGAAAGAGTTCGAGAAGAAGATCAACGCCCCGGAGGGCAAGCTTGTCATTCTCTCGATCAATTACGAGTCCCTGCTCGTCCCTCGGTTCTATGAGTTTCTGTCCGAATTTTGTATGCAATTTTCGGTCATGATCGGAGCCGACGAAAGCACGCGCCTTGGGTCTCCCGGCGCACGGCGCACGAAGCTCGCCATCAAGCTGCGCGACAGATGCAAGATGGCCCGCATCCTCAGCGGCACGCCGATCATCAAGTCTCCAATGAAGATTTACAGTCAGGGGAAATTTCTCCACAAGGACGCGATAGGCTTCAAGTCGTTCTACGCCTTTCGCAGTCATTATTCCATCATGGGCGGGTTTCAAGGCAGGCAGATTCTCAGCTACAAGAATCTCGACGAACTGTCGGATCGCATCGCCAGATGGTCATACAGGAAGCTCAAGAAGGACTGCCTCGACCTTCCCGAGCAGGTCTATATCAAGCACCGCGTGAACATGACGCCGGAGCAGGAAGCCGCATACAAGACGATGCGGGAAGAATTTTATGCCGAGATCGGCAATAACGAGGTGACGGCGACCATCGCGCTGACTCAAATGCTCCGCCTTCAACAGATCGTTGGCGGATACATGACGGACGGCGACAAGATCATCGAAATCATCCCACCTGAAAGAAACCCGAAGCTTCTTGATGCGCTCGATATCATCGAGAATGCCCCCGGTCAGGTGGTTGTATGGTGCCGATTTATTCCAGAAATAAAGGCGATGGCAAGGCTCCTGACTGCCAATGGGATAAGCTTCCATGAGTTCCATGGCGGCGTACCGGAGCGGGAGCGCATACGCATCCGCAAGGACTTCTTCAAGGGAGACAGAAAGGTTCTTCTCGGCAACACGGACACCGGAGGAATCGGCATCGACGAGTTCAAGGTTGCCGACACGGTGATCCACGTCTCCAATTCGTTCGATACCGAGAAGCGCCAGCAGGCCGACGACAGGAATCACAGGATCGGCTCTGAAATCCACGAGAGAATTACCTATTACGACGTGATATGCCCTGGCACTGTCGATGTCAAGCTTGTGGCTACGCTGCGCAGCAACCGGAAGGTGAGCGATCAGATCATGAGAGACGGCATCAGGTCTTGGCTATGAGTGTCGCTCCGATGATAATTATCAGCTTGCTTTATGCCGTTCAGGCTGGTATGTGCTTTTATCAAGGGAATGTGGCGGGGGCGTTCGTCCTCGTTGGGTATGTCATCGCCAACATTGGGCTGATGGCCACACTAGGAGAGTAAAAATGTCGAACAACAAGCTCACTGAATTTGCCAGGTCGCTCAGTGACCTCAAGGCCAGAAAGAACGAACTTGAAGACAGTCTCAAGGATGTCAACGAGCAGATCAAGACTATTGCCGAGAACGAACTTCCAAGAGCGATGGAAGACGCCGACATCGAATCTTTCAGGGTCGATGGAGTCGGAACTGTGTTTTTGCAGAACAAGATTTATGTCTCTGTGCTGGCTGATGATCGCGAGAAGCTGTATGACTGGCTTCGCGAGAACGGGCACGACGACATTGTGAAGGATTGGGTCTTCCCGCAGACGCTTACGGCGTTCGCCAAGGAACAGATGACCGAGGGCAATCCTCTCCCCGATTTCCTCAAGGCGACATTCATCCCGACTGCCGCTCTAAGGAAAGCCTGACCCGTATACGGGTCATTAACCAGGAGACTGAAAATGGTCAAGAAAGCTGTTACGAAATCGACTGCCGTCGCGAAGGTTGAGGACTTCCCCTCATACCTTTCCGACTACAAGGGCCCGACCGGAACCGAGGGTATCGAGAGCGATGATATCACGATTCCCCGCATCAAGATCGGCCAGTCCATGAGCGAAGAAGTCAAGTCCGGCGACATCCCCGAGGGAGCCCTGTTCCTCAATGTCTCCGGCGACGTTCTTGTCGGCCCCAATGACAAGTTGCCGTTCGTTCTGCTCGCACGCAGCAAGGAATATATCCTCTGGAACCCGCGTGAAGACGGCGGTGGCATTCTCGCCCGCGCCAAGCCCGTCTCAACGAAGGACGGGACGCGATACGCATGGGACAAGCCGAATACGTCTTTCGACGTGAAGGTCGGCGGCAAGGTCAAGGTGAAGTGGAAGACCGGCAAGTATATCGACGAGGACGGCCTTGCCGATTGGGGCTCGGAAATCCCCGGCGACAAGGATAGCGGGATCGCCGCCACGGCGCATCACAATTTCGTCGTCGCTCTCCCGACGCATGGGAATCTGGTTGCCGCCCTGTCCCTTTCCCGTTCTGGCGCAAAGAAGGCAAAGGACTTCAACGCCCTGCTCAAGCTCGGCGGAAATATCCCCATCTTTGCGCGAGTGTTCACGATTTCGACCGTGGACGAAAAGAACGACAAGGGGGCGTTCAAGAACTTCGCCATCAAGCCGGCCGGCTTCGTGGCAAAAGACGAGTTCCCGGTTTTCAGATCAATGGCGGAAGGATTCCTGAATGCAAACTTCTCCGTTGACCATTCCGATGATGACCACGACGGGCGCTTGTAATCCATGAAAAGCTTCGCGTCCCTTTTTCAAGGCCGCGATGACGTTTATGGCTGGTACGGAGACGTGAGCGGAGCGAAGCCCTCAGACAGGGGCAAGCGCACGGCTCGCGCCTCCACCAGAAAAGAACGTGTCACGCAAGCCTTGTACGACGCCCATAACAGGGGCGAGACCCGGCTTGGGATTGTGCCGATCCGCAAGGATGGCACGGTTACGTGGTTCGTCATCGACGTTGATTTCTATCAGGAGGCCGGTCTTCATGCCGACCTCGCAAAGGCCATCAGGGAGGCCGGCCTTCCTCTCGTTCAGACCCGCAGCAAGTCGGGAGGGGCGCATCTATGGTGCTTCCTGAGCGACCCCATCAGCGCCGTCGAGGCGCGGCGCATCGCAGAGAGTTTCCAGTCGAAGCTTTCCTTGCCGCGCGAACACGTCGAGATATTCCCGAAGCAGAGCGCCATTCAGACCAACGACACCGGGTCGTGGGTCAACCTTCCCTATTTTGGCGATGCGTGCAAATGCGTTCCAGACGGAGAGAATGAACTTTCGTTCGATGCGTTCATCGAGTATGCGAACGATCATATCGTTCACCCGTCAGATTTGCGGATCAAGCAGCGCGAAAGCGTCAAGGCTGGCCGCCCTTCCATGCCTCCCTGCATCGAGACAATGCTTGCCGATGGCGTCGAAGAAGGATCACGCAATGATGCGATCATGCATTTCGGCGTCTATGCGAAGCGGGCATTCCCCGACGACTGGCAAGACAAGGTAGAGGACTTCAACGAAAACAATGTCAGCCCCAGGCTCGGGCGTGAGGAAATGCGAGACATCATTCGCAGCGTCGGGCGCAAGGAATATCAATATCTTTGTTCGCGCTTCCAGACGATCTGCGACAAGGGCGAATGCTCAAAGCGCGAATATGGGATCGGCAAGAGTAGCGATCTCCTGATTGACTTCATTGAGAAGATCGAGGGGGAGAATCCGATCTATCTCGTGACCATCGACGGAGTCCGTTTCCAGTGCAACATCGACCAGCTTTATCACTATGAGGCGTTCCGCAAGGCTGCCTTTCGTTCCATCAACCGCCTCATCCCCGCCATGAAGCAGCATGAATGGCTGGAAATCATGGGCGAACGGATATCAACGATGGAGATAACCGGCGCGTCGGATACCTCGATGCGTGAGCGCGTTTTCATGGCCTTCAAGGAGTTCTGCGAATATGCCATGATGACGACCATGTCTGACGCCATCAAGGCGAAGCAGCCATTCTATAATGGCTCCGATATCCTTTTCGTCGGCGACCATTTCATGGCGCGTATCGACCGCCAGCTTAAAATCCCCCGTAACGATACGTGGATTTACATGCGCGACAATGGCACCATCGAGGACGAAGTAACCGTAGACGGCAGGAAGATAAAAGTCTGGCGCTTCCTCCTGCGTGGAGCCGCGTGGTTCAACCCCGACAAGGGACTGGAAAAATGAGCAAGAACTGGATGCTGACGCATACGAGGCGGAAGGTTTTCCCGCTCGACATGACTCTCGACGATATCGACATCGCGGACATAGCTCATTCCCTGTCGAAGCAATGCCGCTACAATGGCCACGTTGACGATTTCTATTCTGTGGCGGAGCACAGCGTGCTCCTGTCGCTGGCCCTTGAGCGCGACGGCTATCCCCATGCGACTGTCCTCACCGGCCTCCTGCATGACGCGTCAGAGTGCTATATCGGCGACATCATCAAGCCGATAAAGAACGCCCTTGACGACCTTGGGTTCAGCCTCAAGCCGATTGAATTGGGGATCGAGAAGCTCATCAGCGAGAAGTTCAACCTTCCGTGGGGATGGCCCGATGTCATCCACGAATATGACAGGCGGATCGTCAGGGACGAAAAGGATCAATTGAAGGCCGACGAATCAGACGATTGGGCGAGCTTCAATATCCCTGTTGTCGGCCTGGGCGTTGATATCAACGCGTGGAATCACCGCAGGGCCTATTCGGAGTTCATGGCGCGTTTCAGGGAATTGACATGGCGTGGATAAAGAAGCTTTTCGGCCCCCCTGGCACAGGCAAGACGACCCGCCTCATGGCGATGGTCGAGGAAGAAGTGCGCGGTGGCGTCCCTCTCGACAGGATCGGGTATCTTTCGTTTTCCCGTTCGGCTGCCGAAGTCATCCGCGAGAGGATGAATGCCGGAGAGAAAGACGTTCAATGGTTCCGGACCATCCATGGCGCATGTGCCAGACGGCTTTCGATGGCAGGGGCCATCATTGACCATGGCGACTATCGCCAGTTTTCACGCCAGACAGGGATGAGAATCTCTCCGCGTGAAGTGGAGGACGATATCTCCGGAGCGTTCAATCTGGCCCTCCATGCCCACAATCTTGCACTGGCAACAGGCAGTCCGCTTGAAGAAATCTGCCGCAATGTTGGCGTCCCTATGGCTCGCGTCCTTTATTTTGAAGAAAAATGGGCCGCCTACAAGCAATCCGTCGCAAGGTTCGACTTCACAGACATGCTCACGGAATACCTTGACCACGGCGACCCGTTGCCATGCGACGTTATTTTCCTTGACGAGGCGCAAGACCTGTCCGCCCTGCAATGGCAGGTCTTTCACAAGATGGCGAAAAATTGCGCTCGCATTTACATGGCCGGCGACGACGATCAGGCAATTTTCAATTTCCTCGGATCGTCAGAGTACGGATTTCTAGATCACGATTGCGACGAAGAAGAAGTCCTGAGCCAATCGTGGCGCGTCCCACACGATATAGGCGTACAGGCGACAAGGGTTGTGTCGCGCATTCCTCACCGCAAGGAAAAGGACATAAAATGGAAGGATTCGCCGGGCCAGATAAACCGCATGGGACATGAGCCGATGTCGCTTCCGTGGGCTGCGTGGATCGAGAAATATGAGTCGATCATGGTCCTGTGCAGGCACAGGGCCGTAGCCAGGCGTTTCAGCGACGATCTCAACGCTGTTTATATCCCGCACTCCCTGCATGGCGAGTCGCCCTCCCAATGGAAAGAGGCCCGCATCGTCCGCATCTTCACGGCCTTGAAAGCCGGACAGACCGTAACGCCAAAACAGGCAGGGGCGCTTCTTCTCGCCTTTGGCCGTAGCGACAAGGCAATGCGCGATTGCGACAGGCGTCAGAAAATAGACGCCTCCATGCTGGACATAAACTTCGGGATGAAGAATTGGGCGACGTTCCTCGGGCGCGGCGACGACAAGAGAGCGCAGCGTTATCGTATTCTTGAGCGCGTCGGGGCCGATGAGCCAAGGATTCACATCTCCACGATGCACTCGGCGAAAGGCAGGGAGGCCGATCTTGTCGTTATTTCGCCCGAATGCAACGCGACAGTCCGCAAGAACCTGCACACCGCGACAGAGACAAGGCTTGCCTATGTGTCCCTGACGCGGGCAAAAAAACAGTGCGTGGTGCTCATGCCGCACACTGAAAACTTCATGACACATTTTTTTGGAGGCTGAAATGGGAAAAAAGTTTGACTCTGGCAAGGTCCCTGTCAATATGGGGTTTATGCGTTACTTTCCGCGTGCCATATTGGCCGTGGCGATGGTTTCGGAATACGGCTTTCGCAAATATGGATCATGGGGCGGCTGGCGCGATGTCCCCAACGCCCTTGACAGGTACGCAGACGCAAAGGTCCGGCACATGCTCGCCGATAGCACTTATGACGAAGAAAGCGGTCTGGCACATGCCGTCATGGAGGCATGGAACGCTATGGCTCTGGTAGAGTTGCTTATCGAGCAGAACGTCATCGAGGCCCGAAAGGGGAACGAGATCGAAAGGAAAGTGTGATGGACATCGTATTCATTGATTTTGAGACCACGGGCCTGCTGAGGCATGGGAGCAATGACTGGATGGTGCAGCCTGGCGTCGTCCAGATCGGGGCCATCCGCATTGATGGCGACGGGAAAGAGACGGGGCGGATCAGCCAGCTTGTCAATCCCGAAATGAAGATTGACGACGGCGCTGCGAAAGTGCATGGCATTTCTTCGGAGATGGTGAAGGATGCTCCATCCCTGTTCGAGTTCCTCCCTGCCTTTTCCAAGTTCGTTCTCGGGTCGTCTGCATGGGGCGGATATAATTCGCCGTTCGACAAGGACGTTCTGTGGTTCCAGCTTCTTCGCTATGGCGCAGAAAAGAATTTCCCGTGGCCGCCGAACGACATCGACGTGATGAAGCTTGTGTCAGCCCATCTCGGTCAGGTTACAGGCAAGAGCCACGACAAATGGAAACTTGGCAACGCCTACAAGGAGGTTTTCGGCAAGCCCCTCGAAGGGGCTCATGGGGCCATAGAGGATATCTCTGCGACCGTTGACCTGTGGAGGAAGATCGCGTGACCGTATGTCTTGGGGCGAGGACCGCCTTCTCATTCATGCGTGGCTTCGGAAAGCCCGAGGAATGGCGTGAGCGTTGCGAGGAAATCGGCGTGACGCACTTTTGCGTCGCAGATTGGGGCGGGACGTGGGGCCACAAGCCCTTTGCCGATGCCTTCAAGGGCAGCAAGGTCAAACTGCTTTTCGGCGTTTCGCTTGCCGTGACGGATGGATTGTCAAAAGATTCCAGCTATTCCAGCGTGACATTGATCGCAAAGAAAAGCACGGCTGAAATGTATGGAGCCGTGACGCTTGCGCATCAGCAAACCTTCTACCGTCCACGGCTGACATGGGGGCAGGTCGCAGAGCTACGCGATTGCGTTGTCATCGTGAACGACCTCCTGCCAAGACATTCCCGATACGCCAGTAAATACCCCTTCCTGCCATATGCCCCGGCCTTCCCATCGCCGCAGCACAGGGCAGGATTCAAGCTGGTTACGACAATAGGGAATCAGCCAGGGGACGGGCTCCCGCTCCTGCGTGACCGGGAAGTCAAAAGCCACTTTCCCGACGTTGACATCGACTTCATGAAGATCGCAAAGTCATGCGTGGCTGAGCTTGCGCACGGCTCCATCATCGAGATGGACGGCGACCTTGAAGCTCTGGCGCGAGCGGGTGCGGCCAGCCTTGGAATCGACCTGAACATGCAGCGTGACTATGCAAACAGGCTGGAACATGAACTGCGCGTGATCCGGGAGAAGAACTTCGAGAACTATTTCCTGTTCGTGAACGACCTCGTATCGTGGGCGAAACCCCGCATGCTGGTTGGCCCAGGTCGAGGCAGCGCCGGAGGGTCACTCCTATGCTATTTCCTTGGCATCACGGCGGTTGATCCGATCCGGTTCGGGACAATGTTTGAGCGGTTCATCGACATCGCCCGCCCTGATCTCCCGGATATAGACCTCGACTTCCCCGACACTCGTCGCGAAGAAGTCTTCGAGTACCTGCGCCTTCAATATGGCGCTGACCGCGTTGCCCGCCTTGGAACGATTACCGAGTTCAAGGGGAAGTCGGCCCTCAACGACACGGCCCGCGCGACAGGGGTTCCCTTTGACGTGGCGCGTGAAATCGGGAAATGGACCGAGGGCGCAGGGCAGGGGGTAACCATCAAGCTGAAAGATGTTTTTGAATACGAAGAAGTGAAACCCCTGCTTGAAAAACACACAGATATGAGATTGGCCGAGTTGATAGATGGCCATCCGCGACATCATGGCGTCCATGCTGCCGGTGTCTGCGTGACCAATGAGCCTGTCACCCGATACGGGTCCGTTGACAAGGCAGGTGTCATTCAGATGGACATGAAATCCGCCGAGAGTCTCGGTCTCGTCAAGATGGATGCCCTCGGCCTGCGGACTCTCAGCGTCATACAGGAAACGTGCGACCTGGCCGGGGTCGATACAAAAACCCTGTACACCCTCGATTGGCAGGATCAGGGGGTCTATGAGCGAATCTTCAACGCTGACCGCATGACGGGGATTTTCCAGTTTGAAGGCCCTGCCGTTCGAGAACTGCTCAGACAGGTCAAGATCGACAGATTCGACGACCTGTGCGCCATCACGTCTCTCGCGCGTCCTGGGCCTCTTGTCGGCGGGGCAGCCGCTGCATGGATCAGGGCACGCAACGGCGAGGCCGTGGAAGAATTTCTGCATCCCTCGCTTGAATCGACCTATGGCAATATCGTCTATCAGGAGCAGTTCATGGCCATCGCCCGCGATATCGCGGGGTTCCCGGAGCCAGAAGTCAATGGCATGCGCCGTGCTGTCGGCAAGAAGGATATCGAGAAGCTCCGCGCCTACCGCGAGATGTTCGTCGAGGGCGCGACGGCATATTTTTCCCGTACGGGAACAAATGCCCCGGATTCGGGGCCTATGGACGATAATATTCCCGAGCGGGAACGTGCGGCTGAATTGTGGGACGAGATTTGCGACTTCGGGTCGTATGCGTTCAACTTCTCGCATGCCGTTTCGTACTCGATGATTTCCTTTATCAGCGCCTATCTCAAGCTTCATTACCCGCTTGAGTTTGCCACGGCGCAGTTGAGGCACGCAGCCGACGACGACGGGGCCAAGAACATGCTGCGCGAACTGATCGAAGAAGGCTATGAATATGTCCCGTTCGATTACAACAAGTCCATGGCAACGTGGGCCATCGTCGATGGAAAGCTGTATGGAGGCTTCGACAGCGTTCGAGGGATCGGGGCGAGAACGGCGTCCGCCCTGCTCGCCAAGCGCACGGCTGACACGGAAGGGTGGCTGTCAGGGCTGACCGAATCTCAGCGAATCAAGATCACCAAGCCGTTCAATACGCCATGGCACGACCTCACATATTTTGGCGAAAAGTACAAGGCCCTCTATGACGATCCCGAGGGCTTCAAGCGCCCCTACGCCAGGTCGGGGTTTCGCGGCCCTATCATGCGTATCAAGGACATCCCCGACCACAAGGGCAATTATGCTTTCGTCGGACGCATCATGCGCCGTCAGGTCAGGGATATGAACGACCCCGATCGCCTTGCGAAAAGGAACGGTCAACGCCTTGAAAGGGACAACAAGTTCGCGAATCTCTTTATTGAGGACGACACGGGAGAAATCGCTTGCACGATCAACCGCTTCAAGTATAAATTGTTCGAGGACGTTATCGACGGCCCCATCGAAGGGAAGGACTTCTTCTTCCGTGGGGACATTATCGAAGACGGAAGAAAATGGATATTTTTGTCAACAGTCGTTGAACTTGAGGAATAATTATGCTTCCCAAACCAGTGAATATCACCCCTGAGCAGACACGGCGATTCCGCTCCATCATGGACAGGCAGACGGCCATTCAGCAATGGGTCAAGGCCGTGACAGATCAGGCAGAGAGCCGCCTTGCCGAATTGCAGACGCAAAGTCGCGAACTGTGGCAGGAATTGCAGGCCGAGCACGCGCTTGACCTCAATCATGTCGCCTACACCATCAGCGACGACGGCACGCAGATCGTGCCAAGGCAGGTGCAACTTTGAGCGAACAATTCATGATCTACGGCACGATGGCGAGCGGACAAACGGCCTTCATCATTTCCGTAAGGGAGGGGCAGGGGGCCGTCACGCGGGCCGAAGTTCTCCCTGATGAATGGGGCGGTAAATATGTCCAGCATCGCATCCCGATGTATGGCAACATGAAACCGGAGTGGGCATTCCTGTCGCATATCGTGTGTCTCGAAAGCACCATAAAGACGGACGGATTCATGATGTTCGGGCCCGATACGGTCATTCGGAACGACTTTGCCGTCCTCTGGTATTCCGCTGAGCGCGACACCTATTATCCGCTCCATTGCGCCGACTGCGCAATCGGGACCGCCCGCTATCTTGCCGAGAATCAGGAGGCGTGGGCCGTCCCCACGGCGACACTCCAATGACTCTCACGGTCAGGGACGTAAAGGCCCATCGCATCACGAGTGAAACGGCGTTTGAGGGCAATTTCAGCGACGCCCTCAAGGCACATGGCATATGGTCGCGCCATATGCGCGATCAGAGCGCAGGAGTCCCCGACCGTTACCTTGGCGCGGGGCGATGGGTCGAATTGAAATCGTTCCCATGCCCCGTCCGTGGGCTTCCTGCCGGGTATCGCCTTGAACCCGAACAGCGGGCCGTGATGCGCGAACTTGTCAAGGCGGGAGATCGCGTCTGGTATCTCGCCCTCGTTGCCCTCGACGGCAAAAAGTTTCTGACGTTGCAAGAACCTCGCGACGCCCTCAACAAAGAGCTTGTCTACCCGATTGCGTTCGTGCGACAATTCATTCCGTACACGTCAGAGGGTCTCGACAAGATCGTATGGAAAATCCAGCATGGCCGTGAACAAGAAACGCCCCCTGCTTAACCTGGCGACTCCGCTCCGCGATATCCCGCGCGAATGGCTCCAATACATCGAGCCGCATATCAAGCGCGAAGGGACATGCTGGTATTGGCAGGGGAGCCACTTCCCTGACGGCTACGCGCAGATGCTTGTCGTGAACCCGAAGACCGGGAAGAAGAATGGCCGACGCGTTGTTCGTATCGTTGCCGAAATGTTCTATGAAAACCTCAAGGACCATCGGATATCGCTCTCCTGTGGCAGGCGCTCATGCCTCAACCCCGCCCATGTCGTGGTGCAAAAGCTATGTATGAGGAAATAGTCAGGCGTTACAGGCCGCGAGGGTGGAAAGTGGTTCATCGCAAGGTTGGCGGTGGGGCATTGGCCGTTTCCATCCATGACAAGCGTGGCAAGAGGATCATCTGTCCCCCGGTCGTCAGCCGGGAGACGCTCTATCTCTATCTGCATGAGTGCGGCCATGTCCATCTTGGGCATTTCCGGCTCGCCCTGGAAACGCCTCGCGAGGAATACGAAGCCGAGAGGTGGGCCATGAATACGATGAGGCAGGAGGGGATCGCCGTCCCGCGCAAATGTCTGAGCGACGCGAAGGTTCGCGTCAGGAGCCACATGATAAAGGCTGGCGGGGCTGATGCCCATGTCAGGAAATGGTGCAACAATGACCTATGATGAATTTCACTTCCAGATCAGGAAATACGGCGTTCCGGGCAGGCATATCCTGTACCATCGCGGATTCCTGTTCTCTGATCGGGAGAACGACATCGACGTTTCGCGGATTGCGAGGCTCGTATGGAGCATCAGCGAACTAGGCTATGGTCGCCTCTACCAGAAACGGCGTGGCGATTTCGACTATGAATATTTCGTCGTCCCTCTTGTCAATCTGCGACAAGGTGGCGCGTTGAAAGAGGCGGAGGCCCTGCGGTAAGAATCACTGTCATGTACAAGTCACGGAAAGGTGGGAAAAATGGCATTCAAGAACAAGACCGAGGCGCTTGACGGAATCATCGTGCCCATGCACGAATTGCGCAAGGCATGTATGAATTTTCCAGACGCCGATTTTCAGGCGGTAGCGCGAATCCTTGAGCGCTCCCTTGTCGAGATTGAAGGGATTCGCAACCATGGATCGAAGTTGAGGGTGGTCAAGTGACTCGATTTCTGGCGATCGACCTTGAGATGAATCAGCCGTCCGGCAAGATCATCGAGATCGGGGCCGCCGCAGGCGATTCCGAGACAGGGGAGATTTACTGGAAGGGCGCGTACCTTGTGAACCCGGAAGAACCGATCTCTGGATTCATCACTGAACTTACGGGGATCAGGGACGAAATGGTTGCCCTTGCTCCGAGTCTCGCATGTGCCCGCAACAAGCTTTTGTCAGAGATGCCCCGCGACACGTTCATTAACCCCGTCACCTGGGGCGGTGGCGACATGGAGCTTCTCAGGGAGGGATTTGTTGGCCGGTGGCCGTTTGGTCGGCGTTTCATCGACGCGAAGACCATCTACGTCGCCAGATGCCTTGCAATCGGCAGGAAACCGCAAGGCGGGCTTGCGAAGGCGATGGCCAATGAGGGGCTGAAATTTCAGGGACAGAGGCATAGGGCAGCGGTCGATGCCGCAAACACGCTCAGGATATTTTTCAAGCTGATGCATATCTTTTGCACAAATCCCCATAATGCATAAGATATCGGCGCCTCAAATAATGCTTCCATCACGAAGCAAATTTGCGAATTGTGAAAGCGCGGAGATATTCACGCGAAGCCCTGTCTTGACGCGCATGTCGCGTGGTGCGCAGACTCCGAACATGCGACCACGCTCATAGAGTTCGGCATCAAGCATTTTCAGCGTGCGTTTCCCGCCGTCCAGGATATTCTTGCGCGGCGCAATCCCGTTTCTTGCATCCTCGACCCCGAGCGAAAACATCGCGGTACGCAAGATTACATCTATCTTGACTTTGCGCTGTTCTACCTGGGTTGCCATTTCAAGACCTCCGGTGCTGGCGGGAGTGGGCGGAAATGGGTTGGGGAAAACGGCCCATCTGCAACAAGCAATCTGTTGCTGTCGCACCACATATTTTTGGTGCTGTGCCAGAACGCAACGGTTTGACTTTCGCCGCCAACCTCCGGGAAATATCCAAGCAGTATCCAAGACCCATCCTTCGGCGCTTCCTCAATCGGCCTCCACAGATTCAGTTTCGCCTCGGCCTCATCGGCCCGCTTGTTTGCGGTTTCCAGAGCCGATAGCACGCGCTCGAAATTCTCCGCCACGCCCTGCGTCCAGTCGATTTCAAGGTCTGTCAATTGTCGATCCTCTCTCTATCCACTCTCTGCTCTCGATCGTCACCATGTCACCGATATACACGTCGGACTCGATCGTCGCCCAGGCCCCTATGGCCGCGCCACTCCCGATAGAAGCCAGGCACCCGATATAGGCGTCGTGTTCGATATAGGCGTCAGGGCCTATATATGAGTCGGTGTCGATTATCACCCAGTTCCTGATCGACACGCCACTTTCGATATACGTTCCGCTGCTGATGATCGAATTGTCCCCGATATATACGTCATCGTGGATCGTCACGTCGTCCCCGATATATGTGTCAGCGCCGATATGTACGCGCTCGCCAACTTCCACATTGACGACTCTCCCGCCCGGATTTGTGTGCTGAATCGTTTTCATTTCATGAATGCCCTGATGAATGCTTCTGCCGTTTCCGCGTGGATCGCGTTACCGTAGGCACGCAGGCGTCCCACGCGGGAGGGAGCGCCATGAGCCAGCGGGGATGCCCCGGATTCAACTGGCCGCCACCGTCCATCCCGGCAGAAGAGCCAGTCAGCATCTCGCCGGACGCTGTGATCCTTGCCGGCCCCGCCAGCATCGCGAAGTCGTTCAGGTTCGACCCGTGTCGCGTCGCCCCCATCGCACGCTTCGCCTGACCGCCTCCGCTCGCGTCCTGCGTCTGTGGCGTCGGCCAGCCTGCCAGCCATACGACCCTCCCAAGCAATGCGTTCAGGGGGACATTCGAGCCGCTCCCGTCCTTCCAGTAGCGAGTCGTCGGCGTCGGCCAGCCGCTCTGCGGCAATCCACAGCCTTTGTCGGATATGCGGGGCACCGATGCCCGCAGCGCAGATATCGACTGCCCCGCAGGCGTAGCCCGTTCCTTCCAGGTCAGCCGATACAAGATCGAGCCATCCGAGTCCAGCCTTTGACGCAACCTGTTCGCCAAAGAAGACCGGAGGCTGGCGCTGAGAGATGAGCCAATGGAGGGCGGGCCATAGGTGCCGCTCGTCAGCAACCCCGCCGCCCTTGCCTGCCGCGCTGAAAGGTTGACAGGGGCAGGAGCCGGTCCAGACTGGCCGGTCGTCGGCCCATCCGGCACGGCGGAGCGCATAGGACCACACGCCGATTCCGGCGAAGAAGTGGCATTGCGTGTAGGGCTTGAGGTCATCCGGTTTCACGTCCTCTATAGAGCGAGTGTCCACGTCGCCGGGCGCTATGTGTCCGGCGGATATGAGATTCCGCAGCCAGTCGGCCACGAAGGGGTCAATTTCGTTGTAATAGGCTGTCATTTGACTGCCCGGACCAATGCGGAAAATCCTCTTGCGATATCCTTGAGTGCAAAGCCGCCGCTGATATCCTTGAGTGCAAAGCCGCCGCTGATATGCACATTTGGCCCGATATGCCCGCCGCTGATATTCACATTTGGCCCGACATGAACGCCGCTCTCGATCGTAACGTCGCTTTCGATCATTGCTCCGCTTTCGATTTTTGCGCCGCGTGCGATGAACGCCCCGCCCCATATTCGCGCATTCTCTCCAATAGTCGCTCCGCGCCCGACGAATGCCCTCCGCCCGATGAACGCCCCGCTCTCGATTCGTGCGCCCTGCCCGATAGTCGCTCCGGACGCGATATGCACGTTCTTGCCGATGGTCACATTCTGGCTGATGGATACCGCCTCGCCAATGTGCACAGGGACGACGCTTCCATCCGGATTCGTATAATAAATTGTTTCCATGGTAGATTTTCCTTTCTTGTCTTGCAGAGATGATATTGGATGACGGGGCAGGGGCGCAAGCAATTTTATCGGCGTCGAGTCATTTTTTGGAATCGCTGGCGGCAAGTCGCTGGCGTCGAGTGGTTTTTTGGAATCGCTGGCGGCAAGTGGTTTTTTGGAATCGCTGGCGGCAAGTGGTTAGCCATTCGCCGCGTTAACCATTCGCCGCGTTAACCATTCGCCGCGTTAACCA
>Ga0209066_10000854_pt1 | contig 42769 bp, 32 predicted proteins | sample All_14_2_FD_187198 | JGI IMG/M metagenome (GOLD analysis project Ga0209066, IMG submission 187198) | Freshwater microbial communities in response to fracking from Pennsylvania, USA - Allegheny Zone_MetaG_DW_15 (SPAdes) (version 2) ... | reverse complement strand
AGCGGTTCGCCCGTCATCAGTCGCCGCACCCACTGTTTGTGCCAGCGCGCCACCAAGGGTGCGCCTGCGCAAATACGTGACGCACAGGCAGCCACTTCCTCGAATACCTTCTCGTCATCCACGACGCGTGACAGCAAACCCTTTTGCAAGGCTTCGCGCGCTGTCAGGATGCGCCCTTCGAGCAGAACCTCCAGCACCACCGCTGGCCCGGCCAGCGCCAGCAGTCCGGCCATTTCCCCAGGGTACATCGAAAACCCCAGCCGGTTGATTGGCGCGCCGAAGCGTGACGACTCGCCGGCGATGCGGATGTCGCAGCAGCCGGCAATCTCCAGGCCGCCGCCGATGCAGGCGCCGCGGATTGCGGCGACGGTCGGTACCGCGCAGTCGCGAATGGCGTTCAGCGCGCTGGCGACCAATTCGTCGTGATAGTGCAGGGCGTCATCCACGGTGGCGCGGACGGTCTGGAATTCCTCGATGTCGCCGCCTGCCGCGAAGGCGTCTTCACCTGCGCCGCGCAGGATCACGCACCGTACGTCGGGCGTTTCTGCCACATTCTGCAGGGCGCCGTAGAGACCGCGCCACATCGCGGCATTGACCGCGTTGAGCTTGGCTGGATTGTTGAGCGTGATGGTGGCAACGCCATCTGCAAGATCGAACAGGATGTTTGAATGCATGGTAGGTGCAAGCAAATAAATAAAATTTTTCCATACGGACATGTATGGAGTCTTATAGATGATATATCATCCTTCGCATCGAAACGCCGCGTCAGACGGTCGTTCGGTCAAAGGAGGGTGGAGGGGTGGCGTTTCCAACGTTGCGTTTCCTTGAGGAGGGAGAAAGTGTCTAGCTCAGTCTATGCGCACATCAGGCGCAATCCGCGCTTTGCGGAACTGGTGGCCAAGCGGACCCGTTTTGCGGGCATGCTTGCAGCCATCGTGCTGGTGGTTTTCTATGGCTTTGTCCTGCTCGTGGCCTTCGCGCCCGAGTTGATTGGCAAGCGCCTGTTCGAGGGCAGCAACCTGACCTTCGGTATCCTGGCTGGCCTGCTGCAGTTCATCTTTTTCTGGATCCTGACCCTGGTGTATGTACGTCGCGCCAACGGCGAATTCGACGACATCAACAAGGAACTCGTCCAAGCTGCATGGAAGGCGGAAAAATGATGAATGCCCCGTTCGTATCCCGTCTCGGCGCCGGGCTGTTGTCGCTCAGCGTCTCGGCTTCCGTGCTCGCCGCAGGCCCCGCGATGGAGGCCACGCAGAAACAGTCGCTCAATCTGCACGCGATCGCGATGTTCTTCATCTTCGTGCTGCTGACGCTGGGCATCACGTATTGGGCGGCCAGCCGTACCAAGTCGGCGTCCGACTTCTACACCGCAGGTGGCGGCATCACGGGCTTCCAGAACGGTCTTGCGATCGCCGGTGACTACATGTCGGCCGCCACGCTGCTGGGTCTGACCGCGATGATGTACATGCAGGGCGTCGATGCCTACATCTACATGCTGTCCTTCTTCGTCGGCTGGCCGATCATCCTGTTCCTGATGGCTGAGCGCCTGCGGAATCTGGGTAAATTTACCTTCGCCGACATCACCGCGTATCGCCTCAATCAGGGCAAAGTGCGCACGATGGCAGCGATCAGTTCGCTGACCGTGGTGTGCTTCTACCTGGTGGCGCAGATGGTGGGTGCGGGCCAGCTGATCAAGCTGCTGTTCGGCCTGGATTACAACATTGCGCTGTTTGTCGTCGGTGCGCTGATGATGGTGTACGTCACCTTCGGTGGCATGGTCGCCACCACCTGGGTGCAGATCATCAAGGCCTGCATGCTGCTGATCGGTGGCACGGCAGTAGGCGTGCTGGCCTTCAGCCAGTTCGGCTTCAGCTTCGAAGAGCTGACCAACCGTGCGATGGAAGTCCACAAGCTGGGCCAGAAGCTGCTGAACCCGGGAAGTCTGCTCGCCGATCCGGTCACCGCCATCTCGCTCGGTCTGGGCCTGATGTTCGGTACCGCCGGCCTGCCGCACATCCTGATGCGCTTCTTTACCGTGACCGACGCCAAGGAAGCACGCAAGTCGGTGCTGTACGCGTCGGGCATCGTCGCCTACTTCTTCAACGTCATCGCCATCATGGGGCTGTGCGCGATCCTGATCGTCGGCCAGAACCCGCAGTTCTTCGAAGGCGGTGAGATTGGTGGCAAGGTGGTCGGTGGCGGCAACATGATCGCCATGCACCTGGCGCAGGCGGTCGGTGGCAACCTGCTGCTGGGCTTCCTGTCGGCGGTGGCCTTCGCAACCATCCTGGCGGTGGTGGCCGGTCTGGCGCTGGCGGGTGCTTCGGCGATCTCGCATGACATTTACTCGCGTGTCATCATGAAGGGCAAGGCGGATGAGGCGAAGGAATTGCGTGTCTCCAAGTTCGCCACCATCGGCCTGGGCGTGGTGGCCGTGCTGCTGGGCATGGCCTTCGAGAAGATGAACATCGCGTTCATGGTCGCGCTGGCGTTCGGCGTGGCGGCTTCGGCCAACTTCCCGGTGCTGATCCTGTCGATGTACTGGAAGGGCCTGACCACCAAGGGCGCGCTGGCTGGCGGTTATCTGGGCCTGTTCAGTGCGGTGACTTTCGTGCTGTTGTCGAAGTCGGTGTGGGTCGATGTGTTGGGCTTTGGCTCGGCGATCTTCCCCTACACCCAGCCCGCGCTGTTCTCGATGCCGCTTGCTTTCCTTGCCACCATCCTGGTGTCGAAGATGGACAGCAGCGCTGCAGCGAAGGCCGAGATCGAAGCCTTCGAAGACCAGTACGTGCGCGCTCAGACCGGCGTGGGTGCGGCAACCGCATCGTCGCACTAAGCTGATTTTCTGCTGCGGGGTGGTTCGCCGCCTTGCAGTGACGCTTGCAAACCCCGCTCGACAGCGATGTCCAGCGGGGTTTTCCGTCAACGGGGCTGAAATGGCGAAGTGATAGACTTTCTGACGTTTGTCGTGTGGTTTTGCCTTCCGGCGGGGCCCGTCCCAAAGGAGTCGTCGTGTTGTTCGATCAGTTGTTGCTCATCTTGTTGCTGATTGTCGTCAGCGCCTTTTTTTCGATGTCCGAGATCTCGCTCGCAGCCTCGCGCAAGATCAAGTTGCGTTTGATGGCCGAGGGCGGCGATGCCAATGCTCTACGCGTGCTTGCGCTGCAGGACAGCCCTGGCAACTTCTTCACCGTCGTGCAGATCGGACTCAACGCCGTCGCCATCCTGGGCGGTATCGTCGGCGAACAGGCTTTGTCGCCGCATGTCGTCGAGTTGTTGCGACCGCTTTATGACGGGCCCTTGCTGGCTACGCTCAGCTTCGTGTTGTCTTTCGTCTTCGTGACCTCGCTGTTCGTATTGTTTGCCGATCTCATGCCCAAGCGACTGGCCATGGTGCAGCCAGAGCGTATTGCGGTGGGCGTGGTGCGTCCGATGCAGGTGTGCATGTGGGCGTTCGCGCCACTGGTATGGGTGTTCAGCGGATTGGCGGATTTGCTGTTTCGCTGGCTCAAGGTGCCGAGCAAGCGCACCGAGGACATCACCGCCGCCGACATCGTCGCCATGGCTGACGCCGGTGCGCAGACGGGCGCGCTGTTGCGCCAGGAGCAGTACCTGATCAGCAATGTGTTCGAACTGGATTCGCGTATCGTGCCGTCAGCGATGACCTCGCGTGAGAGCATCATTTTCCTGACCCTGTCCGAGTCGGAGGAGAGCATCCGGCGCAAGATCGCCGAGCATCCGCACGGCAAGTTTCCGGTGTGTGAGGACGGTATCGACAGCGTGATTGGCTATGTCGATGCCAAGGACATCCTGCCGCGCATCGTGCAGGGTCAGGATTTGTCGCTGCGTACCCAGCCGATCGTGCGCAAGATTCTGATGCTGCCTGACTCCTTGACGCTGTTCGAGGCGCTGGAACGCTTCCGCGATGCGAAGGAAGACTTCGCGCTGGTCATCAACGAATACGCGCTGGTGGTGGGGCTGCTGTCACTGCAGGACGTGATGAACACGGTCATGGGCGACCTCGTCAGCCCCTTCCAGGAAGAACTGATCGTGCGCCGCGATGACAACTCCTGGCTGATCGATGGGGTGACACCGATCGAGGATGTGATGCAGGCGCTCGATATCGAGGTGTTCGAAGGCTTTCAGAACTACGAAACGGTGGCAGGCTTTCTGATGTACAGGCTGCGAAAGGTGCCCAAGCGCACCGATTTCGTGGTGTATGAGGGGTACAAGTTCGAGGTGGTCGACATCGACAATTACCGTATCGACCAGGTGCTGGTGACCCGCGAGTTGACGCCTTCAAACTTGACCGCGGCCGGGATCGACTGAAGCGCTTGTCGCTCAGGCGGTGGCGGCGTGCTCGATCGGGCGTGCATCGGCGATGCGGGCGAGCGCCGCCCGACCGCTGCGTATGTGTTCGCGCATCCGGGTTTCGGCGGCTACGGTGTCGCGGGCGAGCAGAGCGTCGAGAATGTTGCGATGCTCTGCGAGAGACTGCTCAAGTCGGCCATCGGAAAACAGCGAGTGGTGGCGCGACAGCTTGATGACTTTGCGCAGATCGTTGATGACATGCAACAACCAACGGTTATCGGCAATTTCGTGGATGTTCAGGTGAAAAGCCTGATTGGCCTCGAAGAAACCGTTGATGTCGCGCGCGGCAGCGGCGCGTTCGAGCTCGGCGTGGGTATCCTGCAGGCGCTTCAGGTCGGCGTCGCTCGCGCGTTCGGCGCAGGCACGCGCACATTCGCCCTCCAGCATCGCCATCACGCTGAAGACTTCGTCCAGATCACGCTCGGAAATCTCGGTGACATAGCACCCACGGCGCGGTTTGAGCGTGACCAGACCTTCGGAGGCGAGCACCTTCAGCGCTTCACGCAACGGGGTGCGCGAGATGCCGTAATGCTCGGCCAGCGCCTGTTCATCAACCCAGGTGCCGGGTGGCAGTTCGTGCGAGAAGATGCGTTCGCGCAAGCGTTCGGCAACTTCCTGGTAGAGAGCGAGAGGGGCGATGCGGGTTGCGTTCATGTCATTGCTGCGTGCTGTTCGGTTGGCAGCGCCGCCAGGGAGGCCGAGTGGGGTAACACGCGTTCCGGGAGCATTGCATTCATAATTATGGATAAAGTATTATTTTGTCTTTGCCACAAGTCAACTTCCTTCGTGCTGCGTGGTTAGGGAGGCGCTGGGCTCACGTCCGGCGTATGGAGAGGGACCACACAGTGCGGCGGAACGTCGGCGACCGCTCGTGGCGATGTGCCACGGGCGGTTTCGTCGCCGTTCGCGCGTGCGCCTGCATGCTGATGCAGCGTGGGCCCGGCGAAGAAGACAGGGTTGTCCAAATCTGATCTGCCGCAGCTGCGGCGCCTGTATCCAAGAGGTTTCCATGTCGAACGCCAATGAGCCGAACTATCCCCAGCCTGATCTTGAGGCCTGGAATAAAGCCGCAGCCAAGCACTCCCCCGGTGGCGATGTCGAAAAGCTCAACTGGATCACGCCCGAGGGCTTGAGCGTCAAGCCGCTGTACACCAAGGCCGATACCGAGGGCCTCCAGCATACGGACACGCTGCCCGGCTTCGAGCCCTTCCTGCGCGGCCCGCAGCCCACCATGTACGCCGTCAAGCCGTGGACCATCCGCCAGTACGCCGGCTTCTCCACCGCCGAGGCGTCCAACGCCTTCTACCGCAAGGCGCTGGCCGCCGGTGGCCAGGGCGTGTCGGTCGCTTTCGACTTGGCGACGCATCGCGGCTACGACTCGGATAACCCCCGCGTGCTGGGCGACGTCGGCAAGGCCGGCGTGGCGATCGACTCGGTCGAGGACATGAAGATCCTGTTCGACCAGATCCCGCTCGACAAGGTCTCGGTGTCGATGACGATGAACGGTGCGGTGCTGCCCATCCTCGCCGGCTACATCGTCGCCGCCGAAGAGCAGGGTGTCAGCCAGGACAAGCTCTCGGGCACGATCCAGAACGACATCCTCAAAGAATTCATGGTGCGGAATACCTACATCTATCCGCCCACCCCGTCGATGAAGATCATCGCCGACATCTTCGGCTACACCGCGCAGCACATGCCGAAGTTCAACAGCATCTCGATCTCCGGCTATCACATCCAGGAAGCCGGCGCGAACCAGGCTATCGAGCTCGCGTTCACGCTCGCCGACGGCCTCGAGTACGTGCGCACCGGCATCAATTCCGGGATGGACGTCGACACCTTCGCCGGCCGCCTGTCCTTCTTCTGGGCAGTGGGCATGAACTTCTACCTCGAGATCGCCAAGATGCGCGCCGCGCGTCTGCTGTGGTGGCGGATCATGAAGCAGTTCAACCCCAAGAGCGCAAAGTCGATGATGCTGCGCACGCACTCGCAGACCTCGGGCTGGTCGCTCACCGAGCAGGACCCCTACAACAACGTCGTTCGCACCACCATCGAGGCCATGGCCGCGGTGTTCGGCGGCACCCAGTCGCTGCATACCAACGCGCTCGACGAGGCGATCGCGCTGCCCACCGAATTTTCGGCCCGCATCGCGCGCAACACCCAGATCATCATCCAGGAAGAGACCCACATCTGTAACGTCGTCGACCCCTGGGCCGGCTCCTACATGATGGAAAAGCTCACCCAGGACATGGCCGACAAGGCCTGGGCGCTGATCGAAGAGATCGAGTCCATGGGCGGCATGACCAAGGCCGTCGAGTCCGGCTGGGCCAAGATGAAGGTCGAGGAGTGCGCCGCCGACAAGCAGGCGCGCATCGACTCCGGCAAGGACGTCATCGTCGGCGTCAACAAGTACAAGCTGGCCAAGGAAGACCCGATCGACATCCTCGACATCGACAACCATGCGGTGCGCGAGTCGCAGATCGCCCGTCTCAAGCAGATTCGTGCTACCCGTGACGCGGCGGCAGTGCAGGCTGCGCTGGATGCGCTGACAAAGTGCGCGGAAACCGGCGAAGGCAACCTGCTCGACTTGTCGGTCAAGGCCGTACGCCTGCGTGCGACGGTCGGCGAAATTTCGGATGCGCTTGAAAAGATTTTCGGTCGCTATCGTGCCAACCCGCAGGCTGTGTCCGGCGTCTATGGAGCCGTCGTGGAAGAACAGGAGGACTGGAAGGTGCTCAAGGCCGACATCGAGGCCTTCGTCGCTGAAGAGGGCCGCCGCCCGCGCATCATGATCGCCAAGCTTGGCCAGGACGGCCACGACCGCGGCGCCAAGGTCGTCGCCTCGGCCTTTGCCGACCTCGGTTTCGACATCGACATCGGCCCGCTCTTCCAGACGCCGGAAGAGGCCGCCCGCCACGCGGTGGAGAACGATGTGCACGCCGTAGGCTGCTCCAGCCTTGCGGCGGGCCACAAGACCTTGGTGCCGGCGGTGATCAACGAGTTGAAGCGCCTGGGCGCGGATGACATCATCACCTTCGTCGGCGGCGTGATCCCGGCGCAGGACTACGACACGCTTTACGCCGCCGGCGCGAAGGGCATCTTCGGCCCGGGTACGCCGATCCCGGCCGCTGCGCGCGAAGTGCTGAAGCAGATCCGCGCTGCACGCAAGACAGCCTGAGTTCGCGCGATTTTCGACCCTGCAGGGTTTGTCTCCCATGCAGGGTCGCGCGCAACACCGAATCCCTTCGCAATGAACATGCCTGAAACCCTGTCCGCCTTGCAGCCCGAACTCGATGCCGCTGACCGCAGCCTGGTTGACGGCGTGATTGCGCGTCAGCTGCGGCCACTCGCCAAGACCATCACGCTGATCGAGTCCCAGCGTGAGGACCACAAGCTGCGCGCCCAGCGCGTGCTCGAGGCCCTGCTGCCGCATACCGGTGGCGCGATGCGGGTGGGCATTTCCGGTGTGCCGGGGGTGGGCAAGTCGACCTTCATCGAGGCGCTCGGGCTGTATCTCATCGAGCAGGGGCTGCGCGTTGCAGTGCTGGCGGTCGATCCGTCGTCTTCGGTGACCGGCGGCTCCATCCTCGGTGACAAGACGCGCATGGAGCTGCTCAGCCAGAACTCCGCCGCCTTCATCCGCCCCAGCCCCTCGGCCTGCAGCCTGGGCGGGGTGGCCGAGAAGACGCGCGAGTCGATGCTGGTGTGCGAGGCCGCCGGCTTCGACGTCATCATCATCGAGACCGTCGGCGTGGGCCAGAGCGAGACCGCGGTGGCCGGCATGGCCGACATCTTCTGCCTGCTCCAGCTGCCCAACGCGGGCGATGACCTGCAGGCGATCAAGAAGGGGATCATGGAGATCGCCGACCTGATCGTCATCAACAAGGCCGACATCGACCCATCGGCGGCGATGCGTGCCAAGTCGCAGATCAAGACCGCGCTGCACATGCTGCGTCCGGCCAGCCCGAACTGGACGGTGCCGGTCCTGACGCTGTCGGCGCTGAAGAAGGACGGCGTCACCGAGTTCTGGAACACGGTGATGGACTACCGCAAGGCGCTGACCGCCTCCGGTGAGTTCGACGCCAAGCGCCGCCACCAGGCGCTGGCCTGGATGTGGGAGTTGATCGATTCCGGGCTGCGCAGCCGTTTCCGCAGCCATCCGCAAGTCAAAAACGAACTGCCGGCGCTAGCGCAGGCGGTGGAAGAGGGCAGCACCACGCCCTCGATCGCCGCGCTGCGCCTGCTCGGCCATCTTTGAAGTACATCAAGGGCTTGCCTAGGTCGCGGCCCGACAATCCCTAGGATCTGACAGGAGATCATCAATGCACGACATCATTCGTCAGCTGGAGGAGAAGCGCGAGAAGGCCCGCCTCGGTGGTGGCCAGAAGCGCATCGACGCCCAGCACGCCAAGGGCAAGCTCACCGCACGCGAACGTATCCAGTTGCTGCTCGACGACGACAGCTTCGAAGAATGGGACATGTTCAAGGAGCACCGCTGCAACGAGTTCGGCATGGATGCGGACCACATTCCGGGTGACGGCGTGGTGGTGGGTTATGGCACCGTCAACGGTCGCTTGGTGTTCGTGTTCTCGCAGGACTTCACCGTGTTCGGCGGCTCGCTGTCCGAAACCCACGCCGAGAAGATCTGCAAGGTCATGGACCACGCGATGAAGGTCGGTGCGCCGGTGATCGGTCTCAACGACTCGGGCGGCGCCCGCATCCAGGAAGGTGTGGATTCGCTCGGCGGCTACGCCGACGTGTTCCAGCGCAACGTGCTGGCCTCGGGCGTGGTGCCGCAGATCTCGCTGATCATGGGCCCGTGCGCTGGCGGTGCGGTGTATTCGCCGTCGATGACCGACTTCATCTTCATGGTCAAGGACTCGTCCTACATGTTCGTGACCGGTCCCGAAGTGGTGAAGACCGTGACCCACGAGGAAGTGACCGCCGAGGAACTCGGCGGCGCCGTCACCCACACCACCAAGTCGGGCGTCGCCGACCTCGCCTTCGAGAACGACGTCGAGGCGCTGATGATGACCCGCCGCCTGGTCGGCTTCATCCCCGCCAGCAACCGCGAGAAGCCGCCGGTCGTGCCCTGCGTCGACCCCGCCGACCGCCTCGACTACTCGCTCGACACCCTGGTGCCGGACAACCCCAACCAGCCCTATGACATGAAGGAGCTGATCGTCAAGATGGTCGACGACGGCGACTTCTTCGAGCTGCAGCCCGACTACGCCAAGAACATCATCATCGGCTTCGCGCGCATGGAAGGCTCGCCGGTGGGCATCGTCGCCAACCAGCCGCTGGTGCTGGCCGGCTGCCTCGACATCAAGAGCTCGATCAAGGCCGCGCGCTTCGTGCGCTTCTGCGATGCCTTCAACATCCCGGTGGTCACCCTGGTGGACGTCCCCGGCTTCATGCCGGGTACCTCGCAGGAATACGGCGGCATCATCAAGCACGGCGCCAAGCTGCTCTACGCCTACGCCGAGTGCACCGTGCCCAAGGTCACCCTGATCACCCGCAAGGCCTATGGCGGCGCCTACGACGTGATGTCGTCCAAGCACCTGCGCGGCGACGTGAACTTCGCCTGGCCGAGCGCCGAGATCGCGGTGATGGGGCCGAAGGGCGCGGTCGAGATCATCTTCCGCGAGGAGAAGAACGACCCCGCCAAGATCGCCGAGCGCGAGGCCGAGTACAAGCGCCGCTTCGCCAACCCCTTCGTGGCCGGCGCGCGCGGCTTCATCGACGACGTGATCATGCCGCACGAGACCCGCAAGCGCGTGTGCCGTTCGCTGGCGATGCTCAAGGACAAGGCACTGGAAAACCCGTGGCGCAAGCACGGCAACATCCCGCTCTGATCCGCGCACGAGGAATACATACATGTTCAAGAAGATCCTGATCGCAAACCGCGGCGAGATTGCATGCCGCGTCATCAAGACCGCCCGCAAGATGGGCATCGCCACCGTCGCCGTGCATTCGGAGGCGGACAAGGACGCGCTCTTCGTCGAGCTGGCCGACGAGGCCGTGTGCATCGGCCCGGCGCCGTCCAAAGAGTCCTACCTGGTGATGGACAAGATCATCGCCGCCTGCAAGCAGACCGGCGCCGAAGCGGTGCACCCGGGCTACGGCTTCCTGTCCGAGAACGCCGAGTTCTCGCGCCGCCTGGAAGAGGAAGGCATCAAGTTCATCGGCCCGAAGCACTACTCGGTCGCCAAGATGGGCGACAAGATCGAGTCGAAGAAGCTCGCGATCGCGGCCGGCGTGAACACCATCCCCGGCTACAACGACGCCATCTCCGGCCCCGACGAGGCGGTCGAGATCGCCAGGAGGATCGGCTACCCGGTGATGATCAAGGCCTCCGCCGGCGGTGGCGGCAAGGGCCTGCGCGTGGCCTTCAACGACAAGGAGGCGCACGAAGGCTTCTCCTCCTGCGTCAATGAAGCGAAGAACGCCTTCGGCGACGACCGCGTCTTCATCGAGAAGTACGTGCTCGAGCCGCGCCACATCGAGATCCAGGTGCTGGGCGATTCGCAGGGCAACTACGTCTATCTGAACGAGCGCGACTGCTCGATCCAGCGCCGCCATCAAAAGGTCATCGAGGAGGCGCCGAGCCCCTTCGTCGATCCCGAGATGCGCAAGGCAATGGGCGAGCAGGCGGTGGCGCTGGCGCGGGCGGTGAATTACGAATCGGCCGGCACGGTCGAGTTCGTCGTCAGCGGCGCGACCAAGGAGTTCTACTTCCTCGAGATGAACACCCGCCTGCAGGTCGAGCACCCGGTGACCGAGCTGATCACCGGCCTCGACCTCGTCGAGCAGATGATCCGCGTGGCCTACGGCGAGAAGCTGCCGCTCACGCAGGCCGACGTCGGCATCAACGGCTGGGCGATGGAGTGCCGCATCAACGCCGAGGATCCGTTCCGCGGCTTCCTGCCCTCGACCGGCCGCCTGGTGAAGTTCCAGGCGCCGCAGGAGGTGCCGGGCCAGGTGCGCGTCGACACCGGCGTGTATGAAGGCGGCGAGATCTCGATGTACTACGACTCGATGATCGCCAAGCTCATCGTGCACGGCAAGGATCGCCAGCAGGCCATCGAGCGCATGCGCGACGCGCTGAACCACTTCGTGATCCGCGGCATCAGCTCGAACATCCCCTTCCAGGCCGCGCTGCTGCAGCACCCGCGCTTCTGCTCGGGCAACTTCAACACCGGCTTCATCGCCGAGGAGTATCCGCAGGGCTTCGACGCCTCGATGGTGCCGCACGACGACCCGGCGCTGCTCGCCGCCGTCGCCACCTTCGCCCGCATGCGCTACATCGAGCGCGCGGTGCAGATCGAAGGCCAGCTCGCCGGCCACGGCCGTAAGGTTGCCAGCGAGTGGGTGGTGGTCATGGGGGGCAAGCAGTACCCGATGACGACCCGTGCGATCGAAGGGGGGCTCGCCGTCACCCATGAGGGCAAGACCTACAACATCGTGTCCGACTGGGCCTTTGGCAACTTGCTGTTCAGCGGCACTGTCAACGGCGCGCCGATCGGCCTGCAGATCGAGCGCCGTGGCTTGCGCTACCGCATTTCGCACTTCGGCCTGCAGGTCGAGCCGATGGTGATGACGGTGCGTGCCGCGCACCTGCTGTCGCTGATGCCCGCGAAGCTGCCGCCCGACATGTCGAAGTTCCTGCTGTCGCCGATGCCGGGCCTGCTGCGTGAGATCGCGGTGGCCGAAGGCCAGGAAGTGAAGGCCGGCGAGAAGCTCGCCGTCATCGAGGCGATGAAGATGGAGAACCTGCTCAAGGCCGAGCAGGACGGCAAGGTCAAGAAAATCGTCGCCAAGCCGGGCGCCAGCCTGTCGGTGGACGAAGTCATCATCGAGTTCGAGTGATCGGACGCGTGAGACGTTTTTGATCGATGGGGAGGGAGACCCGGGCAGGCTGCCCGGGTGCCTGTCGGATCGGCGGGCCTGCTTGAAGCAGGCCCGTTTTTTGTCTACGCGCTCTGGCGCTCGATTCAGTCCGTGTCCGGCCGGTCGTCGTCCAGGGGTGAGGCCTTGGAGCGGTTGCGCAGGTCGCGATACACGCCGGCGCGCATGATCAGCATGGCGACCACTGGTGCCGTCATCAGCACGAAAACACTGATCAACACTTCGTGGATGACTGGACGCGACTGCGTGACGGTGAAATACAGCATCGACGCCAGCAGGATGCAGCCGGCACCGAGCGCAATGGTGATTGCCGGGCCATGGATGCGTTGGTAGAAGGTTTGCAGCCGGGCGAGCCCGAGCGCACCGATCACGCTGATCAGCCCACCCAGCACCAGCAAAATAGCGACTGGAATCGCCGCCCACCACGGCAGGGCTTCGGCGCCGCTCATTCGATCACCTCGCCGCGCATCAGGAACTTGGCCAGCGCGATCGTCGACACGAAGCCCAGCAGGGCGATGATCAGCGCGGCTTCAAAGTAAATCTGGCTGCCGTGGCGGATGCCCAGCATCAGCGCGAGCAACATCGTGCACATCCAGAGCGTGTCGAGCGCCAAAACGCGGTCCTGGGCGGATGGCCCGATCATCAGGCGCAGCGTGCACAGCAGCATCGCCAGCACCACGCAGGCCAGCGCGAACAGCGTGGCCACCGAGATCAGCGTCACGGTCGTCATGTACGGTCTCCTTGGGCGGTGGGCGCCTCGAACACCTCGATGATGGGGCGCTCGTAGCGCGTCTTGATGGTGTCCACCCACCACGCTTCGTCGTGCAGATCGAAGATGTGCAGCAGCAGTTCATGCTTCTCTGGCAGCAGGTCGACCCACACCGTGCCCGGCGTGGAGTTGATCAGGCAGGACAGCAGGGCCAGGCCGTGTGGGCTGCGCAAATCGAGCGGCACGTGGATGAACTGGGAATTCACGTCAGCCGAGCGTCGCAGCAGGATGATCTGGGTGACGTTGAAGCACGAGCGCACGATCTCGATCGCCGAGAACCCCAGCAGCCGCAACAGTGCCAGCGGACGACGAATGCGGGCGTGACCGTGCGGTTGCAGCGGCCGCGACAGCAGCGGCGCGATAAGGCCAAGAACGGCGCCAAGCAGCCAGTGTGCAGGCTCGATGCTCTGGTTGAGCAGCAGCCACATCAGCAGCAGGCTGACCGATAGCAGCGGTGAAGGCAGCCAGCGTTTCATCGAGTGCTCTCCACGCCCGGTTGGCGCTGCACGGGCGGTTCGCCCAGTACGCGCTGGCTGTAGTCGCCACTGCGCAGCAGACCGTCGCTGGTGCGGCCGAGATAGTCGAACACCGTGCCGGCCTGCACCGTCAGCAGCACGCACAGCATGACCAGCGCGCCGATCGGTGCGGCTTCGGAAAACTGCAAGCGCGGCGGCGTGACCACGCCCGAGGCCCAGAAGGTGCGCACGCCCAGGCGCATCAACGCGATGATCGCCGCCAGGCCGCCGACCACCATCAGCGCGATCAGCAACCAGGTCGTTGTCGGAACATCTGTTGGCGCGGCGGCGAGCATGGCGTGGAAGAGACTGAACTTGGCCACGAAACCAGCCAGGGGCGGCATGCCGGTGATGACCACTGCGCAGGCGGCGAAGCTCAGGCCGAGGAAGGCGAGCGTGCCCGGAATGCCCACGCCGACCGGGTCTTCGGGTTTGTCTTCGATGGCGAAGGCCTCCATCGTGATCGCCAGCAGCGCGGCGCCGGGCGGGCGGATGCGCTCGGTGAGTTCGATCAGCAGCATGAAGGCCGCCATCGCCAGCGTGGAGCCGAGCAGGTAATACAGCCCCGAGGCCAGCACTGCGCTGCCCGAATGGCCGATCACTGCCAGCAGCGTGCCCGAGGAAATGATCGCCCCATAGCCGGCCATGCGTCCGCCGTCCTGGCTGGCGAGCATGCCGATGGCGCCGAACAGCAGCGTCGCCATGCCCCCCACGGTCAGGGCCGTAAAGCCGAAGCCCCCGAGCGTGCCGGCTGCGTCCCCGAACACCGCCAGCCATACCCGCAGCACGGCATACACGCCCACCTTAGTCATCAGCACCAGCATCGCCCCCACCGGAGCGGAGGCCGAGGCGTAGGTGGTGGGTAGCCAGAAGCCGAGCGGCCACATCGCGCCTTTGGTCAGGAAGGCGAGTGCCAGCACGCTAGCGCCGATCTGCAGCAGCCAGGTGTCCTGGGCTCCGAGCGAAGCGACCCGAGCGCCGAGGTCGGCAATGTTGAGCGTGCCTGTGGCCGCGTAAATCAGCGACACGCCGATCAGGAACAGCAGTGAGGCCACCAGATTCACTGCGATGTACTGCATCCCTGCCTGGATACGGCGCAGGTTGTAGCCGTGTAGCACCAGGCCGTAGGACGCGGCCAGCATGACCTCGAAGAAAACGAAGAGGTTGAACAGGTCGTTGGTCAGGAAGGCGCCGTTGAGCCCCATCAGCAGGAACTGGAACAGCGAATGAAAGCTCACCCCCACACGGTCCCAGCGCCGCGCCGAGAACAGCAGCACGGCCAGCGCGATGGTCGCCGTCAGCACCAGCATCAGCGCGGCAAGCCGGTCCACCAGCAGCGCAATGCCGAAGGGGGCTGCCCAGTTCGCGGCCAGATACACGCCGATGTTGTCCGGCCAGGCCGCGCCATCGGCCATCAGCAGCAGCGCCACGGCGACGAGCCATGACAGCATGCCACTGCCCAGGCCGAGAGCGAACTTCAGCGTGTGGCGTGACTGGTTGATGGGGATCAGCAGCGCGCCGACGATCAGGGGCAGCAGCACCGGCACGACGATGAGGTGTTGCATCCAGGGGAGTGCGGTCATGAACGCGGCTCCTCGCCATCGACATGGTCGCTGCCGGACAGCCCGCGCGCACCGATCATCATTACCAGGTACAGCGCGGTGGTGGCGAAGCCGATCACGATCGCCGTCAGCACCAGACCTTGCGGCAGCGGGTCGGCGAACTGCGACGGATCGATGGCGGGCGTCGGGGTGATCGGCGGCTTATCCACCCACAGCCGTCCCATCGCGAAGATGAAGAGGTTGACCGCATAGGACATCAGCAGCAGCCCGGTGATGAGCTGGAAGGTCCGTGGGCGCAGGATCAGCCAGATGCCCGCGCCGAAAACCACGCCGACGGAGATCGCCAACACGAGTTCCATCAGAGCGTCCTCCCCGTTGTGCCGTCGGAATTGTCGGAATCCTCGCCAGGGTGTCGATGCGCACGCAGCGACTGGTGAGCGAGCGCGACCAGCATCAGCATGGTGGTGCCGACGACGACGGCGAACACGCCAAGGTCGAACACGAAGGCGCTCGGCAGGTGCAGCTCGCCTACCAGCGGCCAGTCGACGTGCGCGGTGTGGGTGGTGAGAAAGGGGTGCCCGAACCACCAGGCGCCCAGGCCCGTGATGCAGGCCAGCAACAGGCCGAAGCCCAGCCAGCGGTGCGGACGCAGATGGAGGTGGCTCTCCACCCATGCCGTGCCGGCGAGCATGTACTGCACCAGGATCGCCACCGCGAAAATCAGTCCGGCGACGAAGCCGCCGCCCGGCAGATTGTGGCCGCGCATGAAGAAATACACGGCGATCACGCCCATGAAGGGCAGCAGCAGGCGCAGGTAGATGCCGGGCACCAGCAGGTAGCCGCTGTTCGCCTGCTCGGCAGGGCTCTGACGACTGGCCGGATCGGCCTCGAAGCGCTGCTGGGGTGGAATGCCCGTGCTCTCGGGCGCCGGGCGGAAGCGGCGCAGCAGGGCATACACGGTGAGGGCGACGATGGCGAGCACGGTAATCTCGCCCAGGGTGTCGAAGCTGCGGAAGTCCACCAGCAGCACGTTGACCACGTTGCTGCCTCCCCCACCGCTCAACGCGTTGAGCAGGAAGAAATCCGCAATCGTGTCCGAAGCGGGATGCACCAGTACGGCGTAGGTCAGCGCCGCCAGCGCAAGGCCGCCGGCGACGGCGATCACGAGGTCGCGTGAACGGCGTGCCCACACCCGCCAGAGCGGTTGGTCCGGGCGGGTGATGGATTCGAGCCGGGGTGGCAGCCAGCGCAGACCGAGCAGGATCAACACGGTGGTCACCGTTTCCACCATCAGCTGGGTCAGTGCCAGATCGGGTGCCGACAGCCACAGGAAGGTCGCCGCGGTGACGATGCCCGTGCCGCCGATCAGCGCAAGTGCCGCCAGACGGTGGTACTTCGCCATCCACGCCCCGGCCAGCGCGCAGCCGGCACCGATCAGCCACAGTGCAGCGAACAAGGGGTCGAAGTCTTGTAGGGGGATGACGGTCCAGCCCGGTGGGGCGCCTGCCAGCAACAGCGGGACGATCAGGAGCGCAAGCATCATCAACAGGAGCTGGGACTGCAGCCGCTGGGTGCCCAAGTGTCGCAGCAGCCACTCTGCGCCACGCATGATCTGCAGCATCATGGTTTCGTAGGCCTGTGCGCCGTTGAAGCGGTGGATCAGCGGCACGTGCTCGCGCTGTTGCAGGTCGAAATGGCGGCGCAGTACGACATACAGCAGCACGCCGCCGCCCAGCGCACACACGCTCATCAGCAGCGGCAGGTTCAGGCCATGCCACACCGCCAGGTCGTAAGCCGGCGTTGCCTTGCCCAAGGTGGCGACGGCGGCAAGGTTCAGCAAGGGCGCGATGCTCACGCCCGGGGCAACGCCCACGACCAGGCAAGCCAGCACCAAAAGTTCGACCGGAAGGCGCATCCAGCGCGGCGGCTCGTGCGGGCTGCGGGGCAGATCTTGCGCGGGCGCGCCGAAGAAGACGGAAATGAAACGCAGCGAGTACGCCACGCTGAACATGCCCATTGCCACGGCCGCGTAAGACATCCACCCGTTGCGGTCACCGCCGACGTTGAGTGTTTCGGCGAAGAACATCTCTTTCGACAGGAAGCCGTTCAGCAGGGGGACGCCCGCCATCGCCGCGCTGGCGACGATGGCCAGCGTGGCGGTGACCGGCAGCGTGTGGCGCAGGCCACGGAGCACGCGCAGGTCGCGGGTGCCGGTTTCGTGGTCGATGATGCCGGTGGCCATGAACAGCGAGGCCTTGAAGGTGGCGTGGTTGAGGATGTGGAAGATCGCCGCGACGATTGCCTGCGGCGTGCCGATGCCGATCAGCACCGTGATGAGGCCCAGATGGCTGATTGTCGAGTAAGCCAGCAAGCCCTTGAGGTCGTGCTGGAAGATGGCGATGAAGGCGCCGAGCAGCAGCGTGCACACCCCGGCGCCGCCGATGATCCAGGTCCATTCCGGCGTGCCCGCCAGCGCCGGCCACAGGCGCACGAGCAGGAACACGCCGGCCTTCACCATGGTCGCCGAGTGCAGGTAGGACGAGACCGGTGTGGGCGCCGCCATCGCGTGTGGCAGCCAGAAGTGGAAGGGAAACTGCGCGCTTTTGGTGAGCGCGCCGAGCGCGATCAGCACCAGCGCGGGCAGGTAGAGGTCGTGGGTGCGGATGCGGTCGCCGGCAGCGAGCACGACGTCGAGGTCGTAGCTGCCGACGATGTGGCCGAGCACCAGCACCCCGGCCATCAGGCACAGACCGCCGGTGGCAGTGACCGTGAACGCCATGCGGGCGCCGCGGCGGGCGTCGGCGCGGTGGTGCCAGTAGCCGATCAGCAGGAAGGAGGTGAGGCTGGTGAGCTCCCAGAACACCACCAGCTGCACCAGATTGCCCGACAGCACCACGCCCAGCATCGAGCCCATGAAGGCGAGCAGGAAGGCGAAGAAGCGCGGCACCGGGTCTTCCGGCGACATGTAGTAGCGCGCATACAGCACCACCAGCAGGCCGATGGCCAGCACCAGGAGGGTGAACACCCAGGCCAGCCCGTCAACCCGCAGCACGAAGAAGAGGCCCTGCGCAGGCAGCCAGGCGAACTCCTCGCGCAGCACTTCGCCGCTCGCAATCTGCGGAAACAGGGCGAGCGCGATCAGCAGACCGCAAACCGCAACCGCGATCGCCAGCCAGGATTCGCGGTTGCGCGCGTCCTGCGGCATCAGTGCGGCAAGGGCACTGCCGAGGAACGGGATGAGGATGAGTGAGGCGAGCAGCATTGAACGTGATCAGGCGGCGAATCGAGTGGCGATCGGGCGCAGCGCGATCCGGCAGGGGCCCTGAGGGATGGCCGGAGTGAGGTTAAAGATAACACAGCAACTTTGATGCCAAGGGTGGAGGGATGCATTTTTTCGCGCGGGGTTCCCTCCATTTCAGGCGGACTTTGCGCGTGCCGGATGCCGATGCCGATGGGCGCCAGCGGGCCGAGATGCCGCGCACGAAGGCGGCAGGCGATCCCGTCGGGAACTAAATTGCAGGCCGCTAAATCATATTTGCACAAAATAACTTCGTGAAATAACATGCGCCCACTTCCATCGAGCCCGCGGAAGCGGGTGCATGCCGATCCGGGGCCTGGCGCCATCCCTCTGCGCCGCCGGACGCTTTTCCTGATTCCCTGACGACCGTCCGACCGATCCAACTGCATCGGGTCGCAGGGCTGTGGGCGCCGTGTTCGTGGCGCCGACACGAATCGCACGACCAGACCATAAGGAGACGACAGATGAGTGCTCAAGTGCAGGCCCTCAAGCCCCATTGGCGCATCGAGCAGGCCACCCAGGCCGCGTTCGAGCCGGTGCCGTTCAAGGTGTATACCCAGCGCGACCTCGATCGCATTCCGCAGCTGGCCAAGCTGTCCGAGGCGCAGCGCTTCGAGATGAAGGTCGTGTCCTCGGTGCTGCCCTTCCGTGTGAATCAGTACGTCATCGACGAGCTGATCGACTGGCGCAACATCCCCGCTGACCCGATCTTCCAGCTCACCTTCCCGCAGCGCGGCATGCTGGCGCCGGCGCATTTCGACCGCATCGCCACCCTGCTGCGCAATGGTGTCGACAAGGCCGAACTGGAGCAGGCCATCGCCGAGGTGCGCCATGAGCTCAACCCGCATCCCGCCGACCAGATGGAAATGAACATGCCGCGCGACGAGCACGGCAACCGCCTGGAAGGCATCCAGCACAAGTACCGCGAGACCGTGCTGTTCTTCCCCAGCCAGGGCCAGACCTGTCACAGTTACTGCACTTTCTGCTTCCGTTGGGCGCAGTTCGTCGGCGACAAGGAGCTGCGTATCGCTGCCTCCGAAGCCAAGACGCTGCACGACTATCTGCGTCGCAACACTGAAGTTACCGACCTGCTGTTCACCGGCGGCGACCCGATGGTGATGAAGACGCGCCACCTGCGCGACTACCTCGAGCCGCTGCTGCAGCCCGAGTTCGACCACATCCAGACGATCCGCATCGGCTCCAAGGCGCTGACCTTCTGGCCGCACCGCTTTCTGGGCGCGGAGGATGCCGACGATCTGATCCGCCTGCTGACGCAGTTGGTCGAGGCCGGCAAGCACGTCGCGCTGATGGCGCACTACAACCACTGGAAGGAGCTCGACACCGAGGTTGCGCAGGCGGCGATCCGCCGCATCCGCAGCACGGGTGCAGTGATCCGTGCGCAAGGCCCCTTGCTGGCACATATCAACGACGATCCGGCCGTGTGGGCGAAGCTGTGGAAGATGCAGGTCAGGCTCGGCATTGTCCCGTACTACATGTTCGCCGAGCGCGACACCGGCGCACGGGCCTACTTCGAGGTGCCACTGGCACGCGCCTGGCAGATCTATCGCGACGCGATGCAGCAGGTGTCCGGCCTCGCGCGCACGGCACGCGGGCCCAGCATGAGCGCCAGCCCCGGCAAGGTCGAGATCCAGGGGGTGGCCGAGATCGCCGGTGAAAAGGTGTTCGTGCTGCGTTTCATCCAGGGGCGTAACCCGGATTGGGTGCAGCGACCCTTCTTTGCCAGATATGACGAGACGGCGACCTGGCTGCACCACCTGAAGCCGGCCTTCGGTGAGGACAAGTGGTTCTGGGAGGACGAGTACGCAGCGATCCGCGAAGACAAGCTCGCGGCGGCTGGCGAGGCGAGCGAATCAATCGTCCGCTGAACAGAGGCCGGGGACGAAGGTCTCTCCCGTCGACAGGGCTGGCGGAGTAGCATGCCTGCAGGAAAAGGCGGGAGAAGGTCATGGACTTTCGCAACGGCAGGGAAAGCGACAACGTCGAGGATCGTCGTGCTCAAGGTGGGCGTCACCTCGGAGGCCGCGGCAAGATCGGCATTGGTACCCTCGTGCTGGCGCTGGTGGCGATGTATTTCGGCATCGACCCAAGCGTTGTGCTGGATACCGCCACTCGGGTGCAGCCGTCGCCGGTCGAGTCTTCGCAGCCGGGCGCATCGCGCTCGGCTGCCGAGGACGAATTGGCGCGGTTCAGCTCGATGGTGCTGGCAGACACCGAAGACACCTGGGGGCCGATCTTCGAGTCTGCCGGTCGGCATTACCAGGCGCCGAAGCTGGTGCTTTACACCGGCGCGACGCGCAGTGCGTGCGGAGTCGGGCAGGCGCAGATGGGGCCGTTCTATTGTCCGGCCGATGCCAAGGTTTATCTCGATCTATCCTTTTTCGACGATCTGCATCGTCATTTTGGCGCCCCTGGGGATTTTGCGCAGGCTTATGTGATTGCGCACGAAGTCGGACACCACGTGCAGAACGTGCTGGGAATCTCGGACAAGGTGCAGCAGGCACGTCAGCGTGCGTCCGAGCGCGAGGCGAACCTGCTCTCCGTGCGGCTCGAGTTGCAGGCTGATTGCCTGGCCGGAGTGTGGGCGCATCATGCTGACCGTACGCGACAGATTCTGGAGCAGGGCGACGTCGAGGAGGCGTTGCGTGCGGCCAGTGCGATTGGCGACGACCGCATCCAGAAACAGGCGCAGGGCTATGCCGTGCCCGACAGCTTCACCCACGGCAGTGCTGCGCAGCGGGTGCGCTGGTTCCGTGTCGGCCTGGAGCAGGGTGATCTGCGTGCGTGCGACACCTTCTCGGTGGCGGCGCTGTAGTCTTCGCGCCGCGGGGCCGCGAATGAAAAAGGGGCACGCCCGCAAGGCCGCGCCCCTTTTGAGCGACAAGTGAGGTGCTCAGCCTGCGGCGAGCTTGGCGAAGGCCTCGACCACCTCGGCTGGCGCCTGCACCAGCTCGACCAGCACGCCTTCGCCGCCGATCGGGAATTCCTCGTTGCCCTTTGGGTGCAGGAAGGTGATGTCGAAACCCGCTGCGCCGCGGCGGATGCCACCCGGGGCGAAGCGCACGCCGTTGGCGCTCAGCCATTCCACCGCCTTCGGCAGGTCATCCACCCACAGACCCACATGGTTCAGCGGTGTAGTGTGCACGGCCGGTTTCTTCTCGGGGTCAAGCGGTTGCATCAGGTCGACCTCGACTTTGAACGGGCCTGCGCCCATCGCGCAGATGTCCTCATCGACGTTCTCGCGCTCGGACACGAAGTTGCCGGTCACTTCCAGACCCAGCATGTCGACCCATAGGGTCTTGAGCTTTTCCTTGCTCGGGCCGCCGATGGCGATTTGCTGGATGCCGAGGATCTTGAACGGGCGTTGGGACGACATGCAGGACTCCGCTGTGGATGGATGAATGGGTTAATCAATAACTCATAATTATGAACATCAGGCGTGAAATTGAAAACCGTCACCGCCTGAAAAAACACGCACCGATGGCCTGTACGGATCAACGTGCGAGCTTCATCCAGCTGACGATCCCATGCAGTTCGTCCGAGAGTTGATGCATCTGATTGGCGCTGTCCGCCGCGCGCTGAGCTTCGCCACTGTTGCGTTCTGACACCTCGGCCAGCGTCTGCACCTTGTTTTCGAGATCTTCGTGGGCGCGTTCCTGCTCGTTCAGCGCGGTGCTGATCTCGTTGATGAGCTGCATGACGTTCTGCGTCTGCTTGTAGATTTCACTCATGGCGATGTCGGCCGACCCCGCATGGCCCACGCCGGCGGTGACGCGTTCGACGACCTGCTCGATATCGTCGATCGCCTTGTGCACCGTCATCGTCACCCGGCTGATGAGTTGGTGAATCTCCTGTGTCGACGAGGTGGTGCGTTCGGCGAGCTTGCGCACTTCGTCGGCCACCACGGCGAAGCCGCGACCGAATTCGCCAGCCCGCGCGGCTTCGATGGCCGCGTTCAAGGCCAGCAGGTTGGTCTGGTCGGCGACGTCCTTGATCATGTCGATGACCCGTGTGATCTGTGCCGCGGAGCCATCCAGTTCGGCCAGGCTGCTGGCGGCGGCACTCGTCACCGTCTCGATGCGATGCATTTCGGCGACGGTCGCATTGATCACATCACGACCGCGCTCTGCCAGCGCACCGGAGTCGGCACTCGTGTCACGGGCTTCCACCGCACGCTGGGTGACCTGCTCCAGACGGCTCGTCAGCGTATGCACGGCGTTGGCCATGTCCGTTGCGGATTCGCTGGTCTGGTGGGCACTGTTAGTCAGCTGCGAGGCCGACGTCGCCAGTTCGCCGGCCACACTGTCGACCTGGCCGATGGCAGTGTGTGTGGTGCTGATGAATGCGGCCAAACGGTTGCGCATGCGTTCGATGCACGACAGAAGCGACTGCTTGCCGCCGTATTCCGGCGCGACCGATTCGTTGAGATCGCCTTCGGTGATGGCCTCGACCACGCGCGTGGCAAGTGCCGGCTCGCCACCGAGCAGGTTGAATACGCGTGCGCGCAGTCGCAGCAAGATGATGCCGACGATGAGCAGCACCGTGATCTCGATTCCTACAATCACCGCACGTGTTTGGGCAATTTCGTCAGCGACGGCCTGGGTGAATTGTTCGTTCCGTTTATCGAGCCGGGTGAGCAGGGGGGTGAATTGATCGATCAGCGTGGCGGAGCCGTCGTCGAAGCCGGTCACGGGGCGCTTCATGACCACATTGCCCGCTTCGCGGCCACCCGAAATGTAGGCCTGCGCCATCTCGATGCCAGTGTCGCGCAGCACGGCGAAGTCTTGCTTCAACTGCAACACCTGTTGTGCCATCTCGGGAAGATGCTGGGCAATCTCTTCGAGACGCTGATTGCCGGCTGCAAAGTGGGTGTCGGCTTCCGCAAACCCATCCTCGATCGCAGTCGCGCCCACATCGGTCAGAAATTGCTGAAGTTGTGACACGTGGTACTGGAAGCGAAGCGCTGCGTCGTCGGCGCGTGCGACCTGAGCCTGTTGTGCGGTCAATGCCTGAATCTTGGCCGTGTTGATCCAGCTGACACCCAGCAGAATCAGCAATAAGAACAGGCTTGTCCACAGGGCGATGTTGATGCTCTGGCGCAGGGAAAGCGGTTGTGTCGTATTCATTTGGTGGGTGTCCAGTGTCGTGACGCTGTCGTGCGTGCAAAACGCATACACGGCTTATCGGCCGTCAGGAAACCCAACTTGAGCCCAGTGAGGCGTGTGTGCCTCAAGACCAGCTGACTTGAGCGGCGAACAGATACCCGGCACCGTAAACGGTCTTGATCAGCTTCGGATTCTGCGGGTCGTCGTCGAGCTTGCGGCGCAGGCGCGAGATGCGAACGTCGATGCTGCGGTCGAAGGGGTCGACATCGCGCTCGCCCAGCAACTGTTCGCGCGACAGGATCTTGTTGGGGCGGCGCAGCAGGGTGGCCAGCAGGCCGGCCTCGGCCGCGGACAGGTTCAGTTCGCGGCCGTCGGCGGCGGTGAGGGCGTGGCGGTTGGTGTCGAACGTCCAGTTGGCGAAGTGCGCGATGCTGCGTTCGTTCGTGGTTTCGGGCGCGGCGGCACGCTGATAGCGGCGCAGGATGGAGCGCACACGGGCGACGAGTTCGCGGGGCTCGAAGGGCTTGACGATGTAGTCGTCGGCGCCGAGCTCCAGTCCCAGCACGCGGTCGGTCACGTCGTTGCGACCGGTCAGGATCAACACGGCGCAAGGCGTGCCGTCCTGTAGCTGGCGTACCACCTGCATGCCATCCATGTCGGGCAGGCCGAGGTCGATGATGCACAGGTCGGGTGTGGTCAGACGCGCCCGCGCCAACAGGTCGCGCCCCGTGCGCAGGGGCTCGCAGCGAAAGCCGTACTCCGCCAGGTTGGTGCAGATCAGGCGGGCGATGTCGGGTTCGTCCTCGAGGACGAAAATGACCGGCGAGCTCGCTTCGGGTGGGGACATCGTCATGAGGGGAAAACCTCCGGGGGCGGGTCCTGGGACAACAGACTCTCCAGCGCAGCGGCAAGCGCAGGAGGATCGAAGGGTTTGCGCAGCACCGGAATGCCGGCCAGCGCCTCGTCTGTTTCAGCGGGCGCACTGGTGTAGCCGGTGACGAGCAGGATTGGCAAGGTCGGGCGCAGGGCGCGAGCACGCAGTGCCAGTTCGCGGCCGTTGAGGCCGCCGGGCATCACCGTGTCGCTGAGCAGTACGGCGATGTCGTCGACGCTTTCGAGCAGTGCCAGCGCCTCGACACCGTCAGCCGCTTCGATGACCGGCATGCCCAGGGTGGTGAGTTGCATGCGGATCACCTTGCGGACCTCGGGCTCGTCCTCGACCAGTAACACCGGGCCGTCGAGCGGGGGGCGGGGCTGCAGTAAGCGTGTGGTCTCGACCGCTGCCGGCGCGAGCGGCTGCGTGAAGGGCAGGACGAAGCGCACATTGGTGCCTTTGCCCGGTGTGCTGAGGATGCGGATATTGCCGCCCGATTGGCGCACGAAGCCATACACCATCGACAAGCCCAGACCGCTGCCGCCACCAAAGGGCTTGGTGGTGAAGAAGGGCTCGAACACCCGGGCGAGCACGGTCGGCTCGATGCCCTTGCCGGTGTCGCTGATGTCGAACTGGATGTATTCGCCCGGCGCCACTTCGCCTCGCTTGGCGAGCGCGCCATCGACCCGGCGCGGACGCAGTGCAATCGTCAGGGCGCCACCGTCCACCATCGCATCCCGGGCATTGATCGCCAGGTTGAGGATTGCGTTCTCGAGCTGGTGTGGGTCGGCCAGCGCATAGAGTGGCGAATCGGGCAGCTGCAAGCGTACGTCGATGGTTTCGCCCAGTGTGCGCGTCAGCAATTGGGTCATGTTGCGCACCAGCTCGCAGACCTCAACCGCGGTCGGCTCCAGCGTCTGCCTGCGCGAGAAGCTCAGCAGCCGGCGGATCAGCTCGGCGCCGCGGCGTGCGGCCTGCAGCGAAGGGTCGACATATTCGGAGCCCGCGCGTCCGCCGAGTGTGTCCTGCAGCGCCGACAGGTTGCCGATGATGATCGTGAGCAGGTTGTTGAAGTCGTGGGCGAGGCCGCCGGTGAGCTGCCCCACCGCTTCCATTTTCTGCGCCTGGACCAGAGCGGCCTGGCTGGCCTTTTGCTCGGTGATGTCGATGGACATCACAAAAAAGCCGCGAAACCCGCCTTCCAGCGACACATCGGGCACGACTGCACTGCGTGCATACACCGTCTGGCCCTGGGCGTTGGTACGGGCGTACTCGTAGCTGACACGCTCGCCGTTTTCCGCCTCTGCCAGGTGTGGGCTGATCGCCGCGTAAGCCTCGTCGCCAAACACGTCAACGACCGAGCGGCCGACGATGCTGTCCTTGCTCAGGCCGAACCATTCGGCGTAGGCGCGGTTGGCGAAGCGGTAGCGGCGGCCGGCGTCGACGTGGGCAATCATCGCCGGGATGGCATCCAGAATGAGCCGCAGTCGGCCTTCGGACAGGCGTAGCGCACCGGCGATCTGGTCGATTTCGCGGTTGGCTTGCTCAAGCTCGGCTGTGCGTTCGCAGACGCGGGCTTCAAGCTGGGTGTTCTGTTCCTGAATGACGGCCTCAGCACGTCGTTGCTCGGTGATGTCGGTCCACAGCGACACGAAGCCCAGGTTGGGAATCGGCACCCCGCGCACCGCCAGCACACGGCCGTTGGGGCGCATGCGTTCGACGTAGTGGGGCTGGAACGAGCGCGCCGAGGCCATGCGCGCCGCTACCAGCTTCTCGATGTCGCCCTCACCGTACTCGCCGCGCTCGGCGTTGAAGCGCACGAAGGCTTCGAAGGGAGTGCCGACCCGCACCAGGGATTCGGGGAAGTCGAGCAAGCGCAACAGGGCCTTGTTCCAGGTCACCAGTTTGGGCGTGGCGTCGAATACCGCGATCGCCTGATCGAGCAGGTCGAGCCCGGCCATCAGCAGGTCGTCGCGACGGCGCTGCTCGGGGGACAGTGCATGCAAGTTGGAGCCGTCGTTCGCTGCCGTCGCCATGGTGTGGCGTGTCTCCTGTGGCTTATCAGTATTTTTGACGAATCTTTGCACAGTTCCTGTGCGTGAGGCAGGGCAATCAATCACGGCCTGCGCCGCGCTGGCCGGCAAGGCCGCATCGTGACGAATTGTTAACGTTTACGTCAACGTGATGTTTTGTCTCGCCGCGAGCTGGCTGCGGAACTGTTCGGGCGACAGGCCGGACCAGGCGACGAAGGCACGGTAGAAGGTGGAGGTGTCCGCGTAGCCGAGATCGGCCGCCAGCGCGGCGATGGGTTGGTCGGTCTTGGTCAGGCGGGCGTAGGCGATGTCGCGCCGGGTGGCTTCCTTGATGAGGCGGAAGCTGGAGCCTTCGTCTTCCAGGCGGCGGTGCAAGGTGCGCGTCGAAAGATGCATCTGGCGCGCGACGTCCTCGATCGACAGATTGCGCGGTAGCGCACCGCGTAGCAGGTCGCGGACCCGCAGCACCATCTCGCGGTCGCGGCGGTAGAGCATGGAGATGCGGCCGGGCGCGCCGTCGAGGAAGCGGCCCAGCGCGGCGTCGTCGCGCCGGATGGGCAGGTCGAGCAGGTTGTCCTTGAAACGGGCGAGCAGGGTGCCGCCTTCGAAGTGCGAGTGCTCGGTGTAGACCAGGGTGTAGTCGTCGGCGTGGGCGGGGCGCGGATAGGGGAAGCGCACCATGTCCAGCGCGATGCCGCGGCCGACGAACCAGCAGGCCACGCCATGGATGAGCCGCAGCAGCCATTCGAAGGCGAAGATGCGGGCGGGGTCGTCGTCGGTCGCGAAGCGGCAGGTGGTTTCGGCGATTTCCAGTTCGGCCCGGTTGCCATCGCGCCGCACTGAAACGGCCAAATCGGGCAGCACGATGCGCAGGAAACGGCTGGCGCGCGCGAGGGCTTCGTCCAGTGTGTGTGCGCCGAGCATGCCACGGCACAAAAATTCGAAACTGCCTGGCGGCATCGGCTGCGGAAACAAACCGAAGGCCTCGTCGTCCAGTTCGGCGATGATGCGGTTGTACAGCGCTGCATAGCGTTCCACCGGGATGCGGCTGGCGGTATCTGCAAGGCTGATGCCGGTGGCGAGCAGCAACGGGGCAGGGTCACGGTGCTGGCGGCGCAGGCCGGAGAGCATGCCATCGACGAAGCCCATGGCTACCGTTGCGTGATGGCGGCTAGTATTGCGGGCGGCGGGGTGTGATCCGCTCGGTTTGTCCAGCGTCTTCGGGGCTTTGCTCATCCGCACACATCCCTCATTCAGGAGATTGGCGGATTTTGCATGATCGGCGTCGGTAAGCGCAATGGCAAAGGCGCCGTCGGCCTTCTAGTATTCAGCCCATAACAGCAGCACCACCATCAACACGTCCGGGGGAAGACCGACATGACCGATTTGAGCGTTGCGCACAAGTTGCAGCCCTACAAGCCGAAGAACAAGGTGCGTTTCGTCACCGCGGCGGCCCTGTTCGACGGCCACGATGCCTCGATCAACATCATGCGCCGCATCCTGCAATCGACCGGCTCCGAGGTCATTCACCTGGGCCACAACCGTTCGGTGGGCGAAATCGTCAATGCCGCGCTGCAGGAAGATGTGCAGGGCATCGCGATCACCAGCTACCAGGGCGGTCACGTCGAGTTCTTCAAGTACATGATCGACCTGCTCAAGGCCAACGGCGGCGAGAACATCAAGGTGTTCGGCGGCGGCGGTGGCGTGATCGTGCCGGCGGAAATCCGCGAACTGCATGACTACGGTGTCACCCACATCTTCTCGCCGGAAGACGGTGCCAAGATGGGCCTGCAGGGCATGATCAACAGCGTCGTCGAGCGCTGCGACATCGACGTCACCAAGGCTGCGCCGCAGAAGGCCGACGTGGTGCTGAAGGCGCTCGCCGCCGGTGATCGCCGTGCGCTGGCGAAGATCATCACCGCGCTCGAGAACGGCGGCTACGGCGATGACGTCAAGAAGGCGCTGATCGAGGCCGCAGCCAAGACCAAGGTGCCGACGCTGGGCATCACCGGCACCGGTGGCGCGGGCAAGTCCTCGCTCACCGACGAACTGGTGCGCCGCTTCCGTCTCGACCAGGACGACAAGCTCAAGCTCGCCATCGTGTCGATCGACCCCTCGCGCAAGCGCACCGGTGGCGCGCTGCTCGGTGACCGCATCCGCATGAATGCGATCGAGCACGACAACATCTACATGCGCTCGCTCGCCACCCGCGATACCGGCTCGGAAGTCTCGGCCGCGCTGCCGGAAGTGATCGCCGCGTGCAAGCTGGCGGGCTTCGACCTGGTGATCGTCGAGACCTCGGGCATTGGCCAGGGCAACGCTGCGATCGTGCCCTTCGTCGACCTGTCGCTGTACGTGATGACCCCCGAGTTCGGCGCTGCCAGCCAGCTCGAGAAGATCGACATGCTCGACTTCGCCGATTTCGTCGCCATCAACAAGTTCGACCGCAAGGGCGCGCAGGATGCGCTGCGCGACGTGCGCAAGCAGTACCAGCGCAACCGCGAGCTGTTCAACCAGAACACCGACGAGATGCCGGTGTTCGGCACCATGGCCGCACGCTTCAACGACGACGGCGTGACGGCGTTGTATCAGGCCGTGCTGCCGGCCCTGGTGGGCAAGGGCCTCAAGGCGGCCAAGAGCAAGCTGCCGGTGGTGGCGGTGAAGGCGTCGAGCGAAGGCCGCGCCATCGTCCCCGCCGAGCGCATCCGCTACCTGGCCGAAATCGCCGACACCGTGCGCGGCTACCACAAGCACGTCGAGCAGCAGGCGCGTGTCGCGCGCGAGCGCCAGTCGCTGAAGATCGCCAAGGGCCTGTTCGAGCAGTGTGGCAAGGACGCGGGTTCGTTTGACGAACTGATCAACTGGAAGGACGGCGAGCTGACCCCGGTGGCGAAGAAGCTGCTCGAGCAGTGGCCGACCGAGAAGGCGCTGTACGCTGCCGACGAATACGTGGTGAAGATCCGCGACAAGGAGATCCGTACCCAACTCACCCACACCTCGCTGGCCGGCAGCAAAATCCGCAAGGTGGCGCTGCCCAACTTCGAGGACGAGGGCGAGACGCTCAAGTTCCTGATGAAGGAAAACGTCCCCGGCTCCTTCCCCTATACCGCCGGCGTGTTCGCGTTCAAGCGCGAGGGCGAGGATCCCACCCGCATGTTTGCGGGCGAAGGCGACGCCTTCCGTACCAACCGCCGCTTCAAGAAGGTGTCCGAGGGCATGCCGGCCCACCGCCTGTCGACCGCCTTCGACTCGGTGACCCTGTACGGCTGCGACCCCGACCTGCGCCCGGACATCTACGGCAAGATCGGCAACTCGGGCGTGTCGATCGCCACGCTCGACGACATGAAGGTGCTGTACGACGGCTTCGATCTGTGCGCGCCGACCACCTCGGTGTCGATGACGATCAACGGCCCGGCGCCGATCATCCTCGCCTTCTTCTTCAACACCGCGCTCGACCAGCAGATCGCCAAGTTCAAGGCCGACAACGGCCGCGACCCGACCGAGGACGAGTACGCCAAGATCAAGGCCTGGACGCTGTCGACCGTGCGCGGCACGGTGCAGGCCGACATCCTGAAGGAAGACCAGGGCCAGAACACCTGCATCTTCAGCACCGAGTTCGCGCTGAAGATGATGGGCGACATCCAGGCGTACTTTGTCCATAACAAGGTGCAGAACTTCTACTCGGTGTCGATCTCGGGCTACCACATCGCCGAAGCCGGCGCGAACCCGATCAGCCAGCTCGCCTTCACGCTGTCGAACGGCTTCACTTACGTCGAGAGCTACCTGGCGCGCGGCATGCACATCGACGACTTCGCGCCCAACCTGAGCTTCTTCTTCAGCAACGGCATGGATCCCGAGTACTCGGTGATCGGCCGCGTCGCCCGCCGCATCTGGGCAGTGGCGATGAAGAACAAGTACGGCGCCAACGAGCGCAGCCAGAAGCTGAAGTACCACGTGCAGACCTCGGGCCGCTCGCTGCATGCGCAGGAGATGGACTTCAACGACATCCGTACCACGCTGCAGGCGCTGATCGCGATCTACGACAACTGCAATTCGCTGCACACCAACGCCTACGACGAGGCGATCACCACGCCGACCGAGGAGTCCGTGCGCCGTGCGATGGCGATCCAGCTCATCATCAACCGCGAGTGGGGCCTGGCCAAGAACGAGAACCCGAACCAGGGCGCCTTCATCATCGAGGAACTCACCGACCTCGTCGAAGAAGCGGTGCTCAAGGAGTTCGAGGCCATCGCCAGCCGCGGCGGCGTTCTGGGTGCGATGGAAACCGGCTACCAGCGCGGCAAGATCCAGGAGGAGTCGCTCTACTACGAGCACAAGAAGCACGACGGCTCCTACCCGATCATCGGCGTGAACACCTTCCTCAACCCCAAGGGCCAGGCCCAGCAGGAGATCGAACTCGCGCGTTCGACCGAGGAAGAAAAGCAGGGTCAGTTGAAGCGGCTGGCCGACTTCCATGCCCGCAACAAGGCCGAGGCACCGAAGTGGCAGGCCAAGCTTCAGCAGGCCGTGATCGACAACGCCAACGTGTTCGAGGTGCTGGTCGATGCGGTGCGCTACTGCTCGCTGGGGCAGATCACCGACGCGTTGTACAAGGTCGGCGGCCAGTATCGCCGCAGCATGTAAGCAAAACGTTTTCTCTTCTTCCCCTCTCCCAAATGGGATCCGGCGCTTCGGCGCCGTTTTTTTTGCGGCTACTGCGGGCTGGCGTGATTCAAGCGCCCGGGTAAACTGTGTCCATGATGAATCTGACCACGCCGGCGCTGTTGTTCCCCGCCATTTCGCTGCTATTGCTCGCCTATACCAACCGCTTCCTGACGCTGGCGCAGGTCATTCGGCAATTGAATACGTCTGCAGACCGTAGCGCAGACCTGGTTCAGAGCCAGCTGCCCGGACTCAAGCGTCGCATCCTGCTCACGAAGTACATGCAGAGCTTTGGCGTGCTCAGTTTCTTGCTGTGTGCGTTGTCGATGTTTGCCCTGTTCCTCGAGGCAGCCCTGCCGGGCAAGCTGCTGTTCGGCACCAGCATCCTGACCCTGACCTTGTCGCTGGTGCTGTCGCTGGTCGAGGTGCTGATTTCGACCGAGGCCTTGTCGGTGGTGGTGAAAGACCTCGAGGCGGCGCGTGTCAGCAAGGACGCGCGATAGCGTATCCGCGGCCTGCCGTCAGCGGCTGGTCAGCTTGAGTTCGATGCGACGGTTGCGAGCGTAGGCGTCGTCGGTGTTGCGGTTGTCCAGCGGGTGGAATTCGCCATAGCCGGTGGCAGCCAGGCGTTGGGGCGAAATGCCCTGACTGCGCAAGAACTTGACGATGGCCAGGGCACGGGCGGTGGACAGCTCCCAGTTTGAAGGGAAGCGTGTGGTGGCGATGGGGCGACGATCGGTGTGGCCGTCGACCTGCAGCACCCAGGGCAGGTCGGCGGGGATGTCGGCAGACAGGGTCTTCAGTGTCTCTGCCAGGCGGGTCAGCTGGATCATGCCCCCCGGGCTGACTTCGTCGGAGGCGGTCGGGAACAGCACCTCGCTGGAAAAGACGAAGCGGTCGCCGACGATCTGAATGTCCTTGCGATTGCCGAGTACCGTCTGCAGGCGACCGAAAAACTCGGAGCGATAGCGTGCCAGCTCCTTCACCCGGGCGGCCAGCGCCAGGTTCAGTTCGCGCCCCAGTTCCTCGATCTTGAGCTCCCTGTCACGCGTGGTCGCTTCAGCCTCGGCCAAGGCGGCGTTGAGTTGCTCGAGCTGTGTGCGCACCGCGGCGAGTTGGCGGTTGAGGAGTTCGACTTGAGCGATGGCCTGTTCCGACATCGCGGTCTGTTCCTTCAGGCTGCGTGCGGAAGTGTCGAGCGCGCTGGCCTGACGAGCGATCTCGGCTTCGAGTTCGGTTTTCAGGCGCTGCAGGGCGGCAATGTCCGCGCCAAGGCGAGTGGCTTCCTCGCGCTGCGTCTTGGCCTCGTCCTGGGCAGCATGCAGTTCGTCGCGGGCACTGAGCAGTTCGGTCGACAAGGCCTCGCGTTCGCGTTCGGAACTGCTCAGCGAGGCGCTCAGCTCGCCCACTCGGGCGTCTGCGGTTGCGCGCGCGGATTGCTCCAGGCTCAGCGTCTGGGCCAGGGCGGCGAGTTCGGCATTGAGTTGCGCCAGGGCGCGGTCGCGCCCGCTGACGGCGTCGGCGAGCACGAACTGGCCGATCACGAAGATCAGGATGACGAACACCATCACCATCAGCAGCGAGGCGAGGGCGTCGACGAAGCCGGGCCAGAAGTCCAGCGCGCGGCGGCGGGACAGGCGGGCCATGGTTCAGTCCGCCTTGGTCGAGCCTGCGCCGCCCAGTGCGGCGGCGATGGTGCGCGACAGCAAGCGCAGTTCGGCACGCAGGTCTTCCGAGAACTGAGCGCCTTGTGCCGGCTGCTGGGAAAGCTGGCGGATCAGGCCGCGCAGATCGTCTTGCGAGGCTGACAGTGCAGAGAGGTCACGTGATTCGCGCCCGATCAAATCCGCCAGCCGGCCGAGTTGGGTGTTGAGCTCAGCCAGGTGTTCGGCAGTGGTCCGGCGTTCGCGCTCGGACTCGGCGGCTGAGCGCTGCATGCGGTCGAGACCTTCGGCGGTCTGTTCCAGCAGCGCCTGTACGTAGGCGGGCACGCTGGTCTCACCTTCAATGCCAGTGCCCGAGGGCAGGCGCGTGATATGCGAGAGCCATTCCTCGAGCTCGTTGTAGAAGCGGTTCTGCGCATGGCCCGACTGAAGGTCCAGAAAACCGACGATCAAAGAGCCGGCCAGCCCGAACAGCGAAGTCGAGAAGCTGGTGGCCATGCCACCGAGCGGTTCATCGAGCTTGGTCTTGAGCGCCTCGAACATGGCGACGGGGTCGCTGCCCACGCTCAAGCTGCCGATGATTTCGCCGATCGAGCGAATCGTGACGAGGAGCCCCCAGAACGTGCCGAGCAGACCGAGGAAGATCAGCAGGCCGATGAGGTAGCGCGACAGGTCGCGTTGTTCTTCGAGGCGGATCTGCACGCTGTCGAGCAGGGTGCGCATCGACGCCGGCGAGAGGTGGAGCTGGCCGCGCTTGCGGCTGGACAGCAGGCGGGCCATCGGCGCCAGCAGCGTGGGGCGCAACGTGTCGGAAGGGGCGTCCGGATGTTGCTGGAAGGCTTCGATCCACAACACTTCGCGTTGCAGCCGCCATACCTGGCGCAGGTTGACGGCGATGCCGACGGCCAGCACGAACACGATCAGGCCGTTGAAAGCCGCATTGGCGACAAAGGCATGTTTGAGTTGCGGCACCAGGACTGCCGCAAGCACCGCCACGAGTGCGAGGAAGACGCCCATCCAGGTGGTGACGTGGACCGGCTTGGTGAAGACCTTGTGTTCCATGGGTAATCGCTCCGCGCGGGCTTCAGCGTGCCGAGCAGTCTAGCGCGATTCAGGCGCAAAGCGGCTTGAGCGCACGCTTTCGAGCACGACCGGCTGGTCTGCAACAATTCACTACATTCTGCAAACAGTTGCGCAAACATGCCTTGCGAGACTGCAGCCTGAATCGACACGGGTAGCACGCCGTGTTGCGTTCGGTCCCACAGAAAAACGCAAGGGACCGGGTGAGGAGACAGGTAGCACGACACCGGAGGAGAAAGGGGCATGTCCGACAATCACGGGCGGAATGCAGGGCAGGAAGGGGGGCTGGATACCTTTCCGCGTTACCTGATGCACCATGCGCAGGTGCGGCCGCAACGGCCCGCCATGCGCGAGAAGAAGTTCGGCATCTGGCAGACCTACAGTTGGGCGCAGGTGGCGGAGAATGTGCGGGCGATCGCCTGCGGGCTGGCGCAACTGGGCTTCAAGCGCGGCGATCGTATTGCCATCGTCGGCGACAACCGGCCCCGACTTTACTGGTCGGTCGCCGCGTGCCAGTGCCTTGGCGGCATCCCGGTGATGATGTACCAGGACGCGGTGGCGCAGGAAATGGTCTACGTGCTGCAGGACGCCGAGATCAAGTTCGCCGTGGTCGAGGATCAGGAGCAGGTCGACAAGATGCTCGAGATCGCCGGCGAAGCGCCGATGCTCGAACACGTCATCTACGATGATGCGCGCGGTATGCGCCATTACACCCAGACGCTGCTGATGGGGTTGGATGAGTTGCAGGAAATGGGCCGCATCCATGACCGCAACCAGTCGGACTTCCTCGATGGCGAAATCGCCAAGGGCTCGCCGGACGACATTTCGGTGATGCTCTATACCTCGGGCACGACCGGCAAGCCGAAGGGCGTGTGTCAGACGCATGAAGCCTTCATCTCGGCTGCGCGCGGTGGCATGCAGTTCGACAAGCTCACCGATCAGGAAGACATCCTGTCCTACCTGCCGATGGCCTGGGTGGGCGATCACCTGTTTTCTTTCGCCCAGGCGACCGTGGCCGGCTTCACCATCAACTGCCCGGAATCGGGCGAGACGGTGATGACCGACCTGCGCGAAATCGGTCCGACCTATTACTTCGCTCCGCCGCGCGTGTTCGAGAACCTGCTCACCCAGGTCATGATCCGCATGGAAGACGCGGGCAACCTCAAGCGCAAGGTGTTCAGCCATTTCATGGATGTTGCCCGCCGTTGCGGGGCCGACATTCTCGACGGCAAGCCGGTGTCGGGTAGCGACCGCTTCCAGTACTGGCTGGGCAACCTGCTGGTGTACGGCCCGCTGAAGAACGTACTTGGCATGAGCCGCATCCGCGTCGCCTATACCGCCGGCGCAGCGATCGGGCCGGACCTGTTCCGCTTCTACCGCTCGATCGGCATCAACCTCAAGCAGCTCTATGGTCAGACCGAAACCTGCGCCTACGTGTGCCTGCAGCCGGACGGTCAGATCAAGCTGGACTCGGTCGGCAAGCCCGCGCCCTTCGTGGAGGTGAAACTGGCCGACAACGGCGAGATCCTGGTGAAGGGGCCGATGCTGCTGAAGGCCTATTACAAACGCCCGGACGCCACTGCCGAGTCGATCAACGCCGACGGTTATTTCATGACGGGCGATGCCGGCTACTTCGATGAGGACGGTCACCTCAAGATCATCGACCGCGCCAAGGACGTCGGCAAGATGTCGGACGGGTCGATGTTCGCGCCCAACTACATCGAGAACAAGCTCAAGTTCTTCCAGCACATCAAGGAAGCAGTCACCTTCGGCAACGGCAAGGATTTCGCCACCGCCTTCATCAACATCGATCTCGAAGCCGTGGGCAACTGGGCCGAGAAGAAAGGCATGGCCTATTCGGGCTACGCCGATCTGGCGCAGCAGTCGGCGGTGTACGACCTGATCCGCGACTGCGTCGAGAAGGTCAATGCCGACCTGGCGACCGATCCGAAGATGAGTGGCTCGCAGATCAAGCGTTTCCTGGTGCTGCACAAGGAACTCGATGCCGATGACGGCGAACTGACCCGCACACGCAAGGTGCGGCGCAACTTCATCGCCGAGAAGTACGGCGTGCTGATCGAGGCGATGTTCGAGGGCAGGAAGAGCCAGTTCATCGAGACCCAGGTCAAGTACGAGGACGGCCGCACCGGCAAGGTCTCGGCCGACCTGCGCATCGAGGAAGTGAAGACCTTCGCGCCGCAAGCCGGCAAGCGCGCGGCCTGAGGGGACGAGGAATGGACATGACCGACATGAATTCCAGCTCGACGGCCGCCGGCACCGCGCCGGGCCGCCGCCAGGGCGAGGTGATCCTCGACCTGCAGAACATTTCGCTGCGCTTCGGCGGCGTGAAGGCGCTGACCGACATCAGCTTCAACATTCGCGAACACGAGATCCGTTCGATCATTGGCCCTAACGGAGCGGGAAAGAGCTCGATGCTCAACGTCATCAATGGCGTCTACCACCCGCAGGAGGGTCGCATCCTGTATCGCGGCGAAGAGCGCAAGCGACTCGAGCCCTACATGGCCGCGCGCCAAGGCATCGCCCGTACCTTCCAGAACATCGCGCTGTTCAAGGGGATGAGCGTGCTCGACAACATCATGACCGGGCGCAACCTGAAGATGAAATCCAACCTCTTCCAGCAGGCGTTGTACTGGGGCGCGGCTCAGAAGGAAGACATCGCTCACCGTGAGAAGGTGGAAGAGGTGATCGATTTTCTCGAGATTCAGAACGTGCGCAAGACACCGGTCGGCCAGCTGCCATACGGCCTTCAGAAGCGCGTGGAGTTGGGCCGCGCCCTGGCCGCCGAGCCGACCTTGCTGCTGCTCGACGAGCCGATGGCGGGCATGAACGTGGAGGAGAAGCAGGACATGTGCCGCTTCATCCTCGACGTCAATGACCAGTTCGGCACCACCATCGTGCTGATCGAGCACGACATGGGGGTGGTGATGGACATCTCCGATCGGGTCGTGGTGCTGGACTACGGCAAGAAGATCGGCGACGGCGCGCCCGACGAGGTGCGCAACAACGAAGACGTCATCAGTGCCTATCTCGGCACGTCGCACTGAGCGGGGAACACCATGGGATTCTTTCTTGAAACCTTGTTCGGCGGGTTGATGGCCGGCATGTTGTACTCCTTGATCGCACTGGGCTTCGTGCTGATCTACAAGGCCTCGGGCGTGTTCAACTTCGCCCAGGGCGCGATGGTGCTGTTCGCCGCGCTGGCGATGTCGCGCTTTGCGGAGTGGATTCCGCAGTGGCTGGGCTTCGAGAGCCTGCTGCTCGCCAACCTGCTCGCCTTCATCGCCGCGATGGCGGTGATGGTGGTGCTGGCGTGGGCGATCGAGCGCCTGTGCCTGTCGAAGCTGGTCAACCAGGAAGGCATCACGCTGCTGATGGCCACGCTCGGCATCGCCTACTTCCTCGACGGCTTCGGCCAGACGCTCTTCGGCAGCGACATCTACAACATCAACGTCGGCATGCCCAAGGATCCGGCCTTCATCCTCGAGGGCATGTTCGAGGGCGGGGTGATGATCAGCAAGGAAGACCTCGTCGCCGCGGCGATCGCCGCGCTGCTGGTGGTGGTGCTGGCGCTGTTCTTCCAGAAGACCAAGACCGGCCGCGCCCTGCGCGCGGTGGCGGACGACCACCAGGCCGCCCAGTCGATCGGCATCCCGCTCAACAAGATCTGGGTCATCGTGTGGTCGGTGGCGGGCTTTGCCGCGCTGGTCGCCGGCATCATCTGGGGCTCCAAGCTCGGCGTGCAATTCACGCTTTCGCTGGTGGCGCTCAAGGCCTTGCCGGTGGTGATCCTCGGCGGCCTGACCTCGGTGCCCGGCGCCATCATCGGCGGCCTCATCATCGGAGTCGGCGAGAAGCTGTCGGAGATCTACCTCGGACCGATGCTCGGTGGTGGCATCGAAATCTGGTTTGCCTACGTGCTCGCGCTGGGTTTCCTGCTGGTTCGTCCGCAGGGGCTGTTCGGCGAGAAGATCATCGATCGCGTCTGACGCGGCTACCGACTCCGGGAGAACATCCGAATGCTGTACAGAGAAAATGGCCAGTTCAAGACGAGCTACGCGGCCGATCAACAAATCTTCCCGATCTTCCAGGAGCGCTGGGCGATGGCCCTGTTGCTGCTGGTCGCCTTCGTGGTGCTACCGCTGGTCGGCTCGGAATATTTTTTCCGCGCCATCGTCATTCCCTTCCTGATCCTGTCGCTCGCAGCGCTGGGTCTGAACATTCTGGTGGGCTACTGCGGCCAGATCTCGCTTGGGACCGGTGCCTTCATGGCGGTGGGCGCGTATGCAGCCTATAACTTCATGGTCCGTATCGACGGCATGCCGCTGATCGTGGCGATGCTGCTCGGCGGCCTGTCGGCGACCGTGATCGGCGTGCTGTTCGGCATCCCTTCGCTGCGTATCAAGGGGCTGTATCTGGCGGTGGCGACGCTGGCGGCGCAATTTTTCACCGACTGGGCCTTCCTGCGCATCGGCTGGTTCACCAACAACTCGTCGTCCGGCTCGGTCAGCATGGCTCGTCTCGACGTGTTCGGTGTCCCGATCGAGTCGCCGGTGAGCAAGTACTTGTTCGTGCTCACCGTGGTCTGCGTGTTCGCGCTAATGGCCAAGAACCTGGTGCGCAGCGCCATCGGCAGACAGTGGATGGCGATCCGCGACATGGACGTGGCGGCCTCGGTGATTGGCATCCGCCCGATGTACGCCAAGCTCAGCGCATTTGCGGTGAGTTCGTTCATCGTCGGTGTGGCCGGCGTGCTATGGGCCTTCATCCACCTCGGTGCGTGGGAGCCGGCAGCGTTTTCGATCGACCGCTCGTTCCAGCTGCTGTTCATGGTCATCATCGGTGGCCTGGGTTCGATCTCGGGTGCTTTCCTGGGCGCAGCCTTCATCGTGCTGCTGCCGCTGGCGCTGGACCAGATTCCGCACCTGCTCGGTATTCCGCTCTCCACTGCAGCGATCACGCACCTTGTGCACATGATTTTCGGCGCGCTGATCGTCTTCTTCCTGATCGTCGAGCCGCATGGTCTGGCAAAGCTGTGGAGCGTGGGTAAGCAAAAGCTGCGGCTGTGGCCTTTCCCCCATTGATTCAATGGCTGCCCGGATGACGGGGCCGGGTAAAAGGGGTTTTTGCAGGGATGCACCAAACGGCATGTACATCATGCCAACGTTCGATAAAAGAGGAGACATACCAATGAAATTCAAGCCTTTCGCGCTCGCTGCCACGCTTGCCACCATCGGTGCTGCCACCGTGGCCACGCCGACGTTGGCCCAGGAACAGTTCATTCCGTTGCTGTCTTACCGCACCGGCGCCTACGCGCCCAATGGCGTGCCTTGGGCCAACGGTAAGCAGGACTACCTCAAGTACATCAATGCCAACGGGGGCATCAACGGCGTCAAGATCAGTTTCGAGGAATGCGAAACCGGTTACGCCACCGACAAGGGCGTGGAGTGCTACGAGCGCCTGAAGGGCAAGGGCGCTGCAGTGTTCGATCCGCAGGCGACCGGCATCACCTTCGCCCTGACCGACAAGGCGCCGATCGACAAGATCCCGCTGATCACGCTGGGCTATGGTCTGGCGGCGTCGCAGGACGGCGGCGTGTTCAAGTGGAACTTCCCGCTGATGGGCAGCTACTGGACTGCAGCTGACGTGTTGATTCAGCATCTGGGCAAGAAGGAAGGCGGGCTCGACAAGCTCAAGGGTAAGAAGGTTGCACTCGTTTATCACGATTCGCCGTTCGGCAAGGAGCCGATCCCTGCGCTGAAAAAGCGCGCGGAGATGCATGGCTTCGACCTGCAACTGCTGCCGGTGACTGCTCCGGGCGTGGAGCAGAAGGCGACCTGGCTGCAGGTGCGCCGAGACCGTCCCGACTATGTGCTGCTGTGGGGCTGGGGCGTGATGAACTCGACCGCGCTGAAGGAGGCGATCGCCACCGGCTTCCCGCGTGAGAAGTTGTTTGGTGTGTGGTGGGCTGGTGCCGAACCCGATGTCAAGGACGTGGGTGCCAACGCCAAGGGTTACAGCGCACTGGCACTGAATCCCAACGGCACCGAATACCCGCTGATGCAGGACATCCTGAAGAAGGTGCATGACGCCGGCCAAGGTTCCGGCCCACGTGATGAAGTGGGGTCGGTGCTTTATACCCGCGGCATGATCATCTCCATGCTCAGTGTCGAGGCTGTACGCTCGGCGCAGGAGAAGTTCGGTAAAGGTCAGGTCATGACTGGCGAGCAGGTTCGCTGGGGCTTCGAGAACCTGAATATCGACGAGAAGCGCCTGGAAGAACTGGGTGTGAAGGGCGTGATCCGGCCGATCAAGACCAGCTGCGAAGACCACATGGGCTCGTCATGGGCACGTGTCCACACCTGGGACGGCAGCAAGTGGGTGATGGGCGCTGACTGGTATCAGGCGGACAAGAGCGTGCTTGACCCAATGGTCAAGGAGGCCGCTGACCGCTACGCCGCAGAGAAGCAGATCAAGCGTCGCGACGCGGCCGACTGCAACGCCTGAGGTTGTTTCCCGTGCCCCGGTCGTGCCGCTCTTGGAGTGGCCGGCCGGGTAGCCTGAATCGATCCGGTTCCCGTTGCATGCTGCGCGGCGGGGCCGAATTTACCGGACGAAATGATGAGCGCACCGAATCTTCTTCTCAATGTGAATGGCATCGAGGTCATCTACAACCACGTCGCACTGGTGCTGAAGGGCGTGTCCCTGCAGGTGCCCGAGGGCGGCATCGTGGCCATTCTCGGTGGCAACGGCGCAGGTAAAACGACGACGCTGAGGGCCATCTCGAACCTGCTCAAGGGCGAGCGGGGTGAGGTCACCAAGGGTCTGATCGAATACCGTGGCGAGCGCGTCGAGGCCTTGTCGCCCTCCGATCTCGTGCGGCGTGGCGTGGTGCAGGTCATGGAGGGACGTCATTGTTTTGCCCACCTGACGATCGAGGAAAACCTGCTTGCGGGTGCCTATACCCGTAGCGACAGGGGCGAGATTGCCGCCAACCTCGATAAGGTCTACACCTATTTCCCTCGCCTAAAAACACGTCGTACGAGTCAGGCCGCCTACACCTCGGGCGGTGAGCAACAGATGTGTGCGATTGGTCGCGCACTGATGTCGAACCCCAACATGGTCCTGCTTGACGAGCCCTCGATGGGCCTGGCGCCGCAGATCGTCGAGGAGGTGTTCGAGATCGTCAAGGATCTGAACGCCAAGGAAAAGGTGAGCTTCCTGCTCGCCGAACAGAACACCATGGTCGCGCTGCGCTACGCCGACTTTGGCTACATCGTCGAGAACGGTCGCATCGTGATGGAAGGCGCAGCCAAGGACCTCGCCAGCAACGAGGACGTCAAGGAGTTCTACCTCGGCCTGTCGGGCGAGGGGCGCAAGAGCTTCCGCGACATCAAGCATTACCGCCGCCGCAAGCGCTGGCTGAGCTGAACGGGCCGGACACAGGCGCGGCGAAACGCTCCACCACAACGCATCGAGCAGGGATGCCGACATGAATTTCTACGATACGCGGGAGAACCGCGACCCCGAAACCCGCGAGCGCGAGCTGATGGCGCGGCTACCGGCGCAGATCGCCCACGCGCGTGCCAATGCCCCGGCATTTGGCCGCTTGTTGGCGGATGTCGACCCGGATTCGGTGACGAGTCGTGAGGCGCTGGCCACGCTGCCCGTGACGCGTAAATCCGAATTGCTCGAATTGCAGAAGGCGGCGCGGCCCTTTGGTGGGTTTGCGGCGGTGGGGTGGGGCAGTGCCTGTCGTCGCGTGTTCGCTTCGCCCGGACCCTTGTATGAACCTGAAGGGTCTCGCGCCGATTACTACCGCTTGGCGCGCGCATTGTTTGCTGCGGGCTTCCGCGCTGGTGACCTGGTGCACAACACCTTTTCGTACCACTTCACCCCGGCTGGCTCGATGATGGAGACGGCCGCGCATGCGCTGGGCTGCACGGTGTTTCCCGCCGGCGTTGGTCAGACCGAGCAGCAACTGGCGGCGATCGTCGATCTGCAGCCGAACGCCTACGTCGGTACGCCCTCCTTCCTGCGCATCCTGCTGGACAAGGCGGATGAGGCGGGTGTGAAGCTGTCCTTCACCAAGGCCTTCGTGTCGGGTGAAGCCTTCCCACCCAGCATTCGTGATGCCTTTGCCGCGCGAGGCATCCAGGCTTTCCAGGCCTACGCGACGGCGGACATCGGGCTCATTGCCTATGAGACCGAGGCGCGCGAGGGCTTGGTGGTGGATGAAGACATCGTGCTCGAACTCGTCCGCCCCGGCACCGGCGACCCTGTGGCCCCGGGTGAGGTGGGTGAGGTGGTCGTCACCACCTTCAACCCCGATTACCCGCTGATCCGCTTCGGTACGGGTGACTTGTCCGCCGTGCTGCCGGGAACCTCACCCTGCGGTCGCAGCAACCTGCGCATCAAGGGCTGGATGGGGCGCGCCGACCAGACGACCAAGGTCAAGGGTATGTTCGTGCATCCTGGCCAGGTGGCCCAGGTGGTGCTTCGTCATCCTGAGATCACCCGCGCACGACTGGTGGTCGATAACCCCGGACTGAACGACCGCATGACGTTGATGTGTGAAGTCGCGGGTGGTGGTAGCGAAGCTTTGGCCAGTGCCGTTGGCGAAAGTATTCGCGAGGTGACCAAGCTGCGCGGCGAGGTTGCCTTCCTGCCGAAGGGGGCACTGGCCAATGACGGCAAGATCATCGACGACGTCAGGACCTACGCGTAAGCTCTGGTCCTCTTGTTCATCCTGTGCGGCGCCTTAGGGAAACGCTGATTTATTCGTCCGCCACGACCGGTCTGGCGGCATGCCTTTGAGACAATAGCGACCGCTGAGCCACGACGAGACCTCAACCGATGCAATCGAGTTTTTCCGAGCTGGAGTACGCCGCG
>Ga0209066_10000853_pt1 | contig 42780 bp, 46 predicted proteins | sample All_14_2_FD_187198 | JGI IMG/M metagenome (GOLD analysis project Ga0209066, IMG submission 187198) | Freshwater microbial communities in response to fracking from Pennsylvania, USA - Allegheny Zone_MetaG_DW_15 (SPAdes) (version 2) ... | reverse complement strand
GTACAAAAAAAGCACTGAAACCTCAGGGTTGAGTTCAGTGCTTTTTACTACCCTCTAATTTTGGAAACCAATGAATGACCCTACAATTTTTTAAAGGTCATTTGATGATTTACCCTCTAATTTTTTAAAGAGCCAAAATTAAAAACCTTCAAGACGGAAGTCAAAGAAGGTAAAGTTTATCTTGAATTATGAGGACATGTCATGTCCTTTTTTTCTGAATAATTAAAAGATGGTTGTCAATTCATGAGCACTTTTGCGTGGTTTTGGTTCCATTTTAACCGCTGGATAACCGACCATAACCAGTGCGACAATGATTTCGTCACCTTTGATATTGAGCGAATCTTTAAATTTGTCCGAATCAATATACTTAGGCGTTTTCCAAAAACTGCCTATTTTTTCTTCTTCAAGAAGCAACAAAAAGTTTTGAATGAGTGCTGCGCAAGCTTGTAAGTCTTCAAGATCGTCTGCTAAAACGGGATTTTTCTTCATCACGAAAACAACCACAGCAGGTGCACTCATCACTTTCATGAGAACATTTTTGTGTTCTTCACGATCGGATTCTTTAATTGTAGGAAGATAATGATTGATCCAACGATCCTTCCCTTCTCCTTCAAGAATGATGAAACGCCAAGGTTGTCTCATTTTGTGGTTAGGTGCATAAATAGCAACATCCAAAAGCTCTACAAGATGCTGTGGATTCACCCAATGAGATGCAAACTTTGCGGTACTGACACGTGATTTGATAGTTTCACGCAGTGACATGGATAACAACTCCTCTCACCTTTATGATACACACAAAGGGGTTAAATAACAAAACAGATGATTGGATTTGTTTCGTAGAAACGAAATCTTGTTTAGATAATCTTTTTAGGATGCAGTGGTTTACCATCATGCTCCTGGGTGATCTTGTCGCGAATCATATCCAGAAGTGCGGTAACCAGCATGAAAAGGAGGGCCATAACTAAAGCAATAGGAAGGGTAAAATTCATGAGTGCAATTAAAATGAATACAAGCCCAGTCGTCAGATAAGCATACTGTATCCATTTGGACAGACGTGGTTTATAAACACGTATTTTTTCGACCGTGTCTGTTTGTAACATCATGATGAAGATGATGAAAAGACTATAACCAATCATTCCGCCGTACTGAAAAAGCAAGGTGGTGTTGGCGATGTTTTCATAATTGGGCATAATGCGTTCAATCACGGATCCACCTGCGAGGTACATAGTGATGAGTAAACCCATATAAAACGAAAACTTAACGATGTTTCTCATTGATCATCATTTCCTTCCAAGTTGTCGAGCATGTAACAATGATATCTCATGATTCAACACGATCTATATGTCAACCTCTACTACCCTATACTATCCGTAAGGGTATGTCATTTACTTGAATCAAGCAGAGGAATTTTTTCGATGTGGGTATGACGAATGCAAAGCTAAACGGCCAAGTAATCAGCAAAACTCAGTTGAAGTGCTTTTGAATGTTTTTTTCATGACAGACCGTTTGCATGATTTAAACTGTGATATAATTGTGCTGAGTTTTGAAAATGGCAGACCTTAGATACGTACGAATTCGGGAAATCCAGAATCATCAAAATCGATTCTTACGAACTCGGGAAATCCAGAATCATCAAAGTCAATTCTCACGAATTCAGGAAAACCGGAATCATCAAAATCGATTCTTACGAATTCAGGAAAACCAGAATCATCAAAATCAATGCGAACGAATTCGGGGAATCCAGAATCATCAAAATCGATTCTTACGAACTCGGGAAATCCAGAATCATCAAAATCTAATGCGATAGTTGAGTTGTTTTGATTGTTCAAAAATCCGAAACCTAAAACAGTGACGATTGCGACAATAAATACAGATACGACGACGAATAATTTTCTCATGGCTGATGCCTCCCTTTTACCTAATTGTATTATCAATTAGGGTAAAAAAACAGGGCGTATACGCCCTATTCGTACAAGACAGTTATGAAAATGGAATGAAAATGGAGTGAAAATGTGAAATCTTTCGAACTTACTAACTATTTGGAGAGACTCAGAGCTGCGCGAAGCATTTCGCAAGAGTCTTTTACCATGGGCATAACGTCACTTCGTCAGTACCGTCGCTATCTCAGTGGTGAGTCCGATATTCCATTCCAAGTGATCGATAAATTTTGTGACCGATTGGGTATACAAACGATTAATTTAATGCGTGAATTAGAAACTGCCCGGATTGATGAATCGAAAGATGTTGACACATTTTATAATCACGTTGTCTATAACAATCACGATAAAGTTAATGAACTTCGAGACTTGTATGCAACAAAGCAATTTATCGACAATGAAAACAAAATGCTTTTTGAGCACGCTGTCATTTTATATGATTTCATGACACAAAAAATCAATGCAGAAGTCGCCTCACAAAAAAATAAAGAACTCATCCATTTTGAAAAAATGGGTAAGCAAAGCATCTTTTCATTAACTGAGATGTTGATTATGACCTCATTGCTAGATCTTGATCCTATTGTTAACGAAAAACAGATGATTGCGTCGAAGCTCAAAGTCATTTTAAATGATCAATCATTAGTCCTAGGATCCAGTGTAAATTTTGCTTATCCACTCGTCCTCTTCCGCCTTGCAAAATTCTCTGGTAGTAACAAAAACTATTCTGATGTTCTTAACTACTGTCGGATGGGAATAGAGCATGATTTAGAAATCAAAAATTTCTATTTACTCGAGTATTTCTACTATTACAGTGCATTATCGTATTATCGCTTAGGTGATCTAGAACATTATGAATCGATGTTGATGCGCTGCTTTGTGGCCTTACATATCGATGATAATCAAAAGAAGATTGAAAAATTTACGCAGATGATCAATCGAGACTTTAATATCAGCTTTGCTGATTTTGTTATTGAACACTATCGGAAAAACAATCCAAAGAGCACAGATTAGTCTGTGCTTTTTTTGTGCGGATTTGCTATAATGAGTTATGGAGTTGATGAGATGAACGTTTGTATGATTACCCTAAAACCGAAGGAAGAAATACGTATTCAACAAGGACATCCTTGGGTTTACAATAACGAGATTGATCGCATAGAAGGTCCGATTAAAAGTGGAGAAATTGCTTATGTTTTTAGTTCAAAACAGCAGTTTCTTGGAAAGGGATTTCTTAATACATCATCGAAGATTTTTGTTAGAATCTTGTCCCGTGATGAGCATGAAACGATCGATGAATCCTTTTTTGAGCATATGATTTATCGTTCAAATCAAACGCGTCTTGATTTGGGTTACAAGAATAGCTATCGTGTGCTTTTTGGAGAAGCTGATGGAATCCCTGGATTGATTGTCGATAAATATGACGATTACTTATCCATTCAAGTGTTATCACTTGGCATCGATTTAAGAAAGTCGATGTTTATTGATATCTTAGTCAAACTATTTCACCCCAAAGGCATTTACGAACGCAGTGATGTTTCAGTGCGAAAAAAGGAAGGTTTGGAACCGTTCAAAGGTGTCATCTATGGAGAAGTTCCCGACAAAGTTCGTATCCTAGAAAACGAATTATGGATGGATGTTGACATTATCAATGGACAAAAAACAGGTTCTTTTCTCGATCAACAAGATAATCATCATGCGATTAAACCATATGTCAAAAATAAGACAGTACTTGACTGTTTTTCTCACATCGGTGGATTTGGTTTACATGCTGCATACTATGGAGCGAAACATGTCACCTGCCTAGATATTTCGGAAAGTGCAGTAGAAAATATACAACATAACGCAGAGATTAACAAACTTGATCATGTGACTGCTTTAAAGAAAGATGTGTTTGATGCATTAAGAGACTATCAAAAAAACAATCACACGTTTGATGTTGTAGTGCTCGATCCTCCTGCATTTGCAAAAAAGGCTGAGGATATTAAAAAAGCTTATCAGGGATATAAAGATATCAACCTGCAAGCTCTAAAAATTGTTAATCCTGATGGTTATTTGATCAGCTGTTCATGTTCACATTACATGACCCCAGCCTTATTCATGGAGATGTTACTCGATGCTTCAATCGATGCAAAACGCATCACTCAGATGATTGAATTTCGCATTCAAGGTAAAGATCACCCAGCCCTATTTGGATCAGATGAATCACTCTATTTAAAATGTGTCACACTGCGTGTAAAATAATCAAACTGGACAAGCGATTGTCCAGTTTTTTTTAAATATCCGCATTGTAAATTTTCTTAAACTCGTGGTTCATACGTACTGGAACCAAGAGAATTGCTGATATAGACACAATGGCTGTAAGTAGCATAATAAAGCGATAATCAAACGTTGTGAACTCTGCAAAAAGACCTGTAACTAAAGCTCCAATAATCGCTCCAATATTCCATAATAGATTCTGTGTTGAATTGACACGTCCTCGAAGTTGAGTGGGGATGTATACTTGTGTTGCTGTCATTCGAATGTTGAAAGATGTGACAGATAAAAGACCTACAATGAAGCTGAATGTAACCATAAGAACATAAGGCATATAGAGCATCGTGGCAGATAAAAACTCGACTGTAAAATAAACAGAGACTGCAATCAAATACCTCTTGTGCGGAGGATATTTGAAGGTGTAATGAATGATACCTCCGAGGATACGACCAACCGAAGATGCAGAGATAATGAATGAAAAATGTTGGATCGTATAAACATCACTTGATATGAAATACGGCATACGAAGTAAGTCTTGAGATGCATAAACGAAACTAAATGCGGCAAACAAAATAGCTATACCAAAGATGCCTTTTTCAAGGCGATAATAGTGAAAACCTTCCTTGAGATCTTCAATGAATTGGAATCCTTTGACTTCTTTTTGATTAAGAATCTCTTCTAATCGCATGGTCGATTCTACACTTGCAGCAAGAAAGTGTGTGATTGCATTAAATGCCATTAATATGGCAATACCAAACACATAGGTCTCAATCAAAAATGCAGCAATGGGTGCCATAATGGCTGCTGATAAAGGCCAAATAAGACTTGATAATGAATAGGCTTTTGAATGATTTCCTTTGGTGATAACTTCAGGAAACATGCTCATAAATGCAAGTTGATAAATTGTATCAATAATACCAAACACACTCGCTAGTAAAGTAAAGACGATGACTTGAAAATAACCTGTAAATAAAATAATGGAGATGCCTAGAAAGAGTGTTGATGATAAGAAATCAAGTCGATAAATAATTTTTCTTCTTGAATGTCGATCGACAAAAGGTCCCGCAATAAACCCTGTGATAATACGTGGAATAATGTTTGCAATCGTAAAAAAAGCAAGGGTTAATGGCGATCCTGTTTGCTGATAAACAAGTATACCAAAACCGACACTTGCTGCTGAATTACCTAATGCTGAGATGAGTGAACCTATGGTTAGAATTGTAAAATTACGTGTCCAAAGTTTTTCCATGATACCTCTTATTCTAAGCGCATACCTAATTCAATGCGAACTTCTTTTTTATCAATATCATGATTTGTATAACTGATGGTATCTAGTCCAATGAAGTGCATTCCTCTTGCTAAGTAGAACGAAATTGCAGGATCATTGCAACTTTGACACTCTAAAACCAATGCACGAGCTTTTGCTTCTTTAGCGACTTGAATCATATGATCAAAGAGCAACTTTCCAAGTCCTTCTCTTCGATATTTTTTATCAACGAGAAAATTCCAAATTCGATAGCGATTATTCCAAGACTCGATTGATCCTTCGATCACTGCAATCAATTTTTTCTTGTCAAAAATTCCAAAAGCCTGAGGTTGTTCAACATAGTTCTGAAATAAGAAATCTGTAAATGTTTTTTCTTGTTTGCGAAGGAATTTTTTGCGTTTGATCGTCACGTGTATATCTTTTCTTTGCTTCACAGAAACATGATAAAAATATTTGGTCACATAACTGTATTCCAAAGGATAATCTTTGTATTCATTTTTTGAAAGTTCGATAATCTTATTCATAGTCATGATCTCACAGGTGTAACGACATATTACTTTTATTATAGCCTATCTCTCATCAATCATACAAGTCAACAAAGAATATTGATAAAACATGATAAAATAAGCCTGAGGTGATTGACATGTTACGGGTATTATTAACTGGTTTTCAACCGTTTGGTGGTGAGTCCATCAATCCATCATATGAAGCGATCAAACAGCTTGATATACATCGTCTTCCCTGTGAACTCTATGTGATGGAACTTCCTGTCGTGTTTTATGAAGCATCAAGGCTCATCATCGATAAGATGCATGAGGTCGATCCTGATATCATTATCATGGTTGGACAAGCAGGTGGTCGAAAAGAAATATCGATTGAGCGTGTTGCCATTAATCTTGATGATTCATCGATTCCTGATGATCGAGGTGTATCACCTCAAGATGATCCTATTTCACTCTTCGGACCAACAGCTTATTTTTCAACATTACCTACAAAATTAATCGTTTCATCGTTACATGAAAAACATATCCCAGCAAAATTGTCATACAGTGCAGGCACTTATTTATGTAATCATGTTTTTTACAGTGTCATGCATGAACTTGATGTCAGTCAAAAAAATCAAGTACACGCAGGTTTTATCCATGTACCCTATGAAACATCACAAACCCTTTATAAACAACATCATTTCAGTCTTGACCTAAATGTTATTACTAATGCAATTGAAACGATTGTAGTGTCGTGTTGTGAATCGATGAGTGTGTGAAAATTCACACGATTGTCGATTTCCGTTCCAAAGACTTGCATTTTTTACTTTTCGGCTATAAGTTAAAGTTGAAGAAGGTGATTGGATGCAAAGACTTTATCTTGTTACAGGTGCAAACGGACATGTCGGTTATTCGCTCGTTTCTATGCTTCGCAATCAAGCAAAACATGTGCGTGGTTTAATCTTACCAAAAGACACATCTTCGCGTCTTGATCAGCTAGGTATTGAGGTCTATCGTGGTGATGTCACTAAACCAGAAACATTGGATGCGTTTTTCGATCTATCGAATACAGCATATCAAAACAATGACGTTGTTGTGATTCACACAGCAGGAATTATTTCAATATCGAATAAGAAAAATCCGTTACTTGAAAAGGTGAACATTCAAGGAACACGAAACATGATTGACATGTCGATCAAGCATCACATTGGTTTATTTATTCATGTTTCATCAGTCCATGCTATCCCTGAAAAACCGGAACAATCAACCATTGAAGAAGTTCAATTTTTCGATCCAAATCTCGTTGTTGGAGTATACGCTAAGTCAAAAGCAAAAGCCTCTCAAGACGTTCTTGATGCGATTTCCAGGGGTTTACCTGCAATCATTGTTCATCCATCAGGTATCATCGGACCTGATGATATCGGACACGGTCATATGACGATGATGATCGAAGATTATTTAAATGGTTTCTTAACATCACGTGTCCAAGGTGCGTATGATTTCGTTGATGTCAGAGATGTATCAAAAGGCATCATTCAAGCTATTGAGCACGGTCGTATAGGTTCATGTTACATCCTTTCAGGACATCGTATTGATCTCTTTGATCTCTTTGAGAATCTTAGAATGTTATCAGGAAGAAAACACAAAATACACGTGCTTCCCCGATGGTTTGCATCGATTACTGTCCCACTTGCTGAGCTATTCTATCGCATGAGAAAACTGCCACCCATATACTCTAAGTATTCACTTTATACCATTTCGAGCAACTCTTATTTCAGCCATAAAAAAGCTACAGAAGAGCTTGGTTATATGCCTCGTCCTATTGAGGAAACGCTTCGTGACACAGTGATTTGGATGGCTGAAGTCAATCGTGTCAAACGCACGCGTATTAAATCATTTATCCAACAATTCATCACACTTAAGAAAAAATCGGGAGCATAATGTTCCCGATTTTACTTTGTTTGTATAGGTGTTAGATCAGTTCTGCTTTTGAGATTAAACGCTTGGAAATCTTTTGGATCTTTCAATAGCCAATATGAAGTTCCATCATCTTTTCTTGCCATAAACTGATAATCAATCAGATATCTTCGTATCATGACATAGTCTTCTGCAACGGGTTTGAGTATTTGATTGATCTCTCTTTCATGATAGATTCGATTCGTTTCAAATAAGTGAATCACCATGCATAGAACCATGTATTTACGTTTTTCTTTAACTGGCATTTGTTTTAAAACAAGCGGATCAAATGATTCGACGTGCGTTGAAACGAATGTAGAAAAATCCTGTTCGCTGATGTCGAACATGTGGATCACTTCTTTCTTAAGTGTTTTGTTGATACCACGCTTTTGCGTACTCTAATTCATCCTTAGTCAATTGATGACCATGATCAATCCATTTGAGTTCAACCGTGGCATGGCGGTGTTCAAAAAATGTTTGAAGTTGTTCGGGTTCACCTTGTGGAACGGTTTGATCATGTTGACCACTGAGTAGGAGTATCTTAACACCTTCAAGATTGTTATGATCATCTTTACGAATGGGGACCATCGCACGAAATAAGATTGCACGATGAAAGATTTGGTCAAAATGAAGTAATAAGGAAGCTGCAATATTTGCACCATTTGAATAACCAACAACAATGGTTTGATGAGGATCAAATCCGTAGTTAATTGACGATTCTTGGATAAAATCACGAAGATTGTAGGTTTCTTCAATCAAACTGTCTTGATCAAAAACACCCATGGCAAGACGCTTAAAAAACCGTGGCATACCGTATTCTTGCACATTACCTCGAATAGATAAAATATTGGCATGAGGATCGATATGCTTCGCGAGTGGAATAAGATCATATTCATCGCCACCTGTGCCGTGTAACATGATCAATGTTTTGCCATTGGTCCCTTGTTCATAAACATGTTTCATGATGTTCCTCCTTGTAGTTCCTTGGCTTGATAACCTACTTTTTTTAACATCTCAATCAGAAGACGTAACTCATCTTCAGAAAGTTGTTGATACATCTCAGCTAACTTCATCACATGATTAGGGAAAATACCATCAAAAAAAGCACGACCTTCAGGCGTTAAATCCACCATCATCACCCGTTTATCAACGTTATCTTGTGTACGATAAATCATGTTTTTGGACTCAAGTTTATCGATGACATAGGTCATCGAACTATTCGCCATAAGTAAACGAGATGCCATCGACTGCATAGGCTGTGCACCACGATTATACAGTAATTCTAACGCTCCGAATTCGGTGGTATTTAAATCATACGATTGAATATCCTTCTTAATCACAGATTCAACGTGTTGCATCGTACGAAACAAGACGGTTGTTAGTTTTAAATACTCTTTCTTATGTTTCATGCGTCTCACCAACCTTATTCATATATTCTTTATTATAAACCTTATCGCTTCTTTTTGTGTCAATAGGGCGAACCAATTGCTCAATTTTGTGTCTCATCGAACGGAAACGAGGAGGTAAGGCGAGTGTTTCACCAAGAATTTCATATGATTCTTCGTCATCAATAAACCCTGGACCGTCCGTCGCAAATTCAAACAACATTGAGGGATAAAGTCTTGTATATAACGAGTGAAAGTAGAAACGATCAACATACCCTGAATGTCTTGCTCCTATTGTTTCAAGATGATCCATCCAATCGTGAATATCTTGATCACCATCAACCGAAAATGCAACATGATGAATACTGCCATAACCCTGATATCCCAATGCGCGATCTTTTCTTGTTTCAACAATAACGCTAGCACCATTGCCACCTTGACCCGTTTGATATCGCGTGAAGGCATTCTCTTCGTCTGTTTTATTAAATGTTAAATATTGAGTTAATACATCATCCATACGCTTTGGATCACTGACGCGGAAAAAGATAGGACCTAATCCATAAATCGCATATTCAAGAGGTATTGGTCCTTTTTGCCAGGGGATACCTGGCTTGATCCCTTTGTCATGTTCATCAGAAACTAAAACATATTCTTGATTGTCAAAATCACGAAACTCAAGTGTTTTCATACCAAACATGGTGATGATTGGATAATGTTTGATTTGGTAGTGTTCAAATCGTTTTTTCCAGTACACAAGTGCTTGATCATTAGGAACTCGAAACGATGTCTTTGAAATCTCATCTGAACCCTTTTGTGCAGGACTTGAATTGGGAAAATCAAAGAACGTGATATCAGTTCCTGCATTTCCTTGATCATCTGCAAAAAAGAGATGATACGTATGTATGTCATCTTGATTGATTGTCTTTTTAACTAATCTGAGTCCTAGAATATGTGTAAAAAAATCATAAATTTTTTCTGCACTACTTGTGATTGCTGTTACGTGGTGAATCCCATTAAGTGGTTTCATATGCTCACATCCTTCACTTTGATTATAAAAGATGATCATCGCTTGTACAAGCATTTTGCTTCGAATTCGAAATATATTATGTGATTATGTCGAATATCCTTCTTTAGAAGACAAAATAGAGTATAATAGAAAGTGACAAGATCATCAGATTTTGTCACCAACAGGTGATGACGTGAAAAAACAAAAATACTGGTATAAACTCGATAATGCAGGAAAGATTTTCCCTGCTGTGTCGCAAGACGAACGTAGTAACGTCTTTCGACTCAGTTTTTATATTGATGAGAGCGTCGATAGTACGATCCTCGAAGAAGCGGTCAACCGAGTTCTCCCTCGTTTTGAAACATTTGCAGTCCAATTAAAGAATGGATTGTTTTGGAATTATTTTGCTTCGAATACCCATCATTTTGAGGTTGAACCTGAACCCTCTCAAGTATGTAAATACTTTAAATCCCATCGAAATCAAGGTTATTTGTTTAAAGTGTATTATTTTGAAAACAAAATTACACTTGAAACCTTTCATGCGATATCAGATGGATCTGGAGCGATGCATTTTTTAAAATCAATCGTCTACAACTACTACAAGCTCCGTGGTTTTAAAATCGATCATGAGGGAAAAGTTTTAAGCGAAAAGCCCTATTCAAAGAAAGAAAGCGAAGATAATTTCGTTTCCAATTATGATAAAGAAAAGCGCAAAAACCTTAAAGAAGAAAAAGCATATCATTTTGATGGCGAACGTTTTTCAAATCATTGGGTTCTCATGCTTAAAGCAAAGATGGATACAAAGGCACTTTTAAACCTCGTCAAGACGAAGTACCAATGTACCGTCACACAATTTGTTACTGCACTTTTAGCTTATTCCATCTATAAAGAAACTGTTGATTTTACACAAGGTAAGAAACCACTTAAAATCTTTATTCCAGTGAATTTGAGACCCTATTTCGATTCAGTGACTTTACGCAACTTTTCTCTTTATATTAAAGCAACCTTCACACAAAAACGAACTGATTGGACATTCGAAAATATGCTTGAATTGACCAAAGAACAATTCAAGGATCAACTTGATAAAGATAAACTACAGTCAAGAATCAGTTCATTGGTTGGTTTTGAGAAAAATGTATTCATTCGCGTTCTCCCTTTAATCCTTAAGACGATCGCATTTAAAATTGGCTATAACATTTTAGGTGAATCCATCTCGAGCTGTTCAATATCTAATCTTGGCGTTGTTGAACTCCCAAGTGGTCTTGAATCACGCATCCTTGATGCTGATTTTGTCAATGCCGGTTATGGTATCGCCATGACGCTTATCTCTCTAAAACAACAGACCAATATCATCATGAGCTCGCCACTAAAAGATCTTTCTATCATGAATCATATCGTTCAGTTTTTGGTGAATGAAGGCCTCGATGTGACACTAGACACCAATTATAAGGAGGGGTATGATGAAATACTGTAAATCATGTCATGTCCATTATGATACATCTCTTGAACACTGTATGCTTTGTAATGGAGATCTCGAGAAAGAAAACGATTGCGTAGAAACCTATAAATTCCCTGATATCGAAAAGAAAAAGACATCACGTTTCTTTCATCGACTTTTTATCTTCATGAATATTGTTTCAGTGCTCATTTCTCTCTATGTCGATTATTTAGACGGATTACCTCTCACGTGGTCCTTAGTTGTATCGATCACTAACCTGTATGCAGTTGTTATGTTTATTCTACTCACTGTACCAACCATTTGGACATCTAAACTCACCAAAAGTATCATTGTGACGGTGGGGATGCTGATTTTGATTGGACTTGCGATTCGTGATCACAGTTGGGCACTTGATTATGTCTTACCGTTTGCAGTCATACTCAACATTCTTTTAATCACCATCTTAATTATTGTGAACAAAAAGAAATGGTTTGATTACTTCTCAAGCTTAATTATCATTACGATTATCGGATTTATTCCAGGACTTCTTAATTTGCTCAATGTCACACACGTCACATGGCCGTCAGTAGCATGCTTCAGTTACTCGCTTGTGACACTACTTGGAATTATCTTCTTGCCCAGTAAATCAAGTCGAGAAGAATTTCGTAGACGCTTTCATATCTAAGACGCTTCGGCGTCTTTTTTTATAAAAAGAAAAAAGCCTTATCGGCTTTCCTCTTTTAAGACTGGGTTCATCTGTTTAACCATGTAATTAAAAATCTCTTTACGGGTAATGATGCCAATGAATGATCCAAAATCATCTAAGACAGGAACAAAGTTTTGGCGGGTTGCAACATCAATGATATCTTCCATGTTCGTATGAATCGGTACACTGATATTGTCTTTGTTTCGAGGAACCTTTGCAATCGGAATTTGTTCTGTCTTTGCAAAACTCAATTGGTGTTCTTTGATGTACCAAAGCAAGTCACCTTCTGAGAGAGTTCCTACATACTTTCCAGATCGGTCGAGAATAGGAATCGAGTTATAACGATAAATCTGCATCTTCTCCAGAGCTTGGCGTATCGTATAGTCATTGTAGATATACGCCACTTTTTCTTTCGGGGTTAAGCAAAATAAGACGTTCATAGTTCTCCTCGGTTATGGCCAACAAGCTCAGATTCGTCATCCAAACCCTTGGTATCACTGACATGTGGACAACCTGAAATGATGATGAAAGCGTTCATCAGGTGATGTGAATATCTGTTGCATCGTATCGTCAATGGTCATCCCTATTTGCACTTCTATTATATCATAGATATAATGCAATGCAATGGAAAAGCATGATAACGCTATCATTTCACATAAAAGGCATGTTCATGATGAACACGCCTTTATTTTCAAGAAACTTTTGGATGTTTTTTAAGTAAGATGAACACGAAGAGAACATAGAGTACAATTAAGATCGCTAAGGTTATTAGTGATTGGACGATTCCATTGGGTGCAAAGCTTGCAAGAAGGAGAATCGGGAATCCAAAGATGATTGCTGTTGTTGTTCCTGTGACAAGGTCGGTTGCTGCTGGAGTTTCATAGTAGGGATCGACTTCACGAAGGAGTGCAATACCGGTTGAAACAGTTCCTGTCATGGTTCCATACATCGCTGCAAATCCTGGGAGTGTGTACTCCTTATACACGCGTTTGGAAATCTTATGTAAGAAATACATCGTTGCAATACCACCAACGGTTGTGATAATAAAGAAGGTAATCCATACTTGAGGTGATGCTAAATCTTCAATGTTGATCGAAACGATTGAAGCAACGACCATGAAATCAAAGACGACACCTGCAATGCGATTTAACATGTAGTTGTTTGGATACTGACGGGTCATGATATTTTTTGAACGAAGATAGTTGAATAGTTTTTTCGCTAACAGGGCAAGCACCATACCAAAAATAAAGTTAAAGCCCCAAATCAGCGATCCTACCATGCGATAGATGCCTTCGTTTAAGGATGCTAAACGTGTTAATCCAAACATGGTGAGCAGTGTTGCAGCATAGACAACAACAATGAGGGTAATTTGAACGGTAAGTTTATCAATCGATTCAGCAACTGGAATTTCATCAGGTGCTTCGACTTCTTGAACACTTGTCGTTTGGACGAGCGATTCTTCACCGGTAACTTTCTTCTTGTAAACTTTATTTAAGTATATGACACCACCAAGACATGCCCAGATGAACCCCATCGATGCGATAGCTAGACCATAAGATTGTCCACCCATAAATCCTGTTAGTACACCTTCTGCGTTGGTAAAGTTTTCATAGACCATACCGAAATTATTCGCTTGACCTGGACCTTGTCCAAAACCGAATGGTAAAAGAATACCTGAAGCTAAACCAGGTCCTGTCTTGAAAACGGGAAATAAAGTGAATGCAAGAATTGTAGTGATCCCAATCCCAATAATCCCTTGTAGTAAGTAACTTGAAACAATGACCATACCATTATAATAACTGTGTGCACGATTTGTTTTAATCTTAAACTTTTCATTCACTTTTAAACCCATGGCGATAAAACCAATGGCGATCGTATGATAGGTGACGATGTTCAAGAAATTGTTAAACTTATCAATTTGTTCAGCATCGATCCACCACGAATAACCCGTGAGTGGACGAACAAGTGCTTCTTTAATGACTAGACCCAGTAAACCTGCAATAACTGAGGTTGGTAGCAAAGACTTCTTGAGTAGAGGAATTTTTCTTCGAATGACATTTCCTGTGAGAAGCAAGATGCTCAACAAACCAAAATAGATGATGGTACCCCATGTCGCGAGCGATTCATAATTACTGACCATGATGTTCTCCTTGTTTGATGGATTTATCCATACTAAAACCATTATAACGTATTTTCTTTGAATTTCAAAATAAAAACGGGAGCGATGATATAGCCCCCGTCTTTGTTTTAAATTTGTGTGAAAGGTAAGTTGAAAGCTTCAGCAACACCTTTGCAGGTGATCGCTCCATGATAGACGTTGACACCTTGTTTGAGTGCATTTGAACGTTGAATCGCAAGATCAAGACCCATATCAGCAATCATCAAACCATATCTTAAGGTTGCGTTGTTCAGGGCAATGGTTGATGTTCTGGGAACAGCACCTGGCATGTTAGCGACTGAGTAATGAATGACACCATCAACCACATACGTTGGGTTATCATGATAGGTTGCTTTTGCATGTTCCGTTGAACCACCTTGGTCAATCGCAACATCCACAATCACTGAACCTGGACGCATGTCCTTATAATATGCTTGTTTGATCAATTTAGGAGCTTTCGCACCGGGTAATAAAACTGCAGAGACAACAAGATCAGATGCTTTAACTGTCTTTTCAATGTTATCTTGGCTGCTGTATAGCGTTTTGACTCGTCCACCATAGATATCATCAAGGTAGGTTAACTTCTTTAAGTTGACATCAAGAATGGTGACATCTGCACCAAGACCAACGAGCATCTTTAATGCGTTTTCTCCGACAACACCAGCACCGATAATGGCTGCTTTCGCTGGAGCAACCCCGGGAACACCTGAGACGAGAACACCGCTACCACCAAAGGGCTTTTCTAAGTATTTTGCACCTTCAATCGCAGATAATCGTCCTGCAACTTCACTCATCGGTTTAAGGCAGGGAAGTGAACCATCTTCGAGTGTAATGGTTTCATATGCCACCGATTGTGTCTTCGAATTCATGAGTGCATGTGTTAAATCTTCATTGGCTGCTAAATGTAGATAAGTATAAAGGATTAAACCTTCTCTTAAATACTGAAATTCAGAAGCTAGAGGTTCTTTCACTTTCACAATCATGTCTGACTTCTTCCATACTTCTGCCGCAGTGGGAAGAATGTCAGCACCTGCATGTTTGTAATCTTGATCGGTGAAACCTGAGGATTCACCTGCACCTGCTTCAACAAACACTTTGTGTCCATGAGCAACATATTCTTTAATACTGCTTGGCGTTAAGCCGACACGATATTCCTTGTTTTTTACTTCGCGTACTGTTCCAATAATCATACTTTTCTCCTTATTCGATTGTAATCGTATCTTCCATGTTTATTGTAACATAATCCCATTTATTTGTTCATCATCTTCGATGATTTTTTTCGTTTTCATAAAGTCTTTCAAGATATTCTTCCATCTGTTTTCGATTTTTGAGAAGTGCGTGAATTTGATTAAGTCCTTCACGATTTTTCTTCGTTTCTAACCAAAGTTTAAGATATCCATCGGGACCATATTTTTCAAGGATGTGCTGATATGCGCGTGCGATATGCTCATGTTTGGTGATATTCGGGTAATGTTTATAACCGAACTGAACGGTGCGTAACATCACGATCTCTGGTGAGATATCGCGATCTGCTTCAGCAATGATTTTCCCATAAATAGTGCGCGGTGGTTCTTCTTTTGATGCTCGATGATCTTCAACAGCTTCTTTCATGATCATCATCTGTGATTCGTCAAAAAAGCGACGCAAGTTGACATCATCATACAAAAAACGACCACCGGTGATATGGTGATCTTGTCTTCCACATTGCATACCAATATCGTGATAACATGCGATAACATAAACCATGTCATGATTAACATCATGATCAGCTGCAATATCTAAACTATTTTGAATGACTGTGAGCACGTGATCCATCTGATGTGCGGGATCAAATGCACGGTAAAAAGGGATAATCGTTTCATGAAGATACGTTTTAAGTTCGGGATTCATGAAGTCACCTATAAGTGTATTTTTCCTTTTTTTGAAAGTGATAAAAACATTTTTTTATCTGTTTTATACGTGAGAAGATTCATCACTTCTGATGCATCCACCCATTCTACATGAGCGATTTCCTCTTCTTGGGGGATGAAATCACTGTTTAATGCGCGTGCAAGAAAATAGACAACATCCTTAATAACACCCTGTCTTGGTGAATAACGGATTTTTTCTTTGACATGATCAAAGATTTCTACGTCAAGTCCCGTTTCTTCTTTCACTTCACGTTTTGCTGTCATTTTTTCACTTTCGTCTTTTTCGACATGACCTTTTGGAAAGCCGAAATGAAGTCCATGACGTTGTTGAATGAGAACAAATTGAAATCTGTCCTGGTGCTTTCTAAAGATGACTGCCCCACATGATTTTTCTTTCGTCATCATGATCACCTTCTTCTTCATTCTTTATTCAAGTATATCACATGTCAACATGATTTGATACCCGACATGCAATGTTTTTTTACATATCTTTTACCTGAATGTTTCATTGATAAAACCGCTTACATCATGTATAATTAAAATAAGATAAGGTGCTGTTAGGCATCGTCTGAGGTGATGAGCATGAAAGTATTATTCTGCAGTTCCGAAGCGTTCCCTTTTAGCAAGACCGGTGGTTTGGCGGATATGGCTCTTTTTTTACCAAAGTCACTCCGTGAAATCGGCCATGATGTACGCATCATTACTCCTTACTATCGCAGTATTCAAAAACATCATAAAGATATGACATTTTTAGGATCAGCAACCGTGGGCATGGGAGGTATAGAAACCATCGTCCACTATTTTCAATTGATTCATCAAGGTATTCCTTATATTTTTGTTCAAAACATGCACTATTTCGAACGTGATCAACTCTATGGTTACAACGATGATGCAGAACGCTTTGCGTGCTTCTCCTACGCGATATTGGAAGGATTACGTGTCATTGATTTTTATCCCAATATCCTTCACTTAAATGATTGGCAAACCGGTATGGTTCCTTATCTTCTTGATGAGCATTATAGACACAGAAATGATCACTATTATTCTATTCATACACTTCTTACCCTTCATAATCTTGAATATCAGGGCTCATTTGACACCTATGTTGCAAGGTTCTTCAACACCGCATTCAATTATACTTATATTCACTTTGATCGCGTTAATTTCTTAAAAGCAGGAATCGAACGTGCGACAAAGATTAATACCGTCAGTCCAACCTATCGCAATGAAGTTCTTACTAATGAATATGGGTTTACACTCGATGGAGCTTTAGCAAGACGACAAGATGACTTCGTCGGTATCCTCAACGGTATTGATGATCAAGTATTTAATCCCGAAACCGATCATTTGATTGATCAAACATACGACGCACAAAAAACAAAAGTTGGAAAGATGAAAAATAAAGAAGCTGTCCTCCATCATTTCGATCTTGATGTTGATGTTAAAGTTCCACTCATCGTTTATGTGGGACGACTTGCCACACAAAAAGGCATTAATTTAATGACAAAATCACTTGAAGAAGTGATTGAATATGGAAATGCACGCTTTATCCTGATGGGATCGGGAAATGATTCTTATCAAGATTACTTCCGCTACTTGACCTTCAAATATCCATCAAAAGTCGGTCATTACATTGGTTTCAACGAACAGATTGCCCATAAGCTCTATGCTGCATCCGATATCTTTATGATGCCTTCAAGGTTTGAACCCTGTGGATTAGGTCAGCTGATTGCCATGCGATATGGATCACTTCCTGTCGTCAGAGAAACCGGTGGATTAAAAGACACCGTGATTCCTTATAACAAATATACCGGTGAAGGAACAGGCTTTAGTTTTGCAAACTATGATGCCTATGAATTCAAAGAAAAACTCTTTGAAGCCATCTCGTTATATCACGATAATCCGCGTCATTGGAACATGCTTGTCAAACGAGCGATGAAGCAAGATTTTAGTTTACATCATATGGCCTTATCTTATGAAAATCTATACCATATTATATTAGGAGTGTAAAAACATGGAAACATTAGCATTGATTCTCGCCGGAGGTAAAGGAACCCGCCTCGACATTTTGTCACAACGCAGAAGCAAACCAGCCATGCCCTTTGCTGGAAAGTTCCGTATCATTGATTTTACATTAAGTAACTGCACTCAATCAGGCATCTATGACATCGGTATTCTGACCCAATATTTACCACTATCCTTAAATGAGCATATTGGTTCAGGTAAACCATGGGATTTGGATAGACGCGATTCAGGTGTGACCCTGCTTCAACCTCATAATTATTGGTATTTAGGCACAGCCGATGCTGTCCTAAAAAATCTTGAATTCATTCAACGTCGCGATCCTAAATATGTTCTCATCCTTTCTGGGGACCATATCTATAAGATGGATTATCGTAAGATGATTCAACAGCATAAAGCAAGTGGCGCAAAATTAACGATAGCTTGTCAACCTGTTGATTTCAAGGAAGTCTCTCGTTTTGGTATCATGTCAATCAATAAAGAAAAAGAAATTATTGAGTTTGAAGAAAAACCAAAGACGTCAAAATCAAATTTAGCATCGATGGGTATTTATTTATTCGATTTCGATCTTCTCAAGAAGGTTCTGCTTTCGATTAAACAAGATGATCTTGACTTTGGTAAACACATCATCCCACACCTGATTGAAACGACACAAAAAGAAGTTTATGCGTATCTTTTTGAAGATTATTGGATGGATGTAGGAACCTACGATTCCTATTTGGATACGAACCTTGCGATGACCAAAGATTATACAGAACTTGATCTTTATGATCCAACCTGGAAAGTTTATACCAAGAGCGAAGACTTACCACCCGTGAAAGTTGGTAGCAACGCTCACATTCAAAACTCACTGGTATCCAATGGTTGTGTCATCGAAGGAACTGTCATCAATTCAGTGTTATCTCCTGGTGTTCGTGTAGGAAAAGGATCGGTTGTCCGTAATTCAGTCATTCTTAATAACGTCATCATCAGCACGAATGTGACGATTGATCGTTGTATTTTAGATAAGAAGGTCACCGTTGGACGAAACGCATATCTCGGATATGGTGAAGATTATACACCTAATCAAGAAAAACCAGACCTATTACAGTCCGGTATTACTGTTGTTGAAAAGAGTGCGATCATTCCATCTGAAACAAAGATTGGCAGAAACTGCAGAATCTTTAGAACTGCACATTTCACCAATCAAGACGTCAAGAGTGGTTCAACACTCGCATAAAAAAGATGAAGCCGTTTGAGTGCAAACGGCTTTTTTTTATGCATTTTGGTAAAGAGGATCTTTGGAAAATTGGAGTTTTGCAAAGAGTAATCGAAATCCAAAAACAATACCAGCAACCAATGTAAATCCAAAGAGATAGATCAATAAGAAAACATGATGAGGGACCAGAGGTTGGAAAATCATCAACACAGGAATACCGTTCTCATAGAGAGGATTGATGAAAAACATGTTGAAGGTACCCTGTTGTATCCAATGATTATGGATTTGATTCATGGTCATCGCAATCACCATCAATGCTAGGAAGACGAAGGAAGCGTGAAGTAGACTCTTCCATTTGAGCTCAACATGATGAGCAAGTAATCCAAATCCAAGAATTGCCATGCTTCCATGATGCACCATCGTTTGGATATTAATACCTGTGGTTGTCACAAAGACCGTTGCAGGATAAATGACAACGGCTAATCCCGCAAATAATCCGAAGGTGCCCAAAAAACTCATCAATGCATGTTTGATCTTCCCAGGTTTTAAAAAACCTGCAACGAGTGCAACATACATGGGTGTTGAGCAAAACTGGAAGGGGAATGCATACCACTGGTAAGACCCTTGTGCTTGATATGTAAAGATCACTTGTTTATAGATTTCAAAGCCTAATAAAAGTCCTGAAAAGATCCATAATACATGATTAAGCTTCCGGTCACTTAATCCCTTCATACGGCTGATCGCGAAGATAATGCCGATGATGACTAATAGCAGAGAGAGATATTGAAACCAAGAAGCTTGAAAGCTTCCAAAAAGCTCAGGTTTATTCATTTGTCCGTTTAAAAATTCTAAGATGGTTTGCATGATGTCGTGTCCTTATCGTTAACATTCTTACCCATTATAGCACAAGGATTGTGTAACACAATCAAAAAATCATGCATGTTATCTTTTTTTATTTAGACGATTTCTCTTTTCTTAAACGCGATAAATGATAAAATGATCACCACGAGAGTCAATAGACCAAAGATTCCAAAATTCAACCATTCAAAGTCATGTTGATCTTTAAGAAAACCAACAGGTTCTGCAAACGTAAAAGGGGATAAGAACCGAACAAGTCTTAAGGTATCATTGTCGGTTGCATAAGCGATGGTTGTGATGATATATAAAGGAATGGGAATGATCAGTGGAAAAAGAGTGGATGCTCCTGGTTTCATCAGTAAACCAAGTCCCATCGCTAAGTATGCGATCATCAGAAGCATAAGACCATCAAAAAATCCAAACACAAAGAGTGATGTAATGTTTTCGTTTGGGGCAACGATTGCAAACCCAACGGCAATGACACCTAATTGAATAACCATGAACAAAACGATTTGAATAAAGACAGAGATCATTTTTTCGAGTAAATATGATGAACGTTCAATCGGTAGTGTAAAAAGCATCTCTGATGTCTTTTCTCGATCCTCTTTATTGATGATGCTAAAACCTAAAAGTGATGCAAACATACCTGCAGCAATCTGCATAAACATGGCGCCTTCTGTTGCAAAATATTCAACACCGTTGGTCGGAATACCTCCAAATGTGTCAATAAAATCTAAAAACGCGATATCAAGTGATTCAAGTTGTTCAATCACGACATTGATTGCGTCCATCATATCTTTAAAAAGGGGATAAATGATAATCACAAAAAAGAGAGATAATCCAAGTGCAATGGACCATATCAATGTTGATTTTAAACTCCGTTTGAGATCAAGGGTTAGTATTTTCATGGTCATTCCCCCTTCTCATAATACACACTAAAGAGTTCTTCTAAATCGATATTACGAATCACAACATCCATCAAATGATAGGAAGAAAGATACTGTGTGAGTCGATTGATATCACCTTGATAACTGTAGTGTGAACATCCAACATCATCTTTTAAGTATGTCAATCCATCCAAGGACATAGACTGATGGTTGGGCCATATAATGATCCGTTTCGATTCTTCTTTTCGAATATCTTCCATATTTCGGATGAATAAGATGTTTCCTTCTTTGATTAAAGCAACCCGATCACAGACTTTTTCAATCTCAGATAGAACATGAGAAGAAAGAAAAATCGTTTTTCCTAGTCGCTTTTGTTCGAGAATGAGATCGAGAAAAACGTGTTGCATGAGTGGATCAAGTCCTGATGTAGGTTCATCCAAAATGAGTAATTTCGGTTGATGCATGAGTGCGACCACGATACCTACTTTCTTCTTGTTTCCAAAAGATAATGATCCAAACTTCTTTTCAATGTCTAAATCTAAATCATGAATCAACCGTTGAAGATAAGATTCATCAACATCTTGCATACTTTTAAAAAAGCTCAAGATGGATTTAACTTTCATCTCATTGAAAAAGAATGCTTCAGAAGGCATGTATCCAATATCTTTAAAATGATATTGTTTACCCACATAAATGGGTTCGTTAAAGATTGAGATTTCACCATCGTTTAATGCAAGTAAACCAAGCATCGCACGTATCAATGTGGTTTTACCTGAACCGTTCGGTCCAACAAACCCAAAAATCTCACCCGGAAGAACGTGCAGTGAGACATCCTCAATACCTCGTGTTGAACCGTAATACTTTTTTGCATGGAGAACGTGAATCATATGTCCCACCTCCTACATAAAGTCATATGGGGACAAAGCATCAAGTGGATCAATCTCCTCTTTTGGAGGTTCGATGACCCCTGTTAAACGCATCGCTAACGTTGTTTGTCGTTTTTCTGATAAATGATTGGATGCATAGATGAGTAAATTCATATCACCTAAAATGATGAGAAAACGTTTGGCACGGGTAATTGCTGTGTATATCAACTCTTTTTTAAGCATATGCATATACGATTTGATCATGGGCATCATGACAATTTTATATTCACTACCCTGTGATTTATGGATGCTAATCGCATACGCAAGATTGATTTCTTCAAGATCAACTTTCTCATACATCACATCGTTATCATCATAACTGACAATCATATAAGGTTCATCTTGAGCATTCACTTTGATGGCTTTGATGACACCGATATCACCATTCATGATCATCCGCTCTGGATCGTTGACCAATTGAATGACTTTATCACCGACATAATACGTTTTATCGCCATAGGTCATCTTCTTATCCTTTTTGGGATTAAACGCATCTTGCATCGCTTGGTTAAGTGCATCAATACCGAGCTCGCCTTTATACATTGGTGCGAGGATTTGAATGTCATCAATCATGGAGTAACCTTCTTGAAGTGCACCTTGTACTTGCTTAATGATGGTTTCTTTAATTTTCTCATACGATGCCCGATATAAATAGACATCTTGTTCACTGATGAGATCATCATAACTGACCTGTTGTTCATTGACGCGTCGTGCAAGTCTGATAATCTTCGAATCTTTTGCTTGACGATGAATTTGAGTTAATCGGACAGTGGGTATCATATGACTTTCAATGAGATCTGATAGGATTTGTCCTGGTCCCACCGATGGTAATTGATCAACGTCTCCAACAACAATGATTTGTGCACCTTCTTTAATAGCACCAAAAAGCTTTCGTGCAAGAAAAAGATCAATCATCGATGCTTCATCAATAATCAGTAAATCATGGGGCATGAGGTGATGCTCATCGTATAAGAACTCACCATCATAGCTAAACCCTAGATGACGGTGGATGGTTTTTGCATCCATTTCGAGCAGTTCTTTCATCCGTTTAGCTGCTCGACCTGTGGGTGCCATCAACCCTATTTTTTCATAAATTGCAGGATTTTTATAATTGAGTTGGTAATATTTGCGATAAACATCTAAAAGTCCATCGATAATGGTTGTTTTTCCTGTACCTGGACCACCTGTGATGATCGTAAACCGATTGGATAATGCTGTGAGGATAGCTTCTTTTTGTACATCAGTATAGCGCATGTTTTTTTGGATTTCAGTCGCATCCAGTAATGTCTCTAAATAATCACGATCAATGGATAAAGGTTCACCCACTAAACGACTCAATTTGTCAGCAAGAAGAACTTCTGAGAAATAGGTCGCTGCAAGGTAATATCTCTCATCTTCAACGATGATACGTTTATCTAAAATCAATTGATGGATGGCATCCTCAAGGTCCATCGTTTCTCCAAGGGCTTGGAAACTAAACGTCTCGAGTTGTTCTTTTCGAAGATAGATATCCCCATTCTGATAAGCGATGACTTCAAGTGCATATAAAATAGCTGCGCGTATCCGTCTGGGATCATCATGAGGAATACCGAGTTTACGCGCAATTTCATCTGCTTTGATAAAACCAACACCTTCAATATCATCAATGAGTCGATATGGATTTTCTTCAAGTTTCTCAAGCGTGAGCATCTGATATTTACTGAGTAACTTCATCGCAAGTTTACCTGAAAGTTCATATCCATAGAGGGCAACTAATATATGTTCATGCGTTTGATTTTCAATGAGCTGTTGATAGAATTTTTCAATACGAACCGCAGAAAGTCCTATCTCTTTTAACCTTGTCTTATCTTTCATGATGATTTGGATCGCATCTGCACCCAAATGGTCAACAATCTTTTCAGCTGTTTTAGGACCAATACCATGGAAAAAAGGCGATGATAAGTAGCTGATCAATCCTGAACGACTTTGTTCTTCGCATTTCTTAAATGATTCAACTTTGAGTTGTTCACCGTATGTATTATGCTTCACCCATGAGCCACAAAACTCATAGTTGATGTCTTCACTCACCACAGGAAAATAGCCCACAATGGTATACATCCGGTTTTCATCGGTGATGATCCGTGCAATGGAATAACTGTTTTCATCGTTATGAAATACGTAGTTTTTGATTTTACCCTTGATGCAATCCATCGTCTTCCTCGATTCCTTTGTTTATAGTTTATTATACCATCAACTGATGATGAAAAAAAGGAACCGAAGTTCCTTTAACTGTATTGACGACGTTTTTTCTCCATATAGACTTCATGAATAAATCCAGAACCTACACAGACATCACCTTGATAAAATGCACACACTTGACCTGGTGTGACTGCACGAATTTTCTCAGGATAGGTCACACGAATCGTCTTATCATCAATCCATTCGACAAAGACATCATTGTCTTGTTGACGATATCTAAATTTAGCCGTCATGGGTCCACTCACTTTTGGACCACGCCAAACGACATCTGTGATCAGTGCTTCATCCGAGTAAAGATGAGGGTGATGAAAACCGGGTTCGACATATAAAGTGTTCGTGGTCAAATCTTTACCTACCACATACCAAGCATCAAGTTCCTCTTTTGTTCCCCCAATACCTAATCCTTTGCGTTGACCAATGGTGTAATTCATTAAACCAAAATGCTCTTTGATGACAGTTCCATCCAAACGCTTCATCAGTCCTTTTTGCGCAGGAAGATAATTGGATAAAAAATCTGCAAAATGACGTTCACCAATGAAACATATCCCTGTTGAATCTTTTTTATTTGCTGTAGCTAAACCCTGTTCGTTTGCGATTTTTCGAACATCCTTTTTATCAAGATGCCCAATAGGAAACATGACATTTTTCAATTGATCTTCACGAAGCTGTGATAAGAAGTAGGTTTGGTCCTTGTTTTGGTCCATAGCGCGAAGTAATTTGGGATAATCTCCATCGCGATCAATTTGTGCATAGTGACCCATGGCAATATAGTCAGGATTAAAACGTTTTGCATAATCAACGAACGCTTTGAATTTGATTTCATTGTTGCAAAGTACATCGGGATTAGGTGTACGATTTTTCTTATATTCATCAAGGAAATAGGTAAATACACGATCCCAATAATCTTCAATGAAATCAACTTTGTGAAGAATAATGCCTAGTTTGTCTGCAACTTTCTTGGCATCTTGATAATCTTTTTCTTGTTCACACACTTCATCCCAAACCGTGGGATTACCTTTGATATCGAGGTTCGTTGCACTATCCCAATTACGCATAAAAACGGCTTCTACATCATAGCCGTCTTTGAGCAAGAGATAGGCAGCAACCGATGAATCAACGCCACCGCTTAAACCAATAATGACTTTCTTTTTGTTCATAACTTCACTTTCTTTTTACATCACTTGGCATGCGATACTGTCCGCGAGGGGAAAGTGAAATGCCAAGGATTTTAGGTCCTTCTGGAAGAGTTTGTCTTTTGAATTGTTGGGTATAAAACCGCTTCATAAAGCGTTCAACATAGACGTTAATCTCTTGGTCTTCCATATGAAAAGCATGTTTAATTAAATACTTAAGTTTATCTTCATCAGCACCATTGGTGAGATGATGATAGAGAATAAAATCATTGATATCATAGCGACCTATCGCATGTTCTGTATCTTGATTTTCAAGAAGTTCTGGAGAGATTGGAGCTTGTAATATCTTTTCAAGGGTTTCTTTTAAGACATGATACTCATGATCAGCATGGTAACGAATCAACCGTTGAACCCATGTCTTAGGAAGTCCTGCATTGACCGCATACATGCTCATCTGATCACCATTATAAGTCATCCATCCAAGCGCTATTTCTGAAAGGTCTCCTGTTCCGAGGACAAAACCTCCATATTTGTTGGATAAATCCATAAGGATTAATGTCCGCATACGGGCTTGAGCATTTTCATAGGTTACATCTTTGGTATCATGATCAATCGATTTTAAGTGAAGATCTACAGATTCAGCAATAGGGATTTCAAGTGCTGTAACACCTAGTTTACTCATCAAATTTTTCGCAATCGAATTGGAATTCTTTGAAGTTGCTTGAGCAGGCATGGTCACTGCGATAATATCTTTAGGATCTCTGCCTAAACGTTTCATGGCTTGATGACTGACCAATAATGCAAGTGCAGAATCGAGTCCACCCGATATACCTAAGATGACTTTAGATGCTTGTTCAGGAAGTGATTCGATGCGCTTGATCAAACCAAATGTTTGTAAATGGTTGGCGAGTTCAACTTCTTCCTCTTCGTTTTCATCGGGTAAAAATGGTTTTTGAGCTAGTGCTTTTTCGAAGCGATACTGCTCACTTTCCTCAAACTTAACTGCGATAAATTGATATTGATTTTGGATGAGCATATGCATGTCGCGATACGTTGAATCCTGACGTTTTTGGTAATTGATGGCTGCAATATCAACATCAGCAATCAAAACAGATGATGACATGTTGAATTGACAATCTTCTGCGAGCATCACACCTTGGCTTGCGATGAGTTTGTGATTAGAAAAAACGACTTCCGATGAACTTTCAAAATGTCCTGTTGATGTATACACATAACATGCCATTTGTTTTCTTGAATGATCTAAGACGAGATGTCTTCTTACCGCGAGCTTTCCGACACGTTCAGGTGATGCAGATAGATTAAAAAATAGATTAGCTCCTGCTAAACTCATGTCATCACTTGGACTATAGGCTGCCCATACATCTTGACATACTTCAACACCAAAGCGGATATTTTCCTCAGCATCTTCAAAAATAAGATATCCAAAAGGAACGGTTTCATTGAATAATTTGATGGATTTCATTTGGGTCTTAAATCCCGTATGGAACCATCTTTTTTCATAAAACTCTTGATAATTGGGTAAATAATGTTTGGGTATTACACCTAATACCTTGCCCTTTTGAATGACCAGTGCACAATTATAGAGAATACCATATAAGTCAAGAGGTGCACCTAAGATATAAATACCTTGATAGGTTGTCTCTTTCATGATCCAACGAATAGCTTTTTTAGCTTCATTGATAAAAGCTTCCTGATAAAAGAGATCACTTGCGGTATATCCTGTAATCGTCAATTCAGGAAAAACAATGATGCCAGCTTCGGTTTGATTGAGTATCGATAGGATTTCTTTTTTGTTGTGCTCGATATCTCCAACGACAATCTTAGGGGTTGCTGCTGCAACTTTGAGTATACCGTATTTATACATGGGATTTCACCTCATAGATATGGTGTTTCTTGATATATTCGTAAACATTGTCATCCAGTAAATGATGGTATTTATCAATGTTTTTTCTGACTTTTGTCGATGCACTTGGATCATCAAAATCAACATAAATAAAGCGATGAGGGATGTCCTTTAACAACGATTCAGCTTCTTCATGATCGATAAAGCCTTGTCGTTTCATCACGATAAATGGATATTTTGCGAGTAGATCGCGATAATTGATCCAATTGGGTAAATCTGAGATATTATCAGATCCGATGACAAAATGAAGATCCTGATAATGTTTGCTTAAATCATCTAATGTGCGCAGTGTACCCTGATAACCTCTTTCATCTTCAATGGATGATATCATCACACGGTTTTCACCTTGAAAAGCAAGTGTTAACATCTCCATACGCATCAAAAAAGGCGCAAGTTCAGGTTTTCGATAATCATCACCTACAGGAACGACGATCACAGAAGCCTGTGGAAATCGATTGAGGAGAAATTTTACTATATGAACATGTGCCTTGGTTGGCGGATTAAATGATCCCCCAAATACGATATGCATGCCATCACCCTTTTTATTATATCATGTTCATCATGAAATGATGCTTATGTCTCCTTTTACGAAAAACAATCAATGCGTTTTTCTTTAAAACCATTCTAAATACTGGTATAATACCATTGTATCATTCTAATTGAATGAAAAAATCCCGAAGGGAATGAACCATATGGAACTCAAAGAACGTTATTTCCAAAAAATTCGTAATGACAAGATGCGTTTGACCAAAAGCAGAAAAGCAATGATTGAAATTTTGGAAAATCAGCATTTAACTTTTAAAGAAATCCAAAAAGCACTTGCATCACGAGGCTTTTATAATGTGTCAACCATTTATAACAATCTAGAATTCTTAATCGATCAAAAGATTGTTGTTGAAATCTATATCAATGACACCAAATATTATGATCTATCGATGGGAAATCCCATGCATAATGCCGATAGTCATATTCACATCATGAATAAGGACACCAATGAAATCACGGAAGTCAATAGCCCGGATATCTTTGAATATGTCGCCAAGCATCCAGCATTCAAGCATCTCGATCTTGAATACATCCGCATTATCATCTCAGCATCAAATAAAAAGAAATAAACAAACGATGAAAAAAGTCATTTCTGAACAAATGACTTTTCTTTTTTAAGAGCTTTAACAAAATAGATGGCAGATTCGGGATTTGTTGCGAGTGGAATATTATAGACATCCGATAACCTTAATAGTGCAGAGACATCAGGTTCATGAGGTTGTGCGGTGAGGGGATCACGGAAAAAGAAGATCATATCAATTTTACCGTTTGCAATCATTGATCCTATCTCTTGATCACCACCAAGAGGACCTGATTTTTTAAGCATGACTTTAAGACCTGTTTCTTTGATGATGAGTGAACCTGTCGTTCCAGTTGCATAAAGATCATGCTCTTTTAAACATGCGAGATGGTCTTTGACAAATGCAATCATATCGGGTTTCTTCTTATCGTGTGCAATCAATGCAATTCTCATGTTATCTCCTTCTTAATGCACGCAATTTAGCAGACTTACTGCGTGGATTATGTGTGATTTCTTCTTCACTAGGATAAACCGGTTTTCGTGTGATCACTTCAGTCTTCGATTGATTTTGTGTAGGTATAGGAAGCTTCTTAAGGATAGGATCTTCTTCACTTTCATCTCTAAAAAAATGCTTCACAATGCGATCTTCAAGGGAATGAAAGGTAATAACGACGAGTCGTCCGTCAGGTTTGAGTAGATCAACAGCATCCTTTAACACTTCTTCAAGAACCGTGAGTTCATCATTGACTGCAATCCGTAATGCCTGGAAGACGCGTTTTGCACTATGGCCTTTTTCTTTATAGTTAACCTGATCACAGATATGAACAAGATCCATGGTTGTTTTCAAAGGACGTTGATCAAGGATCCGTCGTGCAATTTTATAGGCGTTTTTTTCTTCACCATATACATAAAAAATACGAGCAAGTTCATCTAATGAGTAGGTGTTTACAATCGTTTCAGCAGTGAGTGATTGTTGCTGATTCATGCGCATGTCGAGTGTTGTATCTTTGAGATACGTAAATCCACGTGATACATCATCAATTTGAAAAGATGATAGTCCAAGATCGAGAAGTAACCCATCAATGCCTGTAACATGTCTTTTTGCCAGTTCATCTTTTAGATGGCGGAAATTGGATTTTATAATCTCATAGCGATTGTCATCTTTCAATACTTGTTTGGCATAATCAATTGCGAATTGATCCTGATCGAATGCATATAAAAAACCGTCTTTTAGTTCTTCTAAAATACGCTTGCTATGACCAGCTCCACCGAGTGTTCCATCGACATAGATGCCGTTTGGTTTGATGGCTAAATATTGAATTGCTTCTTCTTTTAACACCGTGATATGTTTCATAACGACCTCAACATCTCCATTATCTATGAAATCAAGAATCTTGTCAACCGACGAAAGAAAAAGGTGCCTGGGGCACCCTTCCTTAATCCTTCTTGGATTCTTTCTTGGTTAATACTTGTTGACCTTTGTAATAACCACTGTTTGGTGTTACACGGTGTGGTAGTGTAAATTCACCGGTTTGTGGGCAAACAACGAGTGCAGGAGCAGTTAACTTGAAGTGAGTTCTTCTCTTTCTCTTTGCCGTTTTACCCGTTCTACGAAATGGAACAGCCATCTGTTCACCTCCTATTTTTTGTAAGTCTTATCTAAATCAGCAAATGCGGGGTGAGGACTTCTTTCTTCATCAAAAGAGGTATTTTCTGCATCTGGATGATAGATGGTATACGGTTTTTCTGACACAATATATCCGAAGAGGATATCGGGAAGTTCAAGAGGATCGGTCAGTGGAAAATCACATTCCTCCGAACTGCCAAACACAATTTCTGCATCCATATGCATATCATAGGGCACAGGCTTCAATGTTTTAGCACAAGCGAGTTCCATCTTGACATCGAGATGAACATCGACAATGAGATCGGATTCAATCCATTGCAGTTTGCAACTGATGGTTGCCGGTTCAATCGATAGCATATCTGGAACTTGATTGAGATGATGCTTATAATCATAGGTGAAGTTAAGCACTGGTGTTTCTTTGAGTGCATGGATTGAAAATTTCATGATATCACCTCAACGAAAGTATTATACAAAATATCATGATAAAAGTCAATGATTCATCCATGATTTTTCATGGAACATGGGGATATCATTTAAAAACCCCTAGGGGGTTTTAAAGTTCGCGACTTCCACGTACTTTATGTTTGAGTGTATCTAAGAAAATGGTTTCTTGTGGTGTCAATAGCACGTTGATATCATATTCTTCATGGATGCGATGATTACGTAAATGGAAGGGAATGATTGTACCGTCAGCTAAGCCCACTTCCAAATCAAGTGTGATGTATTTAGGATGTGTGGGGTGATCATATTTAATCGATGTTTCCATATGAACCACATCAAAATAATTAAATTCACCTGAGACATCAAAACCGATATGTCCATTTCTGTGATCAACATTTGCTTGATGGTAAAATAATGAATCATCACCAAAGAATACAACCGTCACTAAAGCTTGGTCATAAAGGAGTGTATAGGTACCATCGGCACGCTTATCTAAACGATAGGATACTTTGCTTGTTTGATCAAATGCATCAGGAACTGTAATCAAGATATGAGAGGAATAATCAGCGGGCTGAATGCTTGAAAGTTGATGTGCACGATCAATCACTTGATTGTAGTCTGCTTGAAGCATTTCTTCATAAGAAACATTTTGACGTCCAGCAAATTTCTTGAAATACTTAGCGGTGTATTTTGCTCGGTTTTTGATGACTTTGACTTTCTTTTCTTTGACTTTTGGTTGTTTGACTTCAACGATATCGTCTTCTGTCACAAGTTCAGTATCAACGGACTTGTTCTTATTCTTTTTTTCCTTCATAACTAAACCACCTTTCGCCTTCTATTCTATTATATCGAATAATTAAAATAGGTGTCAATTTTTCCCACACTTTTAGTGTAAAGTGCTTCTTTTCATCTGATCATAGGGTTATTCGCCTAATATTCCTTCATAAAGTAAAGATTTAAGTGCTTCGCTTTGCGCATCGAGGATATATGATTCGATGGGGTGGTTTTCAAGGATGTGATCGATGGTTTTTTTATCATAGGGTTGATCCTTGAAATGATGTTCAAAGGTTTGTAAATTCTTAATATCGAAGAAATCACCTTGAATCGCGAGATGACGAATGATACCTTCTTCAAGATCGAGTTTAATCTCAAAAAGTCCACCAGGAAGTCTCTTTTTAAGGATCTTTGTATATGCAGGTTGCTTTTTATAAATCCATTCTTTGGTCATGTATTTTTCAGCCATCTTGTTGATTAATTGAACTTCTTCATCTGATAACTCGTAGGTCTGATTGGTCAGTGTGTTTTCAAAATGCTTGATCAATTGATCTTGGGTTAAACCTCTTAAATATGGTTTTAAATTGGTTACACGCGAACGAACTGAATCAATACCTTTGGAAACCAGTTTTTCATCACTTGGTGTAATGGCTCGGACCATCGTTTCAAGATCGCAGTCATATAAGAATGTTCCATGCATGAGCATGCCATATTTATTTTGTAAAAAGGCATTACCTGAAATCTTCTTTCCTTCAAATAAAAGATCGTTTCGACCACTAAATTCGATTTGGATATCAAGAAGCTTCATCGCGTCAATGATTTTTGATAGATAGGTTTTGAATGTAAATTCTTTGTTCGTTCGTTTCGTAATAATTGAAAACATTGTGTTTCTGTGATCAGCATAGACGCAACCACCACCTGTTGGACGTCTATAGACATCAATGTGATGTTCTTTTAAAAACTGCAAATTAACTTCGTTTTCAATCACTTGATTTTTCCCGATGACGACACCATGGATTTCCCATGTGAAAAAGTAGGTTTCATCATTTTTTAATAAATGAGTGAGCACGTATTCTTCAAGTGCAAAATAAAAATAGGGTTTGAGTTGTCCTTCATTGTGATGGCGAATGAGAATCATGTTTATTACCTCCCACATGGTATGCAAGTTCATTATAACATATTCATTTTTATTCTAAAAACGACATGATTGATGAATTGATCAACGGTTGTTTACCGAGTCATTTACGATAAAAAAGGGCTTTATTTATGATAAGATAGAGATATAGGAGGTTATCTCATGTTAACATTTGTCAAACTTTATGGTATTGCATTTGTATTATTTTTGATCATCGATCTTGTTTGGCTAGGTTTAATCGCTAAAAATTTGTATCAACGACAAATCGGTCACCTTATGGCTGATCAAGTCAACTGGGCTGCAGCGATCATCTTCTATCTCTTATTTATTGGTGGCTTAGTCTTCTTCGTCCTTTTACCTCATTATGAATCTGGAAATTGGGCGAAAGTTTTACTCTATGGTGCGCTCTTCGGATTTATCACTTATGCGACCTATGACTTAACCAATTTAGCAACACTTAAAGATTGGCCTTTACAAATCACCATCATTGATCTTGCGTGGGGAACATTCCTTGGCGCATCCGTTTCAACATTAACTTATTTTGTCAACAATCTATTATCGTAGGAGGACTTTATGTCAACGATAACCATTTCCAATGAGTTGCTCTACAAATCATTTATCATCGGTGCAAAAAATGTCATCTCAGAAAAAAATGGTTTAAATGCCATCAACGTTTTTCCTGTACCCGATGGAGACACAGGGACTAATCTAGCATCTTTAATGACGACTATTATTGAAAAAGCAAAATTAGGTCAAACGATTAGTGAAACTTTACAGTCGATTGCAGATGCTGCGATTGTTGGGGCAAGAGGAAATTCTGGGATCATTTTTGCATCATATATCAGCGGTTTTGCTGAAGGTATAAAGCAAAATGAAGTCGACTTGAATACGTTAATTGAAACCTCTGAAATCGCCTATGATTATGCGTATCATGCCATCAGTCAACCCGTTGAAGGAACGATGATCACCGTTATGCGTGCATGGGCACATGCTTTAAAACAATTCAAACAGGCAACAACCAATGCGATCGATCTCTTTTTACAAGCGTTTGAAGTTGTCAAAGAAGAGCTTGCTAAAACACCTGATATGCTCAAAGTCTTAAAAGAAAATCATGTCGTCGATGCGGGAGCAAAAGGATTTGTTCATTTTATTGAAGGTTTTATTAAAGCCTTTAAGGGTGAAGAAGTCACCATTGAAGTTCATGAAACCGTTGAAGCCCTTCATGTGGACCATCTCGAAGATTCTCAATACCGCTATTGTACAGAAGCGTTGATTCGTGGTGAATCTTTAGATAGTGAAAAGATTCGTGAATCATTATTATCCATGGGTGATTCACTCGTTGTTGCAGGAAGTAAGAAAACTGTTCGGATTCATATTCATACCGATCATCCCGAAGATGTTTTTGCACATCTTGATGGTTTAGCACGCATTGCTGAACAAAAAGTCGATGATATGCGTCGTCAATTTGAAGCGGCTAATCATGCAAAATATCCGATAGCACTTGTGACCGACTCCATCGCTGATTTACCCAGTGAATGGGTTGATCACTACCAAATCCATCAACTTCCAATCAGTTTAAAGATGAATGATAGCGAATATTTAGATAAGATCACGATACAGAGCAGTCGTTTTTATCAGATGATGGATTCGCTTAAGGTCTATCCGACATCAGCTCAGCCTAATGTAAAATCACTCGTTAACTTCTTTTCCTTCTTAACAACGTATTATCGTGAAATCATTGTCATTACCGTTTCAAAAGAAATGAGTGGAACATACAATGCTTTTGTTGAAGCGACAAAATCATTCCCCGATCACCGCATCCATGTCATTAACAGTAAACAGAACTCCGGTGCAGAAGGACTTCTTGTCTATAAGGCAGCACAGTTAATCGAACAAGGTCATTCCACGGATGAAGTGATTCAAACGATTGAATCTCTGACAACAAAATCAAAGATTTTAGTGAGTGTGAAAACATTAAAATATATGATGCGTTCAGGACGACTCACCAAAGTCTCAGGAACCATCGCATCCCTGATGCACTTAAAACCTGTGATTTCGATTGATGAGGAAGGTAAAGGCATTATATTTGCAAAAGCTTTATCCGTAGACTCAGCAGATAAAAAGATTTATCAGCATGTGAAACATGTTGTCACATCCGCTGGAATTGAAGGTTATGCGATTGTTCATGCGAATGCAAAAGAAAGAGCAAGTCAATATGAAAAGATCTATACAGAACTGACAGGTCAAGCACCGCTTTATGTGATGGATATCTCCACGGTGGTTGCGATGAACGCTGGTATAGGTACGGTTGCAATTGCCTACCTTGGAAAGGAATAACCCATGATTTGGATACCTATTGTTGCACTTTTCGTTTTCTTTAACCTTGCTTATATCGTTGCACAGATCAAAAAAAATAATGGTCTTGCAGATATGGCGTGGGGATTAGGGTTTGTCGTCGTTGCGATTGTTGGTTTGATTGTAGGAAAAACCTATGCTCTCTATCAACTGATCATTACTGCACTCGTTGTCTTATGGGGACTTCGTCTTTTCTTCTATATCGGATTAAGAAACTGGTCAAAGCCTGAGGATTTCCGTTATGTGAACATGCGAAACAAATGGAAGACACATGTTGCCCTCAAGGCCTATTTCATTGTCTTTATGCTTCAGATGACTTTCTTACTCATCGTAAGTCTTCCGATTCAAATCGCGCATGCCATTGATGTCACACTTGATCTCACAGGTTATATCATCATTGGTGTTGGTTCGCTTCTTTGGATCATTGGTTTCATCTTTGAAGCAGTCGGTGATGCTCAATTAAAAGCTTTTAAACAAGATCCACAAAACAAAGGTAAAGTGATGACAAAAGGTTTATGGGCTTATACTCGTCACCCGAACTACTTTGGTGAAGCCGTCATGTGGTGGGGCATATGGATCATTTCCATGAGCACACTGTCTTGGGTTGCACTCATGGGTATCATTGGACCAACCTTTATCACCTATCTCTTGCTGTTTGTCTCAGGTGTTCCACTTCTAGAAAAGAAATATAAAGATAATCCTGAATTCCAAGCTTACGCAAAAAAGACATCGATATTCTTTCCATTACCCCCTAAAAAATCATAAAGAGGTCAGTTGACCTCTTTAATTTTTAAACATACTTTTAAACCGTTGCCAGCTCGATTCCTTTTCATTGGATTCGAGTTTTTCTAATTGCTCATAGAGTTTCTTTTCTTGAGCGGATAATGTCTTGGGGACTTTAACTTGAACAATCACTTGCTGATCGCCTTTACGTTTTGTTCTCACGTTGGCAATCCCTTTTTCCCTCATACGAAGGATTGTGCCATGTTCAATTCCTGCGGGAATCTTTAAGTTAACATCACCATAAATGGTGGGGATATCAACACTGGTTCCTAAAACAGCTTGTGTAATCGTGATGGGAACCTCTAAGATAATATCATCATTTTCACGTTTAAAAACTTTGTGTGGTCGAACTCTAAAATTTAAATAGAGATCACCTGCACTACCACCTTTGGTTCCACCATTACCATAGCCAGCAACTTTTAATGACATGTTATTATCGACACCTGCTGGGATATTGACATCCACATTTTTCACGGTCTTTTCAATACCACGTCCATTACATGTACTGCAGCGCTTTTTAATGATTTTACCAGCACCACCACATTTTGGGCATGCTTGCTGGGTTCTCATCGCACCAAACATGGTACGTTGTTCGACATTGATATAACCATCACCATGACAGCGATCACACACTTCAATATCTTTCGATGATTCAGCACCAGAGCCGTGGCAGACATGACATTCTTCCTCGACTTCAACGCTGATTGGTTTTTTCGTTCCAAGAACGGCTTCCATGAAATCAATGGTGATGGTACGCTCTAAATCATCGCCACGTTGTGGTCCATTGTAGTTTTCTCTACGCTGTTTTCCGCCACCAAAAAACTGGCTGAAAATATCCGAGAAACCTCCAAAATCACCGAAACCAGAGAAACCAGATCCTGCACCACCAAATGGGCTACCTTGATGACCATATTGATCATAGGTTGCACGCTTTTGAGGGTCAGATAACGTATCATAGGCTTCTTGGACTTCTTTGAACTTAGCTTCTGCATTTGCTTCTTGTGACACGTCTGGGTGGTATTTTTTTGCTAGCGTACGATACGCCTTCTTGATTTCGTCGTCACTCGCACCTTTGCTTAAGCCGAGCACGTCATAATAATCGCGTTTATCTGCCATAACGTCAACTCCAATGGAATTGAGGGGCAACGCCCCTCAAGAGATTATTTTTCTTCAAATTCTGCATCAACGGTCTTCTTGTCTGAACCCTTCTTTGATCCAGTATCTTGTTGTTCATGTTGATGTTTTTCTTGTGCTTTTTGGTAAGCTTTGACCGCAACATCTTGAGCATCTTTTTCAAGTGCTTCTTTACGTGAGCGGATTAAATCGAGATCATGACCAGATAATGCACTTTCAAGATCCTTAATGAGACCTTCAAGTTTAGATTTTGTGGATGCGTCCACTTCTTCACCTAAATCATGCATCGCTTTATTGGTTTGGAAAATGAGATTGGATGCTTCATTACGAAGATCAGCTTCCTCTCTCTTCTTCTTATCAGCTTCTGCTTGTTCTTCAGCTTCTTTCACCATGCGTTCAATTTGATCTTTCGAAAGTGATCCTGAACCAGAAATCGTAATCTTTTGTTCTTTATTGGTACCTAAATCTTTGGCTTTAACGGAAACAATACCGTTAGCATCGATATCAAAGGTCACTTCAATTTGAGGAATACCACGTGGAGCGGGTGGAATATCAGAAAGTTGGAAACGTCCTAATGTCTTGTTATCTGCAGCCATCGAGCGTTCACCTTGGAGAACATGAATGTCAACAGCAGGTTGATTATCTGCAGCTGTCGAGAAGACTTGAGATTTGGATGTTGGGATGGTTGTATTTCTTTCGATGAGTTTTGTGAAAACACCACCAAGTGTTTCGATGCCTAATGAAAGTGGCGTGACGTCAAGTAAGAGAACATCTTTGACATCACCTGCTAAGACACCACCTTGAATCGCAGCACCCATTGCAACGACTTCATCGGGGTTTACACTCTTATTGGGTTCTTTACCCAGTTCACGTTTAACCATCTCTTGAACGGCTGGTGTACGCGTTGATCCACCAACGAGAAGGACTTGGTCGATATCTTTAGGTGTCATCTTCGCATCAGCTAAAGCACGACGAACGGGTCCTACACAACGTTCAACAAGATGAGCGGTTAATTCGTTGAATTTAGCACGGGTTAAGGTCTTTTCAAGATGGAGAGGACCAGCAACGCCCATGCTGATAAAGGGGAGTGAAATCTGAGAAGATGTCACACCTGAGAGTTCCTTTTTCGCACGTTCTGATGAATCTTTTAAGCGTTGAAGTGCCATCTTATCTTTGGATAAATCGACACCATTTTCTTTTTTAAATTCTTCGACTAAATAATTCATGATGACTTCATCATAGTCATCACCACCCAGGTGATTATCACCTGATGTCGAGATAACTTCAAATGTACCATCGGCTAAGCGTAAGATGGATACGTCGAATGTCCCACCACCTAAGTCAAAGACTAAGACGGTTTGTTCTTTATCGGTCTTATCAATACCATAAGCTAGTGCTGCAGCTGTGGGTTCGTTGATGATACGTTTGACATCAAGACCGGCAATTTTACCTGCATCTTTGGTTGCTTGACGTTGTGCGTCATTAAAATATGCAGGAACGGTGATGACTGCTTGGGTGACGGTTGCACCTAAATAATCTTCTGCGGTTTTCTTCAAGTTTTGAAGAATCATCGCTGAAATTTCTTGTGGGGTATACTTCTTACCATTAATATCAACGCGATAGTTCATATCACCCATATGACGCTTAATGGATGAAACCGTGTTGGGGTTGGTGATCGCTTGACGCTTTGCCACATCACCGACGCTGATGTCTTCACCTTTAAAGGAGACAACAGATGGAGTTGTGCGTCCACCTTCAGCGTTTGCAATAACTTTAACTTCGCTGCCTTCCATCACAGCGACACATGAGTTGGTTGTTCCTAAGTCAATACCAATAATTTTATTTGTCTTTGCCATTTTCTTCACTCCATTCGTTGACTTTGACCATGGCAGGTCTGATGAGTTGATCTTTATACATATATCCTTTTTGAACAACCTCGATGACGATGCCATTCGGTTGTTCTGGATGTGATACCTTTTCAATCGCATGATGGATATTGGGGTCGAATGGTTTTAATTTAGCATCGATTTCCTTAATGCCATCAGCTTGTAAAACTTGAAACAATTGATCATTGATCATTTTAAAACCGATCAAGAAGTTTTTTAAGAGTTCATTGTCCGTCGCCATATTCACGATACGATCTAATTGATCAAGTGGATTTAAAATCTCACCAATCAACGATTTACTTGCATATTTGCGATCCTGAATACGTTCGTTGTGCATCCGTTTTTTAAAGTTTTCAAACTCGGCGAGATTTCTTAAATATTTATCTTTATATTCAGCGAGTTCTTTCTCTAAAGCTTCGACGTGTTCTTTATGTTTGTTACGTCTTTCTTTTTTGGATGTATCATGCTCATCGTGATCGTCGTGCATGTCTTCCGTCTTTAGCTCTTTTTCTTTGTTTTCATCCATGTTCATCATCCTTTAACTATTTTTTATAGAGCTTACCTAAATTGCTTGCAATATACTCAACAAGCGGTATAACTTTGTTATATTCCATACGTGTCGGTCCAACTACTGCAATCGTTCCATGCTCAAATTCGCTGATGCGATAAGGCACAGAAATGATGGTACAGTTTTCCATCGGAATCAGTTGGAGTTCACTCCCAAACCTGATACTTAAACCTTCATGATCGCCAATGAGTTTAACGAGTTCTCTTCGGTCGAGCATATCGACAAAACTCTTGATATGCTTCAAATTTGTAAATTCAGGTTGATCAAAAACATTCGTGACTCCTGATAAATAGAAATTATCTTGAGCAAATTTGGAGAACGCATGGATAAAGGAGTGAATGAGTTGTGACTGATATTCCATAAACGATTGAATCTCGTTCTTTGCAAATTCAGCTTCGAGGATTGAACTTGCTTCAGAAATCTTGCGATTCTTGAGGAGTTCATCAAGAGTCTTAATGACATCTTTGAGTTCATTGATGTTCATTTCTTCAGGAACGCGAATGTTTTGATGTTGAACATGACCTTGGTCGGTCACAATCAAAATCACAGCGTCTTGTTCTGATAAAGGAATGAAATCAATCTTTTTGATGATGCTACCTGAAGAAGAAGGTCCAACAGCCATCGCTGTGTAATTGGTGAGTTCAGATAACAGATGAATGGCCTCTTCAACTGCTGCTTCTCGTGCTAAACGATTCTTCAAGAAGATTTCATCAATGAGGGGAAATTGGTGAACAACATCGCTATCTCGGGTGACAAGGTGTTCAACATAATAGCGATAGCCCTGTTCAGAGGGGACACGTCCTGAGGATGTGTGTGTCTTTTCGAGGTATCCCAACTCTTCGAGTTGTGCCATATCGTATCTTAAGGTTGCAGATGAAAAATTGAGATACGGCATGTTGGTCAATGTTTTTGAACCAACCGGTTGAGCATCTTTGACATATTCTTCAATAATCGCTTTTAAAATCAATTTTTGACGACTCGATAACATGGGTTCACCTCGATTAGCACTCCTTCTTATTTTGTGCCAATTTTATTGTACACGATGAGATTGGCACTGTCAAGGATTATGTGCTATTTTTGATAAAAAAAGAAAAGACACTTTCGTGTCTTATTTCGCGTGTTGTTTCATCCATTTCACATAAAAGGGATTATTCTTTTGTTCATAGCGAATCGTTGTTGTTTCATCGTGTCCTGGATAGATTTTGATTGCACTCGGAAGTGATAATAACATGAGAACACTTTTTCTTAGTTCGGGAAGGTTACCTGAGTAAAGATCATGACGACCGACTGATTCTTTAAATAGGGTATCACCGGTAAAAAGCTTTTGATCATAAAGAAAGGATAAGCTTCCTTTGGTGTGACCTGGTGTGTGATAGACCTCAATCGTTTGATCAGCAAATGGGATATGATCACCATGATTCACATACTTCAAATCGAGTTGTTTTCGCTTATAGGGATGCGTTTTTGGTGCATATCCGTTGTATTGATCTTCAAATAAAAGATGTGCATCCTCTTGATGCATATAAATGGGTACGTCAAAATGACCGATCAAGTCAACATGATCTTGATGAGCATGCGTGAGTAATATCGCTTGAAGCTTTCTGTTTTCAAGGGCATGGATGATGTTTTCATAATCGTGAGATGGATCGATGAGAACACATGAATCAAAGCGACATAAGAGATAAACATGGGATAAATCATCATTTCCTTTGAATTGGATCATGGTCACATATTAGAAAAAAAACTATTCCCTAGAATAGCTTATTTCTTTTCCTTGTGGATGGTGTACTTTCTTTCACGCGGGCAATACTTCTTAACTTCCATGCGCTCGGGGTGAGCTTTTTTGTTTTTGTTAGTATGATAGTTTTCTTCGCCGCAGTCGGTACAAACCAATTTAACTAGGTCGCGCATAATATCCCTCCAAACATACGTTAACATTATAACAAATCGCCTATTCTTTTTCAATCATTTTATGACTTAATTTTATTTTGTCGTTTTCATCAGGTTTGAATGAAGCATTTGAACGGTTACTTTTGATCTTTTTGTTCTATAATTGACATAGGTGATAAAAATGATACAACGTGAAGCAACTCGTCCCGTCAAAGTTGGACCCTACCAACTGGGTGGAAATTCGAAGGTTTATATTCAAAGCATGACCAATACATATACCAAGGATGTGGAAGCTACCGTTAAACAGATCAAGCAGCTTACAGATGCGGGTTGTGAAATTGTTCGTGTTGCTGTTTTAGATATGGTTGATGCGAAAGCATTAGGTGATATTAAGAAACAAATCAGCATACCTTTGGTCGCAGATATCCATTTTGATTATCGATTAGCGCTTGAAGCAATCCGCCAAGGCGTCGATAAAATCAGATTAAATCCAGGCAATATCCCCAAAAGAGAGCATGTCATGGAAGTTGTGGAAGCATGCAAAGAAAAAAATATCCCGATTCGTATCGGTGTGAACAGTGGTTCATTACCTAACCGGATGGCACCTACTGCTGAAAACATGGTTGAAACCGCGAAGCATCATGTTGAAATTCTCGAATCGATGGGATTTTACGATATTGTGTTATCGCTTAAAGCAACCGATATGAAACTCATGATCGAAGCTTATCGTTTGGCTGCGAAAACATTCCCATATCCACTCCATCTTGGTGTAACTGAAGCAGGTACCGCATTTAGTGGTGCCATCAAGAGTGCGATGGGGATTGGCATTTTGCTTGCTGAGGGTATTGGATCAACCATTCGTGTTTCATTAACCGATAATCCTGTATTAGAAATCCAAGCTGCAAAAGAAATCCTCAAAAACTTAGGTTTAAAAGAGAAAGTTCCCAATTTAATCAGTTGTCCAACCTGTGGACGCATCCAATACGATATGATTGATATCGCAAAGCGTATTGAACAATATTTGTTAAAAGTCAATAAGACCATCAATGTTGCCATCATGGGATGTGCCGTCAACGGACCCGGTGAAGCTACGCATGCTGATATTGGTATTGCAGGTGGAAAAGGTGAAGCACTTCTCTTTCGACGTGGTAAAGTGGTTAAAAAGATTAAAGAATCTGAAGTCTATGATGTCTTAGTTGAAGAGATCAATAACTTTGATGATTCAGACTCTCACGCAAAAGAATAATATAAAAAAACACGGTGTCAAATGACAGTCGTGTTTTTCTAGGTATTTAAATTATTGTAGGGTGTGAGATACGCTTTAAATAATTAGAGGGTGTACCCTATGATTTTAGAAAGCGCGATGAAATCGAATAAAAAAATGAAGGCTTCCTATAAAATGAGATTATACCCATAATCCAAAGTAAAGGAGGCCTT
>Ga0209066_10000852_pt1 | contig 42795 bp, 40 predicted proteins | sample All_14_2_FD_187198 | JGI IMG/M metagenome (GOLD analysis project Ga0209066, IMG submission 187198) | Freshwater microbial communities in response to fracking from Pennsylvania, USA - Allegheny Zone_MetaG_DW_15 (SPAdes) (version 2) ... | reverse complement strand
GGCTTCGACTGTGTCTTCCGCTTCGGTCTTGGTCTCCGCCCTGGTTTCGGCAGGCTTCCAGGGCTGCGGCTGCGGCTGCGGTTCAGGTGCCGGCAGGTCATCCGGCGGGGCCATCGCACTGGCCGGGGTCTCGCTCTCGGCCTCCACGGGCTTATCCCCTGTCGGTGCCGCTTCAGGGTCCGGCTCCGGCGGCAGAACCTCGCCCTCCGGCGCGGCCATGGGCTTCGCCTCGGCGGACAGGTCGATGCCATGGGCGCGCGCCGCCTCCTCCACCTCCGACCAGCGGTTTTCGGGAATATGGCCGCGCTGCTTCCAGCCCTGGATGGTCGACACGGCGACACCCAGCCTGGACGCCATCGGGCGCAGGCCGCCGAAGCGGTCGATCACCGTCTCGGCCGACAGGGGCGGGGCAGGGTTCGGCGTCGCGCTATCGGGATCGTGCATCACGTCTTCCGTTTGCTCTTGTCGATGTGGCTCACCCAGCAGGGTCAACAGTGCCTCTTCCGATGGCTCCGATGCAACCTCCAAGCTGCGGAAGGGCAGACCCGCCAGCCCGTCGGCCACCGCCTGCGACAGGCACAGGGCGCGGATGGCCGCCAACCGGTCGGCAAGCCCGGCGCGCGCCACATGGCTGGCAAAGACGCGCGCCGTCTTGGGCGAATAGAACAGGGCAGCGGTGATCCGGCCCGCCAGCAGCGCCGCGCGCGTTTCCGGCTTCAGGTCGGGAGAAGGCAGGCTGCGATAGAGCACGCGCCGGTCCACAGCGATGCCGACCTCGCCCAGGCTTGCCACCAGATCGACGGCGATGTCCTGCCCACTCGGCCACAGGATTGGGCCGGCGGCCGGGTCGATTTCCGCCATCAGCCGGTCGGCCAGGGTTTCGGCGAAACCGTCGCCGGATTCCACGGATGGGAAGCCGGCTTCGCGGGCCGCTTCGCCGGTGCGTTCGCCCACCGTCCAGGCCGGCAGATCACGGCGCCCGTTGTGCTTGACCCAGAGCGCCACGGCATGGGCGGAGGTGAACAGGATCGCCTGCGCATCGGGGGCGGCGAGATCGGCCGGAATCTCCTCCAGCCCCAGCATGGGATCAAGCAGCGGGGAATGGCCGAGATCATGCAGGCGTGCGGCCGTGGCTTCCTCCCGACCCTGCGGGCGGGTGACGAGCACAAGGCCCGGCCCGGCCGTCACGTGAAGAAATCCTCGCCCGCGCGCGCTTTCAATGCCTCACCCGCCTCCCGGCCCAGGGCCTGGGCATCCGCAGGTGCACCGAAGCCTTCCCAATCCAGCCGCCCGGTCCCGTCCGGCCGGGCAATCATCGCCCGCAGGCGCAGCGCGCCATCGGGCTGGAATTCCGCCAGCCCGGCGATGGGGGTGCGGCAGGATCCGTCCAGCATCGCCAGCATGGCCCGTTCCGCCGTCACCCGGATGCGGGTTTCGGCATGGTCCAGCGGGCTCAGCAGCGCCAGTGCCACCCCGTCATCCGCGCGGGCCTGGATGCCGATGGCGCCCTGGGCCACCGCCGGCAGCATGTCTTCCGGGGGCAGGGCCTGGGTCGCATGTTCCTGCATGTCCAGCCGGCGCAGCCCCGCCATGGCCAGCAGGGTTGCCTGTGCTTCCCCCGCCGCCAGCTTGCCCAGGCGGGTATTCACATTGCCGCGAAAGGCGATCACGGTCAGGTCGGGCCGTCGCGACAGGATCTGCGCCTGCCGGCGCATGGATGCCGTCCCCACCACCGCGCCCGGCGGCAGATCGGCGAAGGCGATGCCATCGCGCCCGATATAGGCGTCGCGCGGGTCTTCCCGTTCCAGATGGGCGGCGATCACCGTCCCGTCCGGCAGGGCGGTTTCCAGATCCTTCATGGAATGCACGGCGCAATCGATGCGCCCATCGGCCAGGGCTGCGTCCAGCTCCTTGGTGAACAGGCCTTTGCCGCCGATTTCCGACAGGCGGCGATCCAGAATCTGGTCGCCTGTGGTCTTGATGACCACCAGCTCCGTCTGCAGGCCGGGATGGGCGATGGCAAGTCGCTGCTGCGTCTCGCGTGCCTGGGCGAGAGCGAGCGGCGAACCGCGGGTTCCGATGCGCAAGGGCCGATCAAGCTTCGTCATGATGACAAAGGGGTACCCCATATTGCCGACGCGCGAAAGATGTAGTGTGTCCTAAGGCTCCAGGCTTTGCGATCCGGTGGGTGAAGGGCTATATGCGTGCCCATGCGTGTGCTTGGTATCGAAACCTCCTGTGACGAAACGGCGGCCGCCATTGTGGATGGCGAGCGGCGGATTCTGTCCAATGTCGTGCTGTCCCAGATTGAGGATCACCGTGTCTATGGCGGGGTCGTGCCGGAAATCGCCGCGCGCGGCCATCTGACCCATCTGCCGGGGCTGATCGAAAAGGCGCTGGCGGATGCCGGGCTGGGTTTCCAGGATATCGACGCGGTGGCGGCGACCGCCGGGCCCGGCCTGATCGGCGGGGTAATCGTGGGCGCCACCATGGCGAAATCCATCGCGCTGGCCCGGCATCTGCCCTTTCTGGCGGTCAATCATCTGGAAGGCCATGCGCTGACCGCGCGGCTGACCGGCGGGGTGGCCTTTCCCTTCCTGCTGCTGCTCGTCTCCGGCGGGCATTGCCAGCTTCTGGCCGTGGCGGGGGTCGGGCGCTATCACCTCTATGGCGGCTCGGTCGATGATGCGGTGGGGGAAGCCTTCGACAAGACGGCGAAGCTTCTGGGCCTGCCCTATCCCGGCGGTCCCGCCATCGAACAGGCCGCGATGCAGGGCGACCCGGCCCGCTTCGATCTGCCGCGCCCGATGCTGGGCAAGCCCGGCTGCGATTTTTCCTTTTCCGGGCTGAAGACGGCCGTGCGGCGGCTGGTGGCCGGGCGCGCGGATGGAGATGCGGGCTTCGTGGCGGATATGGCGGCCAGCTTCCAGCAGGCCGTGGCCGAGGTGCTGGCCGACCGCACGAAGCGCGCCATGCGCCGCTTTGCCGAGGAACATGGTGCGCCCACCACCCTGGTCGTGGCGGGTGGCGTTGCCGCGAACCGGACCCTGCGCGCCGCGCTGGAACAGGCGGCCGGCGCGGAAGGTTTCCGGTTCGAGGCGCCGCCCATCGCGCTGTGTACGGACAATGCCGCGATGATCGCCTGGGCCGGGCTGGAGCGCCTGCGCCTGGGGCTGGTTGATGATCTGGCCTTCGCGCCGCGCCCGCGCTGGCCGCTGGACGGCGAACGCACGATCAAAAAGGGCGCGCATGCCCAAGGGGCAGGGGTGGGGGGAGTCAGGGAATGAAACTTGCCGTCATCGGGGCGGGTTCCTGGGGAACGGCGCTGGCGATCACCGCCGCCCATGCCGGCTGTGGCGAGGTGCGGCTGTGGTCGCGACGCCATGAACAGGCTGAAACCATGGCCACGACCGGCCGCAACCCGGATTATCTGTGCGATGTTCCCCTGCATGAGGCGGTGATCCCCACGGCCGACATGGCAGAAGCGATGCGTGGTGTCGGTGCCGCCCTGCTGGTTGCGCCTGCCCAATCGCTGCGGGCCACGGCGCGGTTGATGTCGCCCTATTGCCCGGCGGGCCTGCCGGTGGCGATCTGTGCCAAGGGGATCGAGCTTGATACGCTGAAGCCGATGAGCGCGGTGCTGTCGGAAGCCCTGCCGCAGGCGGTATCGGCCGTATTGTCGGGGCCGACCTTCGCGGGGGAGGTGGCGCGCGGCCTGCCTACCGCCGTGGTCTGTGCCAGTGCCGATGCCCAGGCCCGCGAAACCATCGTGCGCGCCATCCGGCGGCCGGTATTCCGCCCCTATCTGTCGGACGACGTGACGGGGGTGGAAATCGGCGGGGCGGCGAAGAATGTGCTGGCGATTGCCTGCGGCATAGCAACGGGTATGGAGCTGGGCGACAATGCCCGCGCGGCCCTGGTGACGCGGGCACTAAGTGAGCTTACCCGGCTGATCCTGGCCCTGGGCGGGCGGGTCGAAACCGCGACCGGGCTGGCCGTGATGGGTGATCTGGTGCTGACCGCCGGCAGCCCGCAATCACGCAACATGTCCCTTGGCATCGCGCTTGGCCAGGGGGAAACTCTGGCGGATATCCTTGCCGCGCGACGCGGCGTGACGGAAGGGGTGAAAACCGCCCCCGCCTTGCGTGCGCTGGCAGACCGCGCCGGGGTGGACATGCCCATCGTCGCGGCGGTGGACGAGGTGGTGACGCGCGGCGCTGCCCCGGCATCCGCGCTGCGGGATCTGCTGGCCCGCCCGATCCGGGCGGAAGGATGGATGCGCGAGGAGGGTTGAGCAATGCGCTATTGGCTGGTGAAGTCGGAGCCGGAGGAATGGTCCTGGGATGACCAGGTCGCCAAGGGCGAAGCCGGTGAAGGCTGGACCGGTGTGCGCAACCATCAGGCCGCAGCCAATCTGAAAGCCATGCAGATCGGCGACCAGGCCTTCTTCTATCATTCGGGCAAGGAACGCGCGGTCGTGGGTATCGCCGAAGTGGTCGGCACCTGGCAGCCCGACCCGACCGACAGGGACGGAAAATTCGGCATGGTGGTGCTGCGCGCGCTGGAAGCGCTGCCCCGGCCGGTGACATTGGCGGACATCAAGGCCGATCCGGCCTTGGCCGACCTGCCCCTGATCCGCCAATCGCGCCTGTCGGTGATGCCCATTCCCGATGACGGCTGGCGCCATATTCTGGCGATGGCGCGGGGCTGATCGCCGGCGCCAAAAATCCGCCGCATAGCTGTAACAATAGGCTGCTAATTTCCTCGGATGCGCCACATCGGCAGGGAACGAACCCTGCCAGCCGCGAGGACGAGACAATGACGGATATCACCTTCGCTGAGACGGTTGAAGCCCCGGAAACCGACCAGGATTTCGATGATCGGCTGCAATTGGTGCTTTTGGTGATCGAAGATCTGTTCAGCGCCGTGTTCATGGCCGCTGCCGCGGGTCGGACCGCCCATGTGGAAGTGCCGGACGAACGCACCGCCACCCTGTTCCGCACTGCGCTGAAATCCACCGACCGCTATCGCCCGGCCGAAAGGCTGGTCAGCTTCGTGGTTCGGAGCTAACCCAACCGCGCGACAATCAGGATGTTGTCATCCCGGCCAAGGGCAATGCCCGCGAGCCGGGATATCTCCCCGGCAGGCTGACAGACCCCGGCTCTGCGCTACGCTTCGGCCGGGGTGACATCACACGTCGTGCGCGCGCCGCATAGCCGTCATCCCTCTTCCGCAGGCAGGAGAGCGTTGGCTTGCGCGAGGCGGGGCCACAGCAGACGTCTATACGTTATTTTCAAGATATAACTTAAATCAGTTTTAAAACGCTGAGTGGAATGCTATCTCCCGATCGGGCCTGCTTCCCGGCCCGAATCCGGAGTAGTGTGGTCGCATGTCCCGATTGATTCCCGGTGCCGCCGCGCAGGATCGCGGTGCACTGTCCGACCGTGCCGTGATGGCCGCGCTCGGCCCCTATCTTTGGCCCAAGGATGATCCCCAGCTGCGGTTCCGCCTGGGGTTGAGCTTCGTGCTGCTGGGGGTGATGGCCGGGCTGAATGCGCTGGCGCCGCTGCTGTTCGCCCGGCTGATCGATCATCTGTCCGGCAGGGCCGACCCGCTGCTGGTGGTGCCGGTGGGGCTGATTCTGGCTTATGGCGGGCTGCTCCTGGTCGCCAAGCTGATCGCGGAGGCGCGCTGGGCGCTTTACAGCCTGGTGGAACAGCGCTTCCTGCGCAGGCTCAGCCGGGCGGTCTTCGCGCATCTGCAGCGTTTGAGCCTGCGCTACCATCTGGATCGGCGCACCGGCATGCTGGCGCGCATCATTGATGCCGGGCTGAAGGGCGCCGCCGAGCTGATCTATTCCATCGGTTTCATGGTGCTGCCCTTCCTGGTGGAGGTGGTGACGGTCGCGGTCCTGGTCTTCGCCCTGTTCGATCTGACCTATGGGGCGGTGCTGGCGGTGACGCTGGCCACTTTCTTCGGCGTGCTGGTGGTGGGTTCGGCCGCCTTTCGCGCCCGCCAGCGTCTGGCCGCGAAGGAAGCGGCCGTGGCCCAGGGCAAGGCCGTGGATGGATTGTTCAATTTCGAAACGGTGAAGCTGTTCGGGGCGGAACAGCGCTGGCTCGACCGCTATGATTCCGCGCTGGCGGGGGTGGAGACGCTGTCCATCCGTGCGACGATCCTGCGTTCGGCCACCGGCATGGTGCAGATCGGCGCGGTGATGATCGGGTTGACCGCCCTGACCTGGATGGCCGCCAGCGACGTTGCCGCCGGGCGGATGAGCGTGGGCGAACTGGTGCTGGTCAACGCCTATCTGCTGCAACTGGTCCGGCCGCTGGAGCGGCTGGGCTCGCTGTATCGCGGTATCAAGACCGAGCTGGCCAATGTCGAACAGCTGATGCTGATCTTCGGCGAGACCCCGGACATTACGGACCGGCCCGCCGCTCCCGCCTTGCCGGCCGCGCCGGTATCGATCCGGTTCGAGCAGGTGGGCTTCGCCTATCACCGTGACCGCCCGATCCTGGACGGGGTGAGCTTCACCGTGGAACAGGGGCAGAAGGTGGCGCTGGTCGGCCCTTCCGGCTCGGGCAAATCCACCATCGCCCGATTGCTGCTGCGGTTATACGATTCCGATTCGGGGCGGATTCTGGTCAATGGGGTGGATGTGCGCGACATCACCCAGGCCTCGCTGCGGGTCGTCATCGGGGTCGCGCCGCAGGACCCGGTGCTGTTCAACGATACGCTGGCCTTCAATGTGGGGATCGGTGACCCGGATGCCAGTCGTGATCGCGTCCTGGCCGCCATCCGCGCCGCCCAGCTGGACGGGCTGGTCGGCCAATCGCCGGATGGGGTCGATGTGCTGGTGGGCGAGCGCGGGCTGAAGCTGTCGGGCGGGGAAAAGCAGCGCGTATCGCTGGCCCGGCTGATCCTGAAGGATGCCCCCATCCTGCTGCTGGATGAGGCGACATCCTCGCTGGATTCGCAGACGGAGGCGGAGGTGCTGTCGGCCCTCTCCGCCCTGGGTCGGGGCCGTACCCAGCTGGTCATCGCCCATCGGCTGGCGACGGTGGCCGATGCCGACCGCATTCTGGTGCTGCGCAAGGGCCGGATCGTGGAACAGGGCACGCATGCCCAGCTGCTGGCCAACAACGCGACCTATGCCAGACTATGGGTGGCGCAGCATAGAGGGCGGTAAAGGGGCGCCCCTTCAGATGGGGGAATTGGTCGGGCAGGGTTCGCGGGTCGGGCCGTTGCCAATGCCGGTGAAAAAGGTGCGAACGGTATTTTCCACCGCGACATCAATATCAATGGTCACCGGGACTTCGTACACGAATTTCCGGATCGCGATGTAGAAGATGCTGCCGTGCAGCCCCCAGAACAGTTCCAGCTCCGCTTCGTCCGGCGGGCCTGCGACCGGGTCGCGGCCCAGGTCATGGCGTAGCTCCAAAGCGGCGGGGATGATGATCTTTTCACGCACCAGCGCCAGATAGCGGCGGGTCAGGTCGTAGGATTTCAGGCCCGACGACACGAAGATGCGCACCCAGTCATAATGGAAGACGCGTTCGGCATATTCCTTGTAGAACTGGGTCAGGCGCGCTTCCAGGCTGCGGCTGCGGTCCAGCACCAGTGGCCCCCAATCCGGATTCCAGCGGCTGAGATAGACCTGTTCATAGACCCGCTCGATCAGGGCTTCCTTGCTGTCGAAATGGCGGTAGATCACGGCGTGGGAAATGCCCATGCGCTTGGCCAGCTCCCGCGTCTGGCCTTCCGACCCCACTTCTGCGAAGAAGCGGATCGCCTCGCTGACGATGGCCTTCTCGCGCTCCTCGGCCCGCATGTTCTTGCGCCTTGGCCGTTCGGTCTCAAGCATCGTCGTGTCACTGCTCATTGCGGTCTCCTACCGATCCACCTCTTGTAATCGCAGAAATGAAAATGACCAAACGGTCACTTTGTGCTTGCGGATTTTTGTGGCTGGGGTAACTTGTGACCAATTGGTTATAAATGCGGCGAACGACCGCGTTCCGGGGAGGGATGATGAAGGCGCCCGTGCTGGACTATGTCCGGGTTGACAGCCTGCAGGCCGCGTTCGAAGCCTTTGCCGCGCAAGAGGGCGATGCGGTCTATCTGGCCGGCGGGCATAGCGTGGTGCCGTCATTGACGCTGCGGCTGCAGGCGCCCGCCCTGCTGATCGACATTTCCCGCATTGCAGAGCTGAGCGGCGTTTCCCTGCAGGATGCTTGGCTGCGCATCGGCGCCATGACCCGCCATGCCGAGATGATCTCCAATCCGCTGGTTGCGCGGCACGCGACGCTGTTCGCCGCCGCCGCCCCGCATGTGGCCCATCCGGCGATCCGCAATCGTGGCACCATCGGCGGCAATCTGGCCTATGCCGATCCCGCGTCGGAGTTTCCGGCGGTCGCGGTCGCCCTGCGCTGCGAGATCGAGCTGGTGGGGCCGGGGGGCCGCCGACGCGTGCCGGCCGATGATTTCTTCCTGGGCCTGTTCGAGACGGCGATGGAGCCGGGCGAAATCCTTGCCGCCGTGCATGTCCCCCCGGCCCCTGCCGGTCAGGTGATCGCCTTTGACGAGTTGGCACGACGGCGCGGCGATTATGCCATGGTCGGCGCCGCCATTCAGGCCGTGATGGAGGCTGGACGTCTGGCCGATATCAGCATCGCCTTCTTTTCCGTGGGGCTGAAGCCGGTTCGGGCCGCCGGGGTGGAAGAATTACTGCGCGGGCGTGTGCTGGACAGCCAGGCGGTCACGGCGGCGCAAGCGGCGCTGGCGGGCGATCTGGACCCGGATGACCAGCCGGAGATTCCCGCCAGCATGCGCCTGCATCTGGCCCGGGTGCTGCTGGGGCGGCTGCTTGGTCGGCTGGAGGGAGCCCGGGCATGACCAGGGAGATCATCCTGACCGTGAATGGCGAGGCGGTTCGCGAGGCGGTGGAGCCGCGCCTGAGTCTGGCCGATTTCCTGCGCGACCGGCTGCGCCTGACCGGCACGCATCTGGGCTGTGAAATGGGGGCCTGCGGGGCCTGCCTGGTGCTGATCGGCGGGGTGCCCGTGCATGCCTGCCTGACCTTGGCCGTGCAGGTCGATGGCGACGCGGTGGAGACGCTGGAGGGGTTGAGCGAGCGCGGTGCCATTGCCGATCTGCAAGCGGCTTTCCATGACCGCAATGCGCTGCAATGCGGCTATTGCACGCCCGGCATGATGATGACGGCCCATGCGCTGCTGGCGCAGAATCCCAGCCCGGACCGGGCGGAAATCCGCGATGCGCTGTCGGGCAATTTCTGTCGCTGCACGGGCTACGAGGCGATTGTCGATGCTATCGAGGCGACCGCGTCGAAGCGCGCGGGGCAGCCGGAGGCCGTGGCCAATCTGCCGGAGGCCGTGAAATGACCATGGTTTCGGACAGTCCGGCCCATATCGGCCAGCCGCATCGTCGCCAGAACGCGCTGCGCCACCTGGCCGGGCGCGGGCGCTTTGTCAGCGATCTGGCGTTGCCGCGCATGGTCCATGCCGTCTTCCTGCGCAGCCCCGTGGCGAAGGGGCGCATCATCGCGCTGGATGTTGCGGAGGCGGTGACGGCGCCGGGGGTGCTGCGCGTCTTCACGGCGGCCGAGCTGAACCCGATCTGCACGCCCTGGACCGGCACGCTGGACCATTTTGCCCGCATGGTCAGCACGCCGCAGACCATCCTGTCAGCCGGCGAGGTGCTGTGGGCCGGTCAGCCGGTGGCGATGGTGATCGCCCGCAGCCGGGCGGAGGCGGAAGACGCCTGCGAACGCATCATCCTGGACATTGCGGAGGACGACCCGGTCGTCGATGGCGCGGCGGCACTTGCGCCCGGTGCCCGGCCTGCTGCTTCCGGCCTGGACAGCAATCTGTGCTTCGGCACGGTGTTGCAGACCGATGGCGTGGACAAGGCCTTTGCCCAGGCCGCGCGGATCGTGGAACAGGAATTCGTGTTCGGCCGCCATACCGCCGTCACCCTGGAACCGCGCGCCATCGTGGCGGATTACGACCCGGCCTGCGGCCAGCTGACGGTGCATCACGGCACGCAGACACCCTATCAGTTTCAGGATGTCTATGCCCGGCATTTCGGCCTGAATGACGGCCAGGTGCGGGTGATCGCGCCGGATGTCGGCGGTTCCTTCGGGATGAAGCTGCATGTCTATCCCGAGGAAATGGCCGTGGTCGGCGCCAGCATCCTGCTGGGCCGGCCGGTGCGCTTCCTGGCCGACCGGATGGAGGCCTTCCTGTCGGATATCCATGCCCGCGACCATAAGGTCAAGGCGCGCATGGCGCTGGATGCCGCTGGCACCATCACCGCCATGGAGGTCGACGATCTGACGCAGATCGGCGCCTTTTCCAGCTATCCGCGCACCAGCGTGGTGGAGGGCAATCAGGTCATCCGTCTGATGGGCGCGCCCTATCGCATGCCGGACTATCGCGGCAGGCTGTCGGTGGTGTTCCAGAACAAGGTGCAGACCAGCCAATACCGCGCCGTGGGCCATCCGATCGCCTGCGCCGTGACCGAGGCGCTGGTGGACCGCGCGGCCGAAGCCATGTCCATCGATCCTTTGGAGCTGCGCCTGCGCAATGTGATTGCCGATGATGCCTATCCGCACCGTTCCGCCACCGGTTACCAGTTCGAGAAGCTGTCGCATCAGGCCTGCCTCGCCCAATTGCGCGCGATGATGGATTACGGGGCCTTGCGGGCCGAACAGGACGCGCTGCGCGCCAGGGGCATTCATCGCGGCATCGGTATCGCCACCTTCGTGGAGATCACCAATCCCGGCGCCGCTTTCTATGGCGTTGGCGGTGCGCGCATTTCCGCCCAGGATGGCGCCATCGTGAAGCTGACGCCGGCGGGCGATGTGCATTGCGCGATTTCCGTGACCGAGCAGGGGCAGGGGACGGAAACGATCATGGCCCAGGTGGTGGCCGACCAGCTGGGCGTTTCGCCCGACCGGGTGAAGGTCATGACGGGGGATACCGACACCACGCCCAGCGGCGGGGCGACCTGGGCCTGCCGTGGGGCGGGCATCGGCGGGGAAACCGCGCTGAGGGCCGGGCGCAGGCTGCGCGACCAGATTCTGACCATAGCCGCCGGAATTCTGCAGATGCAGGCGGGGGATCTGGCGCTGCGGGATGGTCATGTCGTTGAGGCGCGGAGCGGAACGGAAAAGCTGTCTTTGGCGGAGATCGGGCGCATCGCGACCTATCGGCCCGACACGCTGCCGCCGGGCACGGATAATTCACTGACGGCCGTGCAGCATTTCGCCCCCGGCGGTTACCCCTTCGATTTCACCAATGGCGTGCAGGCAAGCTATGTCGAGGTCGATGTGGAAACCGGCATGGTGACGCTTCTGAAACATTGGGTGGTAGAGGATTGCGGCCGCATCATCAACCCGCTGCTGGTCGATGAACAGATTCGCGGCGGGGTGGTGCAGGGGCTTGGCGCCGCCCTGTTCGAGGAATGCGTCTATGACGCCGGCGGTCAGCTCACCAACGGGTCGCTGGCGGATTATCTGGTGCCGATGGCCTGCGAGATGCCGGATATCGAGATCGGCCATGTCGAAACGCCGACGCTGGATACCATCCTGGGCGCCAAGGGCGTTGGCGAGGCGGGAACGGCCGCGGCAGGGGCGGCGGCGATGAATGCGGTCAATGACGCGCTGCGCCCCTTCGGCGCGCGCATCGCCCAGACACCGATGACGCCGATGCGCATCCTGCGGGCGCTGGGTCATGTCTGATATCAGGCCGCGATGAACGGAACGCATCGCAGCCTGATCAAGCCCGTGCGGCGCTTGAGCAAAGCCAGCACCTGCCCGGTCGAAGACCGAGCAGGTTGGTATGAATGGTCGGTCGGACGGCGTTCGGCCGGGCTTGAGTTGGGGAAGTTGTTTTGCGGCCACGGCTCCGTAAGCCGGACGTCAATGAAAGTCCGCGCATGACGCGGCTTCAGCATGGGAGGTTATAATGAACACGACCCGTCGTACATTTCTGCTGGCAACTTCGGCCGCTGCGCTGGCCATGCCCTTCGTCAGCCGCCATGGCTTCGCGACCGAAACCATCAATATCCAGATCGGCTCCAGCCATCCGACCAATAATATCTGGGTTTATGCCATGCAGACCGCCCTGCAGCCGGAGCTGGACCGGCTGCTGAAGGAAGCCGGCGGCAAATATGCGGTGAACTGGCGCGAGAATTACGGCGGCACGCTGTACAAGTTCAACGATACGCGCGCGGCGGTCCGCGACGGCATCGTCGATATCGGCATGGTCGGCACGGTCTGGGAAGGGTCCGCCATGCCCTTGCAGAACGTCACCTATTTCACGCCCTTCGCCAATGCCGACCATCTGGCCGTGATCGATATTTTCGACAAGCTGACCGAGGAACTGCCGGAGTTGAAAGCCGGCTGGACGGACCAGAACATGGTGCATCTGTCCTCGCTGGTGACCGACAGCTACGATGTCTATGCCAAGTTCCCGATCAAGTCGGTCGACGATATTCGCAACCGCCGCCTGAATGCGCCGGGCACCTCGGCCAATTGGCTGGCCAATACCGGCTGCACCCCGGTCGATGGCGCCTTGACGACCTATTACACCGATATCCAGACCGGTGTTTCGGAAGGTACGCTGTCTTTTGCCAGCGGCATCCAGCCGACGCGGGTCTATGAAGTGGCCCCCTATCTGACCCGTGTCGGCTTCGGGTCGATGTATTTTGGCGGCATCGCGGTCAACAAGACCTTCTTTGACGGCCTGCCCGCGGAAGTGCAAACGGCCTTGCGTGAAGCTGGGCGCATCACCTCGCGCAAGCATGGCGAATATGTCACCGCGCGCACGACGAATGCGATGAAGGAAATGGTCGCGGCGGGGCTGAAGGTCAGCGAACTGGCCGCCGAGGAAAAGAAAAAATGGGCCAATATGCTGCCCAATGTCACCAAGCCCTGGCTCGATGCCAATGGCGCACCGGCCGCGGCCGTGCTGAAGGCCTATTTCAGCGCGCTGAAAGAACGCGGCATCGCGCCGGCGCGTGATTGGTCGGCCGAAGGCTGAACCGTCGGGCAGAGCCGGACAACGTCAACCGCCAACCCGACTGGATATCGAGATGCAGGCAGAAACGGTTATCCAAACGGGCGGCCCGGCTTGGCGCCGCTGGCTGCAGGGCCTGTTCAACGCCGTGGCGGCGGTCGGCACGATCTGGATTTTTGCCATTATGATGATGATTGTGGCCGATGTGGTCGGCCGCAATTTCCTGGGATCGCCCATCACCGGCGTTGCGGAAATCGCCGCGCGTTCGGTGGTGGCGATCGTTTTCCTGATGCTGCCTGCGGCGGTGTTGAGTGGCACGCTGATCCGCGCGGATTTCCTGCTGCGGCTGCTGCAGTTCCGTTCGCCCCGCGCGCCCCATATCCTGGACACGGTTTTCGCCATCGTCGGGGCCGTGCTGTTCGCGCTGATTGCCAAGGCGGCCTGGCCGGATACGCTGGGCGCCTGGCGCACGTCCGAATTCTTTGGCGTGCGCGGCGTCTGGACGCTGCCTACCCTGCCATTCCGGCTGATCGTCGTATTCGGGGCGGGTGCTTCCGCCCTGGCCTTCGTGGCGACCTTCCTCGACGGGCTCAAATCCATTCGCAATCCCAAGGCCAATTTCGATGACTAGTATGACGATCGGGCTCACGCTGATTGCCGTTCTGTTCGTGCTCGTGCTGCTGGGCATGCGCATTGCCGTTGCCCTGCTGGCGGTGGGCTTTGCCGGGGTGTGGATCATTCGCGGCAATTTCGATCTGGCCATGAAGCTGATGTCGATTGCCGCTTATAACGGCGTCGCGAATTATCTGTTCGCCACGATTCCGCTCTTCGTGCTGATGGGCCATCTCGTCAGCATTTCCAATGTGGGCAAGGATACATTCGACGTCGCCGAAGCCCTTTTGCGGCGATTGCTGGGCGGGCTGGGTATCGCCACGGTCGCGGCCAATACGATCTTCGCGGCGGTGACAGGCGTGTCCATCGCCTCCGCCGCCGTCTTCACCAAGGTGGCCGTGCCGGAAATGCGCCGCCACGGCTATCGCGCCTCCTTCGCGGCGGGAACCGTCGCCGGCAGTTCGGTGCTGGGCATGTTGATCCCGCCCAGCCTGTTGCTGATCATCTATGGCGTGCTGGCCGAACAGTCCATCGGGCGCATGTTCATCGCGGGGCTGGCGCCCGGCATGCTTTTGGCCGGCGGGTTCATCCTCGCCATCATGGCGATGGCCCGCTTCACCCCGCGTTTCGTCTTCACCCCCGACCATCTGGAGCGGCGCAGGGAGATCGGTGAACCGTCGGCGCGCATGGGCGGCGCGGAAATCCTGCGCAAGCTGCTGCCGATCGTGCTGCTGGTTCTGTTCGTGCTGGGCGGCCTGTATAGCGGCTTCTTCACCCCGACGGAGGCGGGCGGCGTCGGCGCCTTTGCCGCCCTCGTGATCGCGCTTCTGCGCCGCAGCCTGGATTGGCGGAAATGCTGGGCGGTGCTGACGCAGACGGGCACGATTTCGGTCGGCATCCTCGTTCTGCTGGTGGCGGCCAGCTTTTACAGCCAGATGCTGGCCGTAGCGGGCATTCCCGCCGCCATCGGCCAGTTCGTGCAGGGCAGCGGACTTGGCGCGACGGGCTTTCTGCTGGTCTATGTGCTGCTGATCCTGTTGCTCGGCATGATCCTGGATTCAAGTTCGATCCTGCTGATCGTGGTGCCGATTGCCGCCCCCATCGCGCAGGGGCTGGGCTTCGACCTGATCCATTTCGGCATCATCACGGTGATCGCGGTGGAGGTGGGCCTGCTGACGCCCCCCTTCGGAATCTCCATCTTTACGGTGCATTCGGCGCTGGGCGACGGCAAGACGCGGCTGGAAGCCATCTTCGCGGGGGCACTTCCCTTTGTCGGCGTCATGCTGGCCGTGCTCGCCCTGATCGCGGTGTTCCCGCAGATCATCATCCGGTGAGGCCGGCGGCTTCTGCACGGGCGCCATCCGGGTCAGGGCTGGTGGACTTGCGGCATGAGCGGCTTACTTGCCGGCCTCGTTGGCGGCAGGATTGGCGGCGCGTGCGATCTGCATGATGCGCCGCGCACGCCGGCGTACCGGCTCGTCCACCATTTCCCCATCCAGCCGTGCGACCCCTTCGCCGCAGGCCAGAACACGGGCGGCCCAGGCGATCTCCGTGCCCGAGAGAGCGAAGGCGCGCAGGACCGGTTCCGCCTGGCGGGGGTGGATGCAGAGTTTGCCGGTCATGCCAAGCGTTCGGGCATGCAGGGCATCCGCATGGCAGGATACCGGATCATCCAGGTTGAGTGTCACGCCGTCCAGGGGCGGCGCGATTCCGGCGAGGCGGGAGGCCAGGACGAGTTCGAAGCGGGCGGGCAGAAGAATGTCGCGCAGATGATGGCTGCCCATATCCGCGCAGAAATCGACCGATCCGAAGGCCAGTCGCACCACGTCGCGACAGGCCGCCAGCGCACGCGCATTGGCAAGTCCTGCTGCGGTTTCGATCAGGGCCAGGATCGGCACGCGGCCGGCCAGCCTCGCGGCGATGTCGTCTATCACCGCGGGATCTTCCGCTTTTGGCAGCAGGATCGCGGCGGGTTGCAGGGCGGCGACGGCGTTCAGGTCGGCCTCGTGCCAGGGCGTGCCGGCGGCGTTGATCCGCACCAGAACCGGCTTGGTGGTGAAATCACGATCCAGCGACGCCCTCGCCCTGTTCTTGTCCTGCGCGGCAACGGCGTCCTCCAGGTCCAGGATGATGCCATCCGCGCCCGACAGCGCGGCCTTCCCGAAACGCTCCGGACGGCAGGCCGGCACGAAAAGCGGTGCCTGCATGGTTTCCACGACATCGCCGGCCCAGCCTGACATGCTGCGTCTCCCCCTTCATGAGCCTTATCCAGGCCAGGCCCTAGCAGCCGACAGGGTATGTGGCAAATAGGACGGGCCTTTCTGGGTATAGGCGGGGCCTATGGCCGGAACGCCCAAGTCCGGCTCCCATCTCTGCCGGGATTGTGGAACCGGTTCAATTGACTGCGAAACAGCACTAATGTCATCCGGACGGGGAGGCGATGTTGGACATCAGGCAGCTACGCTACTTCATGGCGATTGCCGCGGAAGGTTCGCTGTCGGGTGCGGCGAAGCGGCTGGGCATGTCCCAGCCATCCCTGTCACAGCAACTCATGGTGCTGGAGTCCGAGCTGGGGGTGGAGCTTCTGGCGCGGTCGTCGCGTGGCGTCGTGCCCACCCTGGCCGGGGAGGTTTTGCTTGCCCATGCGCGCGAGGTGGTTTTCGCCATGGAACGGACCGTCGATGCGGTGCGTCAGGCGGGCAGGCTGCCGCAAGGCGAGATGGTGTTCGGCATGCCCAGCTCCGTTTCGATGGTGCTGTCGGTGCCGCTCGCCGAAACCGCGCGGGTGGAGCTTCCGGGCGTGCGGCTGCGCAGTATCGATGCGATGAGCGGGTTCATCCGGTCCTGGCTGGAGGATGGATCGATCAATCTTGGCATCCTCTACGATCCTGATCCGGCGGGGCAGCTCGACTGCGTGCCCTTGGTAAGCGAGGCGTTGCACTTCTTCTCGGCGCCCGATGCCTGGCCATTCTCCAGCCCGCCGGGCAGCGCGGTGCGTCTGGCCGATCTGGTCGGCGTGGAACTGATCATGCCGTCAGCCGGCCATGGTTTACGGGCCATGGTCGACCGGGTGGCCGATGAAGAAGGCCTTATCCTTACCATCACGACTGAGATGGATGCCCTGACCCAGATCAAGACCATGGTGGCACGCGGCAGCGGTTACTCCATCCTGTCGCCCGCCGCTGCGATGGATTTCGTCGGGCGGGCCGAATTGGTGATGGCGCCCATCGTGCAGCCAAGCCTGCTGCGCCGGGTGCATCTGGTACGCAACTCCGCCATGCCACGGACCCGGGCGAGCCAGGAGGTAGAGCGGCTGGTGCGATCTGTGGTCCGCGATCTGGTCCGGCGCGGTATCTGGCAGGCGCAGGAAACCCGGCCTCCATCCCCCTCTCTGGCCGGCCATGAGGTGGAAAGGCCTGACGATGCGGGATGAAGCCGTATTCGCCTTCGAACAGGCGCCGGTCGGCATCATTGTGACCGAGTATCGTCGCATCGTGGAATGCAATGCTTGCTTTGCCGGGATGTTCGGCTATGACCGGTCGGAATTGATCGGGCAGTCCCTGGCGACGCTCTATCCGTCCTTGCGTGACTATGTGGATATCGGCGCCTCGGGACTGCGCATGATGCAGCGCGGCGGCGGCTATCGCGACAGCCGGATCATGCAGCGACGCGATGGCATTCAGTTCTGGTGCCAGGTGCATGGCCGCAGCGCCACCCCGGAAGATCCGTTCCGGCGCTGCGTCTGGACCTTCGTGGATCTTTCCGATAGTCGGCCGGTGGCAGCCTTCACCCGGCGCGAACGCGAAATCGCCATGCAGGTGGCCCAGGGCTTCACCAACAAGGATATCGCGCTGGCGCTTGGCATTTCCTTTCGGACGGTGGAGGCCCATCGTTCGCGCATCGCGCGCAAGATCGGCGCGCGCACCGCTGCAGAGATGATCTCGCGGCTGGGCGGTCTGCCTGGACCGCACGGGGATGGCAATCCGACATAAATAGCGTGTCAGCACGAATAGGCATCAACCCGCTTTTGGAAGTAGGCCTGACCTCCAGCAATCAAGAATGGGGAGGAAAAGCCGTGGTGGATGCACATATCGTCGGCTGGGGGCATACCAAATTCGGTCGGCTGGACGGCCAGTCGCTGGAAAACCTGATCGTGGCCGCGGCCCGTGAGGCGATCGGGCATGCCGGCATCGACCCGGCGCTGATCGACGGAATCTGGCTTGGTCATTTCAACAACGGCATGGTGGGCGACGGCTTCGCTGCCTCCCTGGCGCTTCAGGTGGACGATGCGCTGCGCTTCAAGCCCGCCACCCGGCTGGAGAATGCCTGTGCGTCGGGTTCCGCCGCCATCTATGCCGCCCGCAGCGCCATCCGCGCTGGAGAGGCCAGAGTGGCGTTGGTGATTGGCGTGGAGAAGATGACGGGGATGGATACCGCCGGGGTCACGCGGGCACTTGGCGGCGCGGCCTATCAGGCTGAAGAGGCGGATATCGGCTTTCCGGAGGTTTTCGCGCGGTTTGCCCGAGCCTATTTTCAGGCCAATGGTGACCAGACGGAGGTGCTGGCCCGCATCGCGGTGAAAAACCATCTCAATGCGCTCTCCAATCCGCTGGCACATCTGCGCAAGGCACTGGATCTGGAATTCTGTGTCGCTGAAAGCGCCAAGAATCCGGTGGTTGCCGATCCTCTCAAAGTGACGGATTGCTCGCTGATCAGCGATGGGGCGGCGGCCGTGGTGATGGTGGCCGACGATCTGTCGCGGGACTTTCCCCAGGCCGTGCGTTTTCGCGGCGCGGTGCAGGTGAATGATTACCTGCCGATGTCCAGGCGCGATCTGCTGGCCTTTTCCGGGCCGGCCGAAGCCTTTCGTCGGGCCTATGCGCAGGCGGGGATCGAGGTGTGGGATCTCGATTTCGCGGAGGTGCATGATTGCTTCACCATCGCCGAACTGCTGGTTTATGAGGCGATGGGCCTGACGTCCCAGGGGCAGGGGCGCCGGGCGATCGAAGATGGTATCGTGCTCGCCAACGGCCGCCTGCCGGTGAACCTCTCCGGCGGGTTGAAGGCGAAAGGACATCCCGTCGGCGCAACCGGGGTCTCAATGCATGTCGTTGCCGCCCGACAGTTGTCCTGCCAGGCCGGCGCGTTCCAGAAACAGGGCGCGGCGCTGGGTTGCGTGTTCAATATGGGGGGCTCGGGCGTGGCGAATTACTGCTCGATCCTGGAGCCGGCGCGATGAACCCGGCCATCTGGCTGGCGCGCGCGGCACACCTGTATCCGGACGATCCAGCATTGTTCCTGGGGCGGAAGCTGATCGCAACCTATGCCGGGCTGGCTGGACGGGTGGCGGCCCTGGCAGGCGCGCTTGTCGGGCAGCATGGCATTGCCCCGGGGGACCGGGTGGCGGTGTTCATGGCGAACTGTTCGGCCTATCTGGAAGTGCTCTATGGCGCATGGCATGCTGGCGCGGCGGTGCTGCCCATCAATCCCAAGCTGCACCCGCGGGAGGTCGCCTGGATCCTGGAGCATGCCGAGGCGAAGCTGGTCTTTGCATCGGGTGATCAGGCCGCAGCCCTGGCCGAAGCGGGTATCGAGCTGTCGCCGGGATGCAGCCTGATCCATGCGGACAGGGCGGAATACCGAACCCTGTTCGATCATGCGCCCATGCCTGACCCCGCGGCGCGCGGGCGCGACGATCTGGGCTGGCTGTTCTATACCTCTGGCACCACCGGCCGGCCCAAGGGGGTAATGATCACCTGCGGCAATCTCCAGGCCATGGCCATGGCCTATTTCATTGCCGTCGATGCGGTGCGCCACGAGGATGCCATGCTCTATGCCGCGCCGATGTCGCATGGCGCGGGCCTCTATAACTTCATGTTCGTGATGCGCGGCGCGCGCCACATCATACCCGAATCCGGCGGTTTCGATGCCGGGGAGATCACGGAATTGACCCGTCATCACCGCAATGTCTGCATGTTTGCAGCACCCACCATGCTGCGCCGGCTGATCGGTGACGCCGCGGGAAAAGGTTATCGCGGGGATGGCATCAAGACCATCGTCTATGGCGGCGGCCCGATGTATCTCGCCGATATCCTGGCGGCGGTCGATGCGTTCGGTCCGCGTTTCGTGCAGATTTATGGGCAGGGGGAAAGCCCGATGACGATCACGGCCCTGTCGCGCGAGCATGTGGCGGACCGGACCCACCCCCACTGGCGCGGACGTCTGGGCTCCGTCGGTACCCCGCAGGATTGCGTGGAAATTCGCATCGCTGACGGCGCGGGCAATGCCGTGCCGCCTGGCCAGATCGGGGAAATCCTGGTGCGTGGCCCGCAGGTGATGGCCGGCTACTGGCGCAATGCGGATGCGACCCTCGAGACGCTGCGCGACGGCTGGCTGTGGACCGGCGATATGGGTTCGATGGACGAGGATGGCTTCCTGACGCTGCAGGACCGTTCGAAGGATGTCATCATCTCCGGGGGCAGTAATATCTATCCGCGCGAGGTGGAAGAGGTGCTGCTGTCCCATGACGGCGTTGCCGAGGTCTGCGTGATCGGCCGTCCCGACCCGGATTGGGGCGAGGCGGTGGTGGCCTTTGTGGTGCGGGAGCAATCGCGTCCCGTGGATGATGCGGCACTGGATCGGCTGTGCCTGGACCATATCGCACGGTTCAAGCGACCCAAGGACTATGTGTTCGTGCCCAGCCTGCCAAAGAACGCGTATGGCAAGGTTTTGAAGACCGAGCTTCGCCAGAGGTTGGGGGAATTCGGGTTCGACGTCGGGCCGATATAAAACAATGGATTAAAACAAGCGTTGGAATTGTTTGGCCGGAATGCTAGGACAGACACCAACAAGCATCGGCAAGGCGGAGGGAGGATCACCAGCATGCGCAGGACATTGATCAGGAACGGCTTCATTGCATCGGTGGATGCTCGGATCGGCAATATAGACGGTGGCGATGTCCTGGTGGTTGATGATCGTATCGCGGCGATCGGTCGAGATCTGCAGGTCGCCGACGCGGAAATCGTGGATGCCACCGACTGCATCGTGATGCCGGGTTTTGTGGATGGACACAAGCATGTCTGGCAGGGGGCCGCCGTCCGCGGCTACTGCGTCGACTGGTCACTGGACGACTATGTGAATTTCATCCGCCTCAACGTGGCCGCGGCGTTCACGCCCGACGACATGTATGCTGCGGCGCTGCACGGCGCCTTTGAGGCGATGAATGCTGGGGTGACCACGGCGGCGGATTACTGCCACAACATCATTTCGCACGACCATGCCCACGAGGCGATCCGTGGCCTGCAGGATAGCGGCATGCGCGCCGTGTGGTGCTATGGCTTCAACTATCCACCGGTGGAAAAGCCGGAATTCACCAGCTTTGGCGAGCGGGTGGCCTTCGGGCGGGAGCTGGCGGGGCGGTACTTCGCCTCCAGCCAGGGATTGCTGACCATGGGCGTGGCGCCGGAAGAATTGCAGCATGCCCGCGATGACGCCACGCTGGCCGCCCAGTTCAACCTGGCCCGCGAGGTCGGGGCCAATATCTTCTGGCATTGCAATTCCAAGAAACCGATTGGCATTCGCATTCCCCGTGGGGTGGCGCGGGTGGCCGGTCTTGGATTGCTGGGCGACGACATTCTGTTCGTGCATATGTCGGCGACCCAGGAAGACGAATGGCAGATGGTGGCCGACAGCGGTGCCTCGGTGGTCTTTACCCCCGATACGGAACTTCAGATGGGCATGATGTGGCCAAGCGGCGATATCGCGAAACGCTTCGGCATCACGCAGTGCTACGGCTCGGACATCACCTCCAACAACAGTGCGGATCTGTTCAACGCGCTGCGCCTGGGGCTGCAGACCACGCGCTGCCGCATGATCGACCGCGATGAATTGCTGGGTTCCGGGGTTCCCATCACCACGGAAGAAGCCTTCCGCTGGGGGACGATCGACGGGGCCAAGGCGGTGGGGCTGGAATCGCGGGTGGGCAGCCTGTCGGAAGGCAAGCAGGCCGATATGGTGTTGCTGAACACCCGTTCCCTGTCGCTGGTCGGCTGGGACCGCGCCAATGTTGCCGGAACCGTCATCCAGCAGGCGCAGACCGCGGATGTGGACAGCGTCATGGTGAATGGACGCTTCGTCAAACGCCATGGCAGGATGATGGGGGATATCGCGCGGGCGCTGGACCTCCTGGAAGCCTCGCGGATACGCATCGCCCATACCATGGAAAGCTGGGGCGGGCGCGTGCTGAACGAGGACGAGTCGCAACGGCGCATGCATGTGATGCGCGGCACCGAAAGTGGCGCCTATCATCGGCATTGAGACCGTATCTTCGTTTGCTATCCGTGACTTGGGCAAACCCGTGCGCGGGCGATGGGCCATCGCGCGAAGGAGGAAAGACATGACCAGGGACCTACCGCTATCGGGTCTTGTCGTGGTTTCGCTGGAACAGGCGGTCGCGGCCCCTTTCGCCACCTCCCGGCTGGCCGATGCCGGGGCGACGGTCTACAAGATCGAAAGGCCCGAGGGCGATTTCGCGCGCGGATATGATTCCCTAGCGTCGGGACAGAGCAGCTATTTCGTCTGGGTGAACCGGGGCAAGCAATCGATTGTGATTGACCTTTCCCAGCAGGCGGACAGGGAAAAGCTGCTGGCGCTTGTCGCCGGGGCGGATGTTTTCGTGCAGAATCTGCGGCATGGCACGCTCGATCGCTTCGGACTTAGCCCGGCGGATCTGCGTGCCCGCTTCCCGCGCCTGATCTGCTGTTCGATCACCGGTTTCGCCGATGACGGTGCGATGGCGCGACGCAAGGCCTATGACCTGCTGATCCAGGCCGAAGCGGGGCTCGCCTCGATCACCGGCGGGCCGGAAGCCCCGGCGCGTGTTGGCATCTCCGTAGTCGACATCGCCACTGGCGCCGCAGCCCATGCCGCGATTCTGGAGGCTCTGCTGTATCGGGCCAGAAGCGGGCAGGGGGCGGATATCCAGGTTTCGCTGTTCGACGTCATCGCCGATTGGATGACGGTACCCCTGCTGCAGGCCGAGGGGGGGCAGCCCCCGACGCGCCTGGGACTTGCCCATCCGTCCATCGCACCCTATGGCGTGTTCAAAACCCGCGAAGGGCGGCTGGTGCTGCTGTCGGTGCAGAATGATCGGGAATGGGCGCGGTTATGCGGGATTCTGCTTGGCGACTCCGCACATGCCACCGATCCCAGATTTGCCACCAATCTTGCCCGCAGCCACAACCGAAGCCTGACCGACGGTCTGGTGGGTGATGCGGTCGCGGCACGCGATTTCGCGGCAGTGGCGCAGGTTCTTGAGGAGGCTGACATCGCCTTTGCGGAGGTAAACGACCTGCGCGGGCTTTCCGCCCATCCGGCGCTTCGCCGTATCACGGTGGAAACGCCGGGCGGCCCGGTATCGATGCCGGCACCCGGGGCACGGACGAGTTTCCAGGCGGAGCATTACGGACCGGTACCGGCACAGGGGGAAAACCGCCTGTCGGCCGTCGGCGATTGATCGGAAGCCATACGCGCCCGGTTTCTCACCGGGCGCGTTGGTGTTGGCGGGACCCATGCCGCGTCATGGATTGCGAACGGCGCTGACCAGGAAGCCGATCAGCGCTTCGCGCCGTTGCACCCGGTCGGTATTGGATATCCGGTTGCCGGACAGTACGGTCAATCTTTCGAAGGATGTGTCTTCGGCGCTGGAGATGATCACCGTGTTGACCATGAAGAAATAGCGCCAGACCACCTCCGTTTCCGGCAGGGAGGGGCAGAGCTCGGAAATGGCATTCATGTAGTCCAGGGCAATCGGATTGTGGTGGGTGTCGGTGATCCACTTCGTCCCTTCCGTCGGGTGCAGGCGATGGCGCAGGAAAAAGCGCGACAGCAGGCGCCCGCTGACTTCATTGCCATCTCCCAGATAGGGCCAGACAAAGGCGCGGATCAGCTCTTCCAGGCGTTGGCCGGGCTCCGCTGTCGATTGTGCCACGCGTTCCAGGGCCGCGCGGCGATAGGCGGCGGCCTGCTGGGCCAGCCTTTCGAATACCATCTCGGTCAGGGCCTGCTTGGATCCGAAATAATAGTTCACCGCCGCGACATTTACCCCGGCGCGGGCCGTCAGCTGCCGTAGCGAGACATTCTCATGCCCGAACTCGGCGAAAAGCTCCTCCGCCGCCTGCACCACACGGGCTACGGTTTCGTTGCCCATGTCGATCTGCCGCATCAACCCATGTTCCATTACCCATACACCTTCATGAAGACACCATCCGGCCGGCGGCGCTGCCGGAATTCGATATACCGTGCACCGCCGTCGGTACCAAGTTGGTAGTAAAACAGGCGATGAAAACATCCGCTTGAAGCCGCTCTCCGTGTCATTTCAGCAGCCCCGGCAGGAAGGTTACCAGATCGGGGAAAAACAGGAGCAGCAACAGCAGGACCACGCTGGACACCACGAAGGGCGTTACCCCGAGAAACATCGTGCGCAGGGGAACCCAGGGGATCAGCCCGCGCATGATGAAGACATTCAACCCGATGGGCGGTGTAATCAGGCTGATTTCGATCGCGACGATCACCAGAATGCCAAACCAGACCGGGTCGAAGCCCAGGGCCATCGCTATGGGGAAGAATAGCGGCACGGTCAGGAACATCATGGAGATGCTTTCGATGAAGCAGCCCAGCACCAGATAGATGCCAAAGACCACCAGCATGGTTCCCGAGGCGCCCAGATCCAGCCCGACCACGAAATCACCCAGGGTCGAGGTGAAGCCCGAAACCTCGAGGAAATTTCCCAGATAGACCGCGCCGAACAGGATGACGAACATCATCGCGGTGGTGCGGGTGGCTTCCTCCACGATCGCGATGAATTCCCGCAGGCTGAGCCCGCCCTTCGTTGCGGCGAACAGAAGTGCTCCAGCCGCACCCACGGCGCCGCCTTCGGTCGGGGTGAAGATGCCCAGATAGATGCCGCCCATCATCACCACGAACAGCAGGACGATGCCCCATACTTTCATGACGGCGCGGCCGCGCCTGGCCCAGGCCACGCGTTCGGCCTTTGGCGCCGCATCGGGGAACAGGAGGCCCATAACCCAGATCGCCACGAAATGGCACAGGATGGCCACGCCGCCGGGAATGAAGCCCGCCGCGAACAGGTGCAGGATGTTGGTTTCCGTCAGCACCCCATAGAGGATCATCACCGTGCTTGGCGGGATCAGAATGCCCAGGGTGCCGCCCACTGCAACCGCGCCGGTTGCGATCTCGTCACCATAATTGCGGGCGCGCATGGCGGGGTAGCCGACACGCACCATGGTGGCCGTGGTGGCCGCGCTCGACCCGCAGACGGCGCTGAACGCCCCGCTCGCCAAGACCGTGGCATAGGCCAGGCCCGCCCGCCGATGGCCGAGGAAGGCCGCCGCGGCCTCGAACAATTCATGCGACAGGCCGGACCGCGCGATGAGCGTTCCCATCAGGATGAACATTGGCAGGACCGAGAAGCTGAAATTCGTGGCGTTGTCGTACACGATCTGCCCCGCCAGGGCTGCAGCCGGCCCGACCCCCACGATGGCGGCAAATCCGCAGAAGCCGACGACGGCCATGGCAAAGCCTGCCGGAAGACCGATCGCGAGCAGGCCGAACAGCGCAGCGAAACCCCAAAGTGCGGTTGCCATTACTCCGCCTCCCGCCTGCCGAGCAGTGTCGCCAGATCGTCGGCCAGCATGACAAGCAGGGTGAGTGCGGTCACCAACCACATCGCCGCCATGACGATCACGAAGGGATGGATCGGGATTTGCAGGTTGGACGTCACTTCGGCGGTACGCTGCAGATATGCGCTGCGATGCCAGAGCTGGACGGCATAGAACAGACAGACCCCCGATCCCGCCAGATCGACCGCCAGCAGCAGGATGCGGTTCAGCCGCGCCGGAAAGACCAGCTGCGCGATATCCACCGTCACATGTTCGCGATTCAGCGTGACGGCAGGAAGGGCGGTGAAGACCAGGAAGATCATGGCCAGCTGGATCAGTTCGAAGGCACCGAACAGGGGCATGTTGATCTGCCGGCCCACCACATCCGCCAGGGTAACGACGCCGATGAACAGGGTTGCCGCCACCGATACCAGACCCAGTATCCGGGCCGCGGTTTCAGACCATTTTTTCACGCGAGGAACCTCCCAGGTCGCCGGTCCCTGTCCTGCCGCGGGGTTGGGCTGCGGCATCGGGCACGGATTATGGCCGCAGCTGTCTCATGAAGAATCATTCTTGACAACGCGCGGCTTGTCTGCGTTCCTAAACCAACCAAACAAAAGTTTCAAACAAATGTTTTGGTCAAATGCCGCCATGTCGGAAAATATCGGGAGGAACCATGAAGCATCTACGATCTCTGGGCATGGCCGTGCTGGCCTCGCTCTTCTGTGGTGCAGGCAGCGCCCAGGCACTCGAACTGCGCTTCAACAACTGGATGCCGCCAACCCATCACCTGCTGACCCGCGTGCTCCAGCCCTATTTCGCCAGGATTGCCGAGGTGACGGATGGCCGGGTCACGGTGTCGATCACCAAATCCTCGCTGGGCGGGCTGGAACGCCAGTATGAGATGGCCGCGATGGGCGTTGCTGATATCACCATGTTCTCGGAAAGCGTGACGCCCGGGCAGTTTCCGCTGGCGGAGGTCGTGGAGCTGCCCGGCCTCGGCGAGAATCCGGAGGCCGTTTCAGTAGCGTACTGGCGCACCTATAAAACCTTCTTCGAGCCGGTGAACCCCTATCGCGAGGTGCATCTGCTGGGCGTATCTTCCCTTCCACCCTATCACATCTACAATGCCAAGCGGCCGGTCACCTCGATCACTGACCTGCAGGGGTTGCAGCTGCGCGCCTCGGGCATCCTGGCCAGCAAGAAGGTGAAGGCGCTGGGCGCAACCGTCATTCCCGCCCAGATCACCCAATTCCTGGAGCTGATCTCCAAGGGCGTGATTGATGGTGCCTATTTCACCGATGACGGGGTCCTGGCTTTCGGCTTCCTCGATACGCTGAAATACAAGACCCAGTTCGAAGGCGGGCTTGGCGGGCTGTCCACCAGCCTTGGCATCAACAAGGCCAGATGGGCGGAAATCTCGCCCCAGGATCAGGCCGCCATTTCCGCCATTTCCGGCGAGGAGCTGGCGCGCGCCATCGGCGTTTCCCTGAACCGCAGTCTGGCCGATGCCCAAGGGGCCATGACGAAGGCGGGAATTCAGGTGACCATCGCCGATGCAGCCTTGATGGGCGAGGTACGCCAGCGTCTGTCTTCCCTGGAAACCGAATGGATCGCGCAGGCCAATGGGCTGGGCGTGGACGGGGCCGGGGCGTTGTCCATGCTGAAAGCAGAAGTCGCCGGCTATCCCCAGTAATTCGTTCTGCCAGTTCACCAGGAGAAGGATCGCCCGAGGGCGATCCTTCCGATCGAAAGCAAGGTCATGATTAAACCCATTCGCCGCGTCGTCACCGGACATAACGAGCAGGGCCGTTCCATCTTCATCGTCGATGGCAACGCAACATCCGTATACAGCCCGAAAGGGCAGCCGAATGTCGGCATGACGGATCTGTGGATTCAGGATACCGCCCCGGCCGACAACAGTGGAAACCGGGACACCGCACCGAAGACGGTGACTTTGATGCCGCCCGACAAGGGTTCTGTCTGCCGGGTGGTTCAGTTCCCGCCGGACGCAGAGCGCAATTTTGCCGCCATGCCCGAGCATTTTCAGGGCATGGATGCAGGGGACTTCCTGGCAAAGGACAAGGCCCGTCACCCCGCTTTTCACAAGACAAATTCGCTCGATTATATTTTCGTGCTGAAGGGTGAAATCTGGGCCTTGGTGGATGAGGAGGAGGTGTTGCTGCGTGAGGGGGATTGCCTGATCCAGCGCGGCACGAGCCATGCCTGGTCAAACCGCAGCAGCGAACCCTGCCTCGTCGCCGCCATTCTCATCGATGCGGCTCCGGCTTCCTGATCGCCATGAAACTCGTAACTTTCGAAAGAATTGGGGGGGGCGCCCAGCGCCTGGGTACGGTTCTGGATGATACCGGGCGTATTCTCGATCTGGCCCGTGCCGCATCGCTGCTGGGCCGGGCCGAGACGGTGTTTGCTTCCATGCTGGAGCTGATCCGCGCCGGGGAGGAGGGGTTGGCCGAATCCCGTAATGTCCTTGCCCAGGCGGAAGATCCGGCTCTGGCGACGGCGATCCTCGCCCCCGGGGAGGCGCGCCTTCTCGCCCCATTGCCCAGGCCCGAACAGATCAGGGACTTCCTTTGCTTTGAGACGCATCTGCGTCAGGCCCGGCTGCAACGTCTGAAATTGCAGGCCGCCAGGGCACCGGATCCGGACAAGGCGCTTGCCGGCATGCTGGAGGCGGGCATGGCCAAGCCGGCGGAGGTCTGGTACCGCCAACCGGTCTACTACAAGGGTAACCGGTTTGCCGTGGTGGGACCGGATGGCGAGGTGGAATGGCCGGGCTATTCGCAGTTCATCGATTATGAGCTGGAATTCGCTGCGGTGATCGGCAGGCCGATCAAGAACGCTGACCGGGACAGCGCGCGCGCCGCGATTTTCGGCTTCATGATCTTCAATGATTTCTCGGCCCGCGATACCCAGGCGGAGGAGATGACGGGGCAGCTCGGCCCGGCGAAATCGAAGGATTTCGATACCGCCAATGCGTTCGGCCCCTGGCTGGTGACCGCCGATGAGGTCGGCGATCCCTATCGGCTGCGCATGGAAGCACGGGTCAATGGTGAGCTGTGGTGCTCGGAAAACACCGAGACGATGTATCACTCTTTCGAGGATGTCATTGTCCATGTGTCGAACAGCGAAACCCTGTATCCCGGCGAGGTGCTGGGTTCGGGCACCATTGGCAATGGCTCGGCCTTTGAGACGGGACGCAGGCTTCAGATTGGTGACGAGGTGGAATTGTCGGTCACGGGGCTGGGCCGGCTACGCAACCGTATCGTCCGCGCCGCCGGCTGATTCTTGCGACCGCCGCTTGGGTGGTATGGCGCTGCCATCTATCTCCGGCATGATATCCGCGTAACAGGCGCCGGGCGTTCATTCCCCCGGTGCCGTTTCGCCGGATGGCGTGCCGCCGAACCTGCCCAGCAGCCAGCCCATGAATGTACTGACCTTTTCCAGACGGACCCGTTCCGGCGTCGTCACCACATGGTAACCAACGGGGGAGCGCAGCCGGATGGAAAAGGGCTCCACCAGGCGCCCTTCTTTCATATCCTGCGCGACCACGGCGGTTCGACCGAGCGCCACCCCAAGCCCCTCGATGGCGGCCTGATAGGAAGGGTAGAGCAGATCGCAATTGATCTCCTCCGTGAACGCAAGCCCCGGGACACCGGCCGCTTCCAGCCAGAAGGGCCAGTCATCCCGCAGGATCAGCGGTGAGGCCGTTCGGATGATCGGCACCCCGGCCAAATCCGCCGGGCTGCGCAGACCCGTGCCGCGTGCAGCCAGGTCCGGGCTGCAGACCGGAAAGATCTCCTCCGCACCCAGCCGGTGCGACACAAGTCCCGGCCAGTCACCCAACCCGTATTGAATCGCTATGTCGAAATGCTGCACCGGCTGCGGGTCGTGCGGGATAAGGGTGCGCAGGCGCAGGGCGATCTGCGGATGCCGGGCGCGGAAGTCTTTCAGATTTGGAATCAGGCATTTCAAGGCGAAAGTGCCCAGGCAGCCTATCGTCAGCACATCGCCGCGCTGGCGTCCAACCGCCCGATCGGTGGCCACCAGCACCTCGGTAATCGCCGCGCGCGCCGGCTCCAGATATTCCTGTCCCGTCTCCGTCAGGCTGATGGCATTGCCGTCCCGCAGGAAAAGCTGCGCGCCCAGCAAATCCTCCAGCGTCTTGATGCGCTGACTGATCGCGCCCTGGGTGATGTTCAACTCGATCGCGGCGCGGGTGAAGCTCAGATGGCGTGCGGCCGCTTCGAAGGCGCGCAGGCTGGACATCGACGGCAGGATGGTGGGCATCGGCGCCTTCTCCGGTACTACAGACAGGCTCGGCAGGACGAACCATCCCTATTAGAAAAGCTAATGAGGCAAACAGCAATCCTGGTTTGTCGGGTCCGGACCTTGCCCATACGGTGACCAAAAAAATGGATCACCCCAAGCAATGCGAGGAAACGCCCTTGTCTTCCTGGCCTTTCGACCTGTTCGAAGCTACGGCGGCCGACGGAACGCCCATCAGCTATATGCGCACGGATGCGCCCGGATCCGCCCGGGTCGTGCTGGTGCATTCCCTGGCGATGGATCATGGTTTCTGGCGTCCGGTGGCCGAGGCGCTGGCCCCGTCCACCTCGGTCATAGCGGTCGACTGCCGCGGGCATGGTCGGTCGGGAAAGCCCGCCGGCCCCTACAGCGTGGAATTGTTCGCCCAGGACGTGGCGAGCGTTCTGGACCATGCCGGCTGGGACCGCTCCGCAGTCGCCGGTGCATCCATGGGCGGCTGTGTGGCGCTGGCCTTCGCGGGGTACCACCCAGAGCGATGCAGCGGGCTTGGCCTGTTTGATACCACCGCTTGGTATGGGCCGGATTCCGCAGCGCAATGGCAGGTCCGTGCCGACAAGGCCGCCGGGGAGGGGCTGGAAAGCATGGTGGCCTTCCAGCAGACGCGCTGGTTCGGTGATGCATTCCGCGCGGCCAACCCGGCCCTTGTGGAAGATTGCGTAGGTACCTTCCTGCGCAACGACGTGGCCGCCTATGTCGCCGCCTGCGGCATGATGGGCGCGTGCGACCTGCGCGCGGTCCTGCCCGATATCCAGGTGCCCTGCGCGGTTGTGGTCGGGGAAGAGGATTATGCGACGCCCCCGTCCATGGCGGAAGCCCTGCATCATGGCATTGCCGGTTCGACACTGGAGATCATTTCGGGCGGCCGCCACTTTACCCCGCTGGAACAGCCAGAGCGCATCGCCGCTGCAATCGCGGGATTGTCGAGGGGTGCGGCTGCATGAAATTCACGGGAGAAATACGCGTTCCCGCCGGACGCGAGGCGGTCTTCGCCAGGCTGAACGATGCGCGCTTCTTCGCCTCCTGCGTGGATGGCGTCAGCGACCTGACCGAGATCGATGCGACGCATTACACCGCCAGGCTGCAGTCCCGCATCGCCTATATCCGGTTTACCTTCGATATTGCCGTGGAAATCACCGAGAGTTCCTGGCCGGAGCATGTCACGGCCAGGGCCGAAGGCACGCCGATTGGCATCGTGGGGCGTCTGACGGCCATATCCAGCGCCCGATTGCAGGAGGATGAGGAGGGAACCTGCGTCGCCTATGACATCGACCTGTCCCTTGCCGGCAAGCTGGGCAGCATCGGCCAGCCGGCTCTGAAATCGAAGGCCAGGGAGATGGAGCGGCAGTTCGCGACAAGACTTCTGGCCGCCTTCGCCCGGACGGAGGATGCAGCATGAGCCGCTTCGAGCTGATCACGCCACGCACCCTGTCCGAAGCCATCGCGCTGCTGGGCGATGGCGATCCGGAGGTGCGACCCTATTCGGGCGGGACCGCCATGATGCTGATGATGAAGACCGGTGTCTTCCAGCCGCGGGTCCTGGTCAATCTGCGTGGCCTGGACGCAGCTTATGGCCGCATCGAGGCCATGCCCGATGGCCGCCTGCGGATTGGCGCGCTGGCCACGCTGTCCGCGCTCGAACATTCAGCCGTCGCTTCGAAGCATGCGCCGATCTTTCCGCGCATGCTGAAGCGCCTGGCCAATGTCCGGGTTCGCAATGTCGCCCGGGTCGGCGGTGCCCTGGCGCATGGCGATCCGCATATGGATTTGCCGCCGGTTCTGGCCTGCCTGGGGGGCGAAGCGTTGCTGAGCGGACCGGAAGGCGAACGTCGCGTACCGGTAGAAGGCCTCTATACGGGATATTATGAGACCGTTCTGCACGCAGATGAGGTCATCACGGCGGTGGAGGTTCCCGATCAGGCGGGGCTGACGACGGTCTATCTGAAGATGACGACGCGCTCCGCCGACGACTGGCCCGCCTTGGGGCTGGCCGTGGCGCTGCGCTGCGCGGAAGGCGTCATCCAGGATTGCCGCCTTGTGGTATCCGCCGCGACGGAGACGCTGCGACGTCTGCCGGGCGCCGAACGGGAACTCATCGGCCGGATTGCCGATGACGCGATCTTCCGGCGCGCGGGGGATGCGGCCGCGGAGGAAACCGAGACCATGTCCGACGCCCTGGGATCGGCCGAATACAAGACACAGCTTCTGCGGGTCCAATTGCGCCGGGCGCTTCAGCAGGCGCTGGTGGAGAATCGACAGCCATGACCATTCTGAAACCCACCCCCCGGGAAGGCGCCCAGGTCGGCCGTTCGCTGCCCAGGCTGGAGGCTTGCGAGAAAGTCACCGGCCGGGCCGAATATGTCCATAATCTGCGTCTGCCCGGAATGCTGGTCGCGAAGGTGTTTCGCAGCACGGTTGCCCATGGACGGATCGTGTCGATCGACATCGCGGCTGCTGCCGCAATGGCCGGTGTCCATGCCGTGGTCACCGGTCAGGATATCCTTACGGTCATGCCCGTTCCTTATTTCGGCCCCGCCTTTCATGACCAGCCGGTCCTGGCGCTGGACAAGGTTCGCTATATGGGGGAGCCGGTGGCTGTCGTCCTGGCGCGGGACCCCTATGTGGCGGAGGCCGCCGTTCAGCTGATTTCCGCCGAGTATGAAGAATTTCCCGCCGTCTATGATGAAGTCGAGGCGATGGACAGCGCGGCGATTGTCCACGAGGTCCTGAAACCGGCGGGCACATTTGCCGATCTCAAGCATCTCGACGGGCGCCGCAATACCAATATCGCGCTGGACTATCATCTGCGGCGCGGCGATGCCGCCAAGGCCTTCGCGGAGGCCGCCCATATTGTCGAGCACGAGTTCCGTACCCAGCAGGTCATGCATACGCCGCTGGAACCCATCGTTTCCGCGGCTGCGCCGGAATCAGGGGGGCTGACGATCCATACGGCTTCGCAAAGCCCGTCCTTCGTGCGCCTGGAAGTCGCGCGCCTGCTGGGCTGGCCGGAAAACCGGGTGCGCGTGAAGGTTCCCTTTCTGGGTGGCGGTTTCGGGGCGAAACTCTATGTCAAGATCGAAGCGCTGGTCGCCGCACTGGCCCTTCTGGTGCGTCGACCGGTCAAGCTGTCGCTGACGATGGAAGAGCAGTTCTATACGATCAGCAAGCATGCCAGCACCTTTCGCATCCGCAGCGCCCTGGACGAAGCGGGACGCATAACCGGTCGCCATTGCGAAGTGTTCTGGAATGGCGGGGCCTATGCCGATATCGGCCCGCGTGTGACGCAGAAATCCGGTTTCACCGCGCCCGGCCCCTATGACATCGACAATGTGACGATCGATTCCTATGCCCTGTATACCAACCGGACACCGGCTGGCGCCCTGCGCGGCTTTGGCATTCCCCAGCTTGTCTGGGCCTATGAGAGCCATACCGACCTGATCGCGCGGGAGTTGGGGCTAGATCCCCTGGAATTCCGCCGACGGAACATCCTGAAGGATGGCCGGCCGCAGGCGACCGGAACCGTCATGAAGGATGCCGCCATCGAGGCCGTTCTGGAATGCCTGGCCCGGAAGATGGAGTGGGAGGAGGCGTTCGACCGCGGCACGGGCGCGCTGCGGCGCGGACGCGGCATCGCCATCGGTTTCAAGGCCTCGGTCGCGCCGACGACCTCCGTCGCCATGGTGACCATGGCCGCCGACGGCAGCTGCAGTCTGCAGATTTCCACGGTCGATATGGGCCAGGGTTCCGATACTGCGATGGCGCAGATCGCGGCTGAGGTGCTGGGCATCGCGACCGAGGATATCAGGGTTGTGCACCCCGATACCGATATCACGCCCTATGACATGGCGACCCTGGGATCGCGTTCGACCTTTCATATGGGCAATGCGGTCAAGCTGGCTGCGGAGGACGTGCGCGGCAAGCTGGCGGCCATGGCCCGCGCCCTTGGCTTGCCGGAAGATCATGGCCGCTCGGCGCGCGAGCTGTTCAAGCTGACTTTCGGCATGCAGGCGGGGACCGTCGTGGGCGTGGGCACTTTCATGCCGGACTATAGATCTCCCGATCCGGCAACGGGCCTGTCGGACAATGTCACCCCGTTCTGGATGATCGGGGGTACCGGTGTGGAGATCGAAATCGACACCGAAACCGGCCATGTCCGGGTCACCCGCATGCTGAACGTGGTTGATATGGGCCGTCCGCTGAACCCGCGCATCGTGGAAACGCAGCTGTCCGGCGCCGCGATCATGCAGCTTGGCTTCACGATGTCGGAAATCATGGAGCTGGACGGGGGGCAGGTCACCAATGCCTCGCTCGCCGACTACAGGATTCCTGGATTCCAGGACATCCCCCCCTGGATTGACAATGAATTCGTCGACGCAGAGCAGGGCACCGGCCCGTTCGGAGCCAAGGGGGTCGGCGAAAGCTCCACCTTCGGGGTTTCGCCGGCCATTGCAAACGCCATTCATGATGCCGTCGGGGTCCGGCTCACGACGCTGCCATTGAGGCCGGAGGCCGTCTTCAAAGCCCTTCAGGCTGCTGGCATCACCGGAAACACCGCAGAATGACGGATTGGAAACGATGAAGAAGATCGCCTTCACCCTGAATGGACGTCCCGCATCGGCGCTGGCTGAAGCCCATCACAATGCAGTCGACCTGCTGCGCGGGCTTGATCTGTTCGGCGCAAGGGAAAGCTGCGGGCAGGGGCTGTGCGGCTGCTGCACGATCCTGGTGGACGGCATGGCCGTTTCGGGCTGCCTGACCCTGGCCCAGACGCTGGATGGCTGTCGCGTCGACACGATCGAAGGGCTGGATGGCGGTGCGGTGCTGAGCCCCGTGCAGGAAGCTTTCATCCGGGAAGGGGCCTTCCAGTGCGGTTTCTGCACCCCTGGCTTCGTGCTGATGACGCATCAGCTTCTGGCCGCCAATCCCGATCCGGATGATCAGGAAATCCGGGACTACCTGTCCGGCAATCTGTGCCGATGCGCGGCCTATCCGGAAGTTCTGAAAGCCGTGAAAAGCGCCGCGCGCACAATGCGGGACGCGGCCATGCAGGCGAATGCAACCGCCTGATACCCGGCGGAACCAGCCAGCAGGGGAAGATTATGCACCTCATAACAGCAGACGCCGCCCCACTCGCCGGCGGTCATTACAGCCATGCCGTCCGTGCGAACGGCTTCCTGTTCCTGGCCGGTCAATTGCCGGTCAGACCGGATGGCGGCCCCATGGCACAGACGGTGGAGGGGCAGACCCGCCAGGTCCTTGCCAATGTCTCCGCCGTGCTGGAAAGCTGCGCGGCGACCCTCGCCGATGTGGTCAGCGCCACTGTCTATGTCAGTGATATCGGGCATTGGCCGGAGGTGAACCGCGCCTATGCCGAAGCCTTCGGGGCGCATAAGCCCGCCCGGACGGTCGCGGTGTCACCCGCGCTGCACTATGGCTGTCATGTGGAAATCCAGGTCATAGCCCTGGCGCCGGGCTGAATGCCGCCTTGGGGCCTGTCTGCATTCAGGATCTGGGCCGGGTTTGTGCCAGAACCATTATTGAAAATGACAATACAAAGTATTGCCTAACATCGCTTGCGCCGATGTATGCGCGCCGGAATACTGCCTGTCAGAAAACAAAATAAATCACTGGGAGGATGCATCCGTGCGCATCTGTCGTTTCAGGCTCGGGACGGAAGACCGGGTAGGTGTCGTGGTCGATGGGGTAGTCCATGACGTGACGCCTGCCCTGGACAGTCTGCCGAGCTATCGCTATCCGCTGCCGCACTTCGATCCGCTGATCGCCGCCTTGCCGATGCTGGTTGGAAAGTTCCGGGCGATGCTGGGCAATGGTCCGAGTTTTCCGCTGGAAGAGCTGGCATTGCTGGCACCGATCGCCAATCCCGGCAAGATCGTCGCCGCCCCGGTGAATTATCGCAAGCATCTGGCGGAAGCACAGGCGGATGCCGCGATCCATTTCAACACGCAGATCAAGCAGATTCACGAGATCGGCGTGTTCCTGAAGGCGAACAGTTCGCTGATCGGCCCGTCCGATCCGGTGCGACTGGCCCATCATGATCGGCGCAACGATCACGAGATGGAGCTGGCGCTGGTGATTGGCAAGGAGGCCAGCAATGTCGCAGCCGCCGACGCCCTGTCCCATGTCGCGGGCTACTGCATCGGCCTGGACATGACCATCCGCGGGCCGGAGGAGCGCAGCCTGCGCAAATCGGCCGACACCTTCACCGTAATGGGGCCGTGGCTGGTCACTGCCGACGAACTGGGCGATCCGGGCCAGCTGGATTTCGACCTGTCGGTGAACGGTGCGCTGCGTCAGAAGGCGAATACCAGGGATCTGGTGTTGTCGGTTCCCACACTGATCGAATACGCCTCGCGGTTTTATACCCTGCATCCGGGCGACGTGATCCTGACGGGCACGCCGGAAGGGGTCGGCCCCGTTGTGCCGGGCGATGTCATGACCTGTGGGATCGAAGGGATCGGCCGAATGACGGTGCAGGTGATCGCTGCCTGACCTGCCGGTCGGGTTTCGAGGAGGAACGCTCCACAATCCGCGCGGCCTCTGTCCTGCCACCCTGTCATCGGGGAGGGGGAAGGGGAGAGCGCATGGGAGAATGACGGTATGGCAACGCAGACGAAGCCCATCCTGATCGTTGGGGGTGGCCTGGGCGGCCTCAGCGCGGCGCTCGCAATCGGGCGGCGCGGCAGGCATGTCCATATTCTGGAGCAGGCGCCGGAGATTGCCCCGATAGGCTATGGCATCCAGCTGGGTCCCAATGTGTTTTCGGTCTTTGATCGGCTGGGTGTGACCGAGGCGGTGCGGGCGGCATCCCATTTCCCGTCCGCCCTGGTCATGCCGGACGCCCTGACCGGCGAGGTGTTGATCAATACGCCGATCCGTGGCGGGCGCTTCACCGAACGTTTCCGGCATCCCTATGTCGTGATCCATCGCGCCGACATTCATACGGTTCTGCTGGATGCCTGCAAGGCGCTGCCCAATGTTGAATTGGCGGTCAATGCCACCGTGACCGGCTTCGAACAGAATGGGGACGGGGTCACCGCCTTCTGCGAGAACGGGCAGAGTTTTACCGGCGACGCGCTGATCGGCGCCGATGGCATCAAAAGCCGCATCCGGGACCATTTCGCACCGGGCGATGTGCTGAAGCCCAATGGCTATGTGGCGCACCGCACCATGCTTCCGATGGCAGAGGTGCCCGCGGAACTGCCGTTCACCGACGACGTCGTGCTATGGGCCGGTCCCGGCTTCCATGTGGTGCATTACCCGCTGCGTGATCGCACGCTGTTCAACGTGGTGGCGGTCTTTCGTCCGCGTCGCACCATCGAGGCCGAAGGGCTGGCGGAGTATACGCAGGAGGTGGGCGAGGTCTATGCCGATGCCGTGCCGGCGCTGAAGGCCCTGCTTGGCCGCATGGACCTGGAAAAGCGCTGGGTGTTGGCGGATCGTGACCCGATCGGCAATTGGTATGACGGGCGGGTGGCCCTGCTGGGGGATGCGGTACATCCGACCTATCAGACCCTGGCGCAGGGGGCCTGCATGGCCATCGAGGATGCCGATTGCCTGGCCATGTCGCTGGAAAGCGCGGGATATGACTACCCGCTTGCCTTCAGACGCTACCGGGAAAGCCGGTTGGTCCGTACGGCGCGCGTTTCCCTGACCTCGCGCGCGGTCTGGCCCTTCTTCCACGAGGAAGGCATTGCCCGCGACGTGCGCAATGACGATGCGCGCAACCGCAGCCCGGAGGATTTCTACAACTGTGTGTCCTGGCTTTGGGGTGGGGCGCCAGCGGCGCTGCCGGACTGAACCGACGCACAACAGCTTGCCTCCCGACCGGCAGGGCGTCGTGCCCATACATGGAAACGCCGCCACCTGGTCGGGAAAAGGCGGACCACGCCCCGGAAACAAGGGGCGGATAACGAACGAACCAAACATCAGGAGGAAACACGGATGCGTATGAAAACCCTGGTTACGGCTGCCACCTTGCTGGCCGCCACGCTTCCTGTCTGGCATGCAGCGGAAGCCGCCGAACTTCGCCTGGCCACCATTGCTCCCAACGGCCATGTCTGGGTTAAGGTCGCCGAACAGATCAAGGCCGATCTCGATGCACGGCCCGATCTCGATCTGCAACTCACCCTGTTCCCCGGCGCGCAGCTTGGCGGCGAACCGGAAACCATGCAGCAGCTTGAAGGCGGCTTGATCGATATCGGCATGTTTACCTTGGCCGGGCTGACCACGCGCGACCCCAGCTTCAATGCTTGGTTCTCGCCCTATCTGTTGAAGGATGTGCGCGCGGCCGGCAAGGCGCGCAATACACCGGCGGCAAGGCAGATGCTGGGCAATCTGTCGTCGCAGAGCATGATCGGGCTCGGCTATGTCTTCGCCGGTATGCGCAGCATCGTCGCGCGTGAAGGCGTGATCCGGACCGCAGCCGATATCAAGGGCAAGAAGGTGCGTATCACGCCCTTCCTGGCTGCGCAGACCTGGTGGAGCGCGATGGGCGCCGTTCCGACGCCGATCCCGCTGGGCAGCGTGTACCAGGCCATGCAGAGCGGCGTGGTCGATGCCGTCGATATTGACCTGGATGCCGTGGTGAATCTCAGCCTGCAGGAAGTCTCCAGCAGCTTCACCGCGACACAGCATATGTCCTGGGGCGGGGTGATTGCCGCTTCCAGCACCACCTGGGACACGCTGTCCGATGCCCAGCGCAAGGGCCTGACGGACATTATCGACAAAGCCGTCGCGCAGGGCATTGAAACCCAGGCCGCCGCCGAGGCCGCCCATCTGGCCAAGGTCCGCAGCGCCATCACGGTCGTGGAACTGGAGAATGGCGAGGCGGCCTTCGCCGAAGCCAATAAGGCGTTTGCCGACAAGTTCCATGACATTCCCTTGGTCAAGGAGTTCCAGAGCCAGGTAAAGTCCCAGTAGTACCAACGCTCCGGGTTTTCGGGTGATCGCGCCGGGGTTTGGACCACGCGCCTGCGGGGCTTGCCCATGGCGCGACCGGGCGGGCTGAAAAGCAGAACACGGGGGAGGAATGCGCGGATGTTGCATGCATTGGGCCTGTCCATGGACATCATCACGCGGATGGAGCGTTTGGCCTGCGCCGTCCTTGTCGCCGTGTTCTGCCTGGTCCTGTCAACGAATGTGATCCTGCGCTATGTCTTCAACGCCCCGCTGTATTGGGCGGAAGAAGTCTGCGTCATCCTGATGGTCTGGATGACGTTCATCGCGGCTTCCCTGGCGATCGGCGCTCGGCAGATGATTGCCGTCACATTCTTCAGCGATCTGCTGTCCGCGCGCTGGCGCCGCCTTCTGGCGCTGTTCTGCGAAATGGTCATCCTGGTAACGGCAGGGTTTTTCTTCTACTGGTCGATCCGTTGGCTGAATTCGCCTTCAGCCGGCAGGGATATCGTCATCACGCTGAACCTGCCCAAATATCCCAGCTATGCCGTTGTTCCGCTGTTCTTCGGTCTGACCATTCTCAAGACGCTCTGCAACGTGCTGCAGGTTTTGCGGAACGGTGCGGAGCCGCCGATGGAAGGGACTACCGAACCATGCTGTTGACCATCGCCTTTTTCGGGCTGCTCTTCGCCGGGGTGCCGGTGGCCTTTGTCCTGCTGGCCACCGCGCTGCTGTTCGCGGTGGATGCCGGTCGCCTCTCGGTCATTGGTGCCTTTCCGTCCCAGATTTACAGCTCGCTGGAGCTGTTTGACCTCTTGGCCATTCCGCTGTTCATTCTATTGGGGGAAATCATGTCGGGCGGTGGCCTGACCGGCATGCTGTTTGGGGCGGCCGCGCGCATGCTGCGACGTCTTCCCCGCTCGCTCGCCTTCGTTACCCTGGTCAGCAATCTGTTCCTCGCAGCCCTGCTGGGATCGGCCAATGCGCAGGTCGCCGTGATGAGCCGTGTTGTCCTGCCCGAAATGGACCGGGAAGGCTATTCGCGCGAATTCTCCGCCGCCCTTACGGCAGGGGCTTCGCTGCTGGGACCGATCGTCCCGCCCTCCATGGTCTTCATCATCTATGCCGTGGTGGCGCGGGTTTCCATCAGTGACATGTTCCTGGCCGGGATCGTGCCCGGCCTGCTTTTATTCCTGGCCATGGCACTGATCATCCTGTTTTCCAAGCCCTTCCATGGCCGGGCCAGGCCCGCGACGACCGCCGGCCATGCCAGCCGGGCGGGTGGGGGAAAGCTTCTGCCCGTGCTGGGGGCGCTGGCGGTTCCGATGATCATTGTCGGCAGCATCCTGGGCGGGGTCGCCACCCCGACGGAATCGGCCGGCATCGCCGTGATCGTGGCCCTGGTCGTAACCTGGACCCTGTTCAAGCCCATTCCCGCCCGCGAAATCTATGCGATGCTGGTACGCACCGCCATGCACAGCACCATCGTGCTGTTCCTGATCGCGACGGCGCGGGTATTCGGCTTCATCCTGACCTATTATCACCTGCCGCAGGCTGCCAGCGAGTTCATGGTTGCGATCAGTGCCGGGCCGATCAGCTTCATGCTGCTGGTCGTTCTGCTTCTGCTGCTGATCGGTGCCCTGATGGAAGGGATGGCGGCCATCATCATTCTGGTGCCGATCCTGCTGCCGACGGCGACCGGCGTCTTCGGGATCGATCCCGTTGCCTTTGGCATCGTGTTCTGCATTACCCTGATCATCGGGCTGCTGACACCGCCGGTCGGCACCGTGCTGTATATTTCGGCGGCGATGTCGAAGGTTTCGATCGGACGGCTTAGCAAGGCCCTGCTGCCCTATATCCTGGCATCGCTGGCCATCGTGCTTCTGGTCGTCTTCTTCCCCGGCATCGTGATCTGGCGCGGCTAGAGGAGGCGTTCAGGAGGAGCGGAGACGCCCGCCCGCATACGGTCAGCGCATACAGCCGGGGTCGTGCTATGGAGGTCTTCTGCGGATTCCGAGGGGACTGCGCAGCCGTTGCCTTTCCGCTACGTTGTCCATTGAGGGAGAAATTGGAAAAGACCGGCAGCACCCCCATGTCGAGCATCGACGCCCTGGATCTGCGAATCCTTCGCGAGTTGTATCGAACCCATAATATTTCCGCCATTGTGGACCGGATCGGCCTCAGCCAGCCGTCCATCAGCATCCGGCTGCGCACATTACGGCTGCATTTCGACGATGCCCTGTTCGTGCGAACCGGGGAGGGGATGATGCCCACCCCCTTGATGGACGAGTTATGGGCATCGCTGGAAAGCGCCCTGGATCTGCTTGAAGGGCGCAGGGGCGATCTGAAGCGCTTTTCACCCGCCACATCCAGCCGCACCTTTCGCATGGTGATGACCAATGTGGCCCAGGTGGCGATGCTGCCCGCCCTGCTGAACCGGCTGAACATGACGGCACCGCATGTCAAAGTCGATGCATTCGATCTGGGAACGGGAACCGCCCGTATGCTGGAAAGCGGCGAGGCCGATCTGGCGGTGGGCTTCACGCTGGATCTGCAAAGCGGTTATTACGAGCAGACCCTGTTCATGGAATCCTATCAATGTCTGGCCCGTGCGGATCACCCGCGGGTCCGGGACCGGCTGACGAAGACCCTGTTTCAGGAGGAAGACCATGTCCAGGTCGCGATCCCCGGCACGGGTTATTGGATGTTCGACAAGGCGCTGGAAGACCTGAATATGCGGCGCAATGTGACGGTCCGGATTCCATCCTTCCTGGCCCTGCCGCAGGTCATCATGTCCACCGATCTGCTTGCCGTCGTCCCGGCGCGGCTGGGTGGCGTCCTGTCCAGCATGCCTGCGATCCGGGCCCTGGAATTGCCGATCCCCTCGCCCCGCTATCAGGTCAAGCAGTTCTGGCACGAGCGGTTCCATCGTGACCCGGCCAGCCGATGGCTGCGGCAGTTGATTTCCGAAACCTTTTCGGTTCCCGGCAGCGTTGGGTAAGCCCGAGCAGCGCATGAGCAAACGCGAAACGGGACATGTTGCAATGTGCGGGGATGGTCTACACTGCCTGGGCCGGGTGTGTGCCGGGCCGGGTGTGCATGGGTTTCGCCGGCGACTTTGCCCATTGCCCCGCCGTAAGGACCGAGCGCGAAAAGGTTTCCCGTGAGAGACTTGAATCTGCTTCCGGTATTTGAAGCGCTTTGGACCGAAAAATCCGTCACCAAGGCCGGGGAGCGTCTCGGCGTCTCCCAGGCGGCCATCAGCGCCTCGCTGAAGCGGATGCGGCTGGAGTTCAACGACAAGCTCTTCACCCTGATCGGCCGGCGCATGGAGCCCACGCCGCTGGCGATCGCCATCGCGCCGGAACTGCTTCAAGCCCTGGCAATTGTCCGAAACACCGAACAGAAGCGGGAAGAATTCAATCCTGCGACTGAAAAGCGGACCTTTACCATCCGCACCCGGGATGTGGGTGAAGTGGTCTGTCTGCCCCCTATTGCCAACAAGCTGAAAACGCTGGCCCCGAATATTCAGTTGAAGACCATGTTCATTCCCCTGGAAGCGACCATGGCCAGCATGGCGAATGGGCATGTCGATCTGGCGCTGGGTGTGCTGCCCTCGCTGCAGGTGGGCATCCATAAGCGCCCTTTGTTTGAACAGAATTATGTCTGCGTCATGCGCAGGGGCCATCCGCTTGCCGCCGGGCAACTCACCATCGAGGCCATGAAGGAACAGCAATATCTGCTGGTGGAATATTCCGGCAGTGGCCATGCCGTGATTGAGCGTGAGCTGATAAAGCTCTGTGGTGCCGATCGGATTCGGGTGCGCCTGCCGCAATATCTGTCCGCGCCACATTTTATCGTGACATCGGATTATCTGTGGATCGCGCCGGAAATGCTGGTCGAGAAATTATCGACCTATTACCCGTTGGTGACCAAAGCCATTCCCATCGGCTTTCCGAATTTCGAGGTCGCCCTGTACTGGCATGAACGGTTCCACAAGGACCCGGGCAATATGTGGCTGCGCGATTTCATCGCCACGCATGTCAATAGCTGAGCCCCGGCTGCGGACCCGGATGATGGTGTCCCATTGCGTGGTGTAACTGGCGGCATTGCTCGCCGCGCTTTCCGGCGTTGGCCGGGTTGATCAGCGTGCCACGGCGGGCAGGCTGATGATGGGATCATCCTTCAATTGGCCGACGCTT
>Ga0209066_10000851_pt1 | contig 42802 bp, 40 predicted proteins | sample All_14_2_FD_187198 | JGI IMG/M metagenome (GOLD analysis project Ga0209066, IMG submission 187198) | Freshwater microbial communities in response to fracking from Pennsylvania, USA - Allegheny Zone_MetaG_DW_15 (SPAdes) (version 2) ... | reverse complement strand
CTCGGGGTTTGCGGGGGCGAAGGCGAATTCCAAAAAGCGGCTGGCGTAGCCCTTAAAGGAGCGATTGTGTCCGTACGCGGCTAGCAGCCGATGAATTTCGGCCTCAATCGCGGCTAGCTCAGGGCTGCCTTTATGCTCGCTGGTCATGTCTTCCAGAACGCGGCGCTCAAGCCCGTAGAAGAACAAAAACACGTACCCGATATCAGCTGATGGGTACTTGCGGCCTCCAGCTAGCCACAACAGGTAGGCCTTCCGGGCCTCCGGGGAAATGGTTGAGTAGCTGGGCCAGTAGCCCATCTGCTTCAACGTAAGGTTGGGACGACCTGAAGCAACGGGAAGGCGAGGGTTGATAAGGGATGGGTCCGGCTCTTGGTGGCTTTTCTGCGGACCCGCGACGTACAGCATGCCGCCGGGTATCTCAAGTCCGCCTACGGCGACTGACTCACCGGGCGGCACCCAGCGAACCCCTTTTGATAGCCCCGGAGGGGCTGCTGGAATTGGGCGGTCCGTGTCTTGGTGACTGGAGATGCGGACTGCTACCAAGCCATCCGCATCGACAACCACGCGCGGGGTGTCTTGTTTGGCGGTAGGTATTGTCACAGGTGCTGGCATTGCGGGTGCGTTGCTGGCGGCCTGCGGAGCTGGTGTCGGGGCGATAGCCGTATCAGCGACGTTTGGCTTGGCCTCGCTGTGGTTCAGTTCTACACCGTCGGCGCTAGTTTTGTTCGTCCCCCCTTGTTGAGGTGCCGCGACTTTGGTGGCGTTTGCCGCCCAGGCTTTCACTCCGGGCCGGACCTGTGCATTTTGGGGGTCAGGCACTGGTTCAGGCTGTGCATTCTTGGCTCGTTGAATCTTGATGAAGGCGTACGCCAATAGGATGAAGCCACCGAGGAATAAAAGGAAAAACAGCACATTTTTCGGAATGAACACGAAAACAAGGACGACCAGAGCAGAGCCGATAAGGAGAAGGTTGTTCTTCATTTTTTTGCCACGGTTAGCACATCTTCAGTGGTTAGCTCCTTGTCATGGTACGGGGTGGCTTTTATCTAGGCAACCGAAGAAAATCTAGGATAGCAGCGCGCAGCCCGTCAGCTTCCCTCCCTGCCCATCACAATTCTTAACTCGCCGCCCAACCCTGTCCCGGTACGATGAGCTTTTTTCCTCAGGAGCGAATCATGGGTCTTTTCGATCAGGTAGTCGGCGGGCTGGCCGCCAATGCCCTCGGTGGCAAGGGTAACGGGCTGGCCGACATGGCCATGCAGTTGGTCAATCAGTATCCCGGCGGCCTTGGCGGGCTGGTGCAGGCTTTTCAGCAGGGCGGGCTGGGCGAAATCGTCAATTCCTGGGTGTCGACCGGCAAGAACCTGCCGGTGTCGGGCGATCAGTTGAGTTCGGTGCTCGGCAGCGACTTCATCGGCAAGCTGGCCGGGCAGGCCGGGGTGGCGCCGCAGGAGGTGTCGAACGGGCTGGCCGATTTTCTGCCCGGGCTGGTCGATCAACTGACGCCGGGCGGCAAGCTGCCGGAAGGCGGCGACCTGCTGGCGCAGGGGCTGGGCATGCTGAAAAAGGGCGGGCTGTTCGGCTGATCGCTTCGCAGCGCCTGTCGGTTTCGTTCAAGACGCGGGCGGCAGGCGCTGCGACAATGCCGTTTCCATCCTTTTGCGGAGTACGGCAAGATGAAATTCGGCTACACCATCCTTTACGTCGACGACGTCCGCCGGACGCTCGACTTCTACGTTGCCGCCTTCGGGCTGAGCGTGCGCTTCCTGCATGAGAGCGGCGATTTCGGCGAGCTGGAGACCGGCGGCACGGCGCTTGCCTTTTCCTCGCGCGCGCTGATGCGCCAGCTGGGCAAGCAGCCGTCGGCGCCCGATAGCGGTGCCCCCTGTTTCGAGATTGCTTTCGTTTGCGACGATGTCGCGCTGGCGGTGGGCCGCGCGGTGGCTGCCGGTGCGCGCCTGGTGCAGGCGCCGGAGGCGATGCCCTGGGGGCAGACGGTGGCTTACGTGGCCGATCACGAGGGCTACCTCGTCGAGCTGTGTACGGCGGTCGGCGGCTAGATCGGGTCGGTGGCGAAGCCGCTGGCGCGGGCCAGCGACAGTAGTTGCGGCGAGCGGCGGAATTGTGCCGGCGATGCAGCGAACCAGCGGCGGAAGGCGCGGTTCAGGTGGGCCTGGTCGGCGTAGCCGCAGAGGTCGGCGATGTCGGCCAGCGGCAATTCGCTGTCGATGGTGACGGCGGCGCGGCGGACGCGCGCCAGTGCAATCCAGAAGCCGGCGGTTTGCCCGGTGTCGCGCCGGCACAGTCTTTCCAGCGTGCGTTCGCGGATGCCCAGGCGTTGCCGCGCCGCTGCCGGCGTGGTGACTTCGGCCAGGGTGGCGAGAATTTCCTGCGTTGCCGGGTCGCGCCCAGTGAAGTCGGCGAGCAGATTGCCGATTTCGTTGCGCGCGTCGGGTGCCCGGGTGGCGACCGCAGCGAGCAGGCTGGTCGCGTCGATGCGCGTGCCGGGGTGCAGGCGAAAGCCCAGGTAACGGCTGCCGGGTGGGCTGGCGACGTGGTCGGTGCCGGTGGCCAATGGGCTGACGAACCAGTGCGGCGGCTGCCCGGCGTCGATCCTGCAGATCAGGTCCTGGCAGCCGTCGGGCAGCACCGGCGACAGTTCCGCCGCCGCGACTGCGTGCTGCCAGGCGGCGAGGACGGTGTCGGGCAGGCGGTCGGCCGCGTCATTGGCCATCGTCGAGGAAGCGTTCCAGCAGCACGTTGAGGAAGCGCCGGCCCTTCAAGGTCGGCGCGATCTTTTCCGGGCCGATGTCGAGCAGGCCGTCGGCCTGGGCTGCCTTCAACTGCGGCAATATTGCGGTCAACGGCCGTGAAGTGCGCAATTCGAACAGGCTGGGGGCGAAGCCGTCGGCCAGGCGCAGCGCGTTCATCATGAATTCGAAGGGCAGTTCGGCGGCGGCGACGTCGTGTTCTTCCTGGATCGGCCGGCCGGCGCGGATGTTTTCCAGGTAGGCCTTGGGGTGCTTGTGGCGCATCTGGCGCAGCACGCGGTCGTGCAGCGTCAGCTTGGAATGGGCGCCGGCGCCGATGCCGAGGTAGTCGCCGAAATGCCAGTAATTGAGATTGTGCAGGCACTGCCGGCCGGGCTGGGCGAAGGCCGAGGTTTCGTAGTTGGCGTAGCCGGCGGCGGCCAGCCGGGCTTCGATGGCTTCCTGCATGTCGGCGCACAGGTCGCCCTCGGGCAAGTCGGGCGGGAAGGCGGCGAAGTGCGTGTTCGGCTCCAGCGTCAGCTGGTAGCAGGAAAGGTGCGGCGGCGCGAAGGACAGCGCGGTGTCGATGTCGGCGAGCGCTTGCTCCTGTGTTTGGTAAGGCAGGCCGTACATCAGGTCGAGGTTGAAGCGCTCGAAGTGCTCGCCGGCCAGTTGCGCCGCGCGCCTGGCTTCGGCGCTGCCGTGGATGCGGCCGAGCGCCTTGAGGTGTTCGTCGTTGAAGCTCTGGATGCCGAGCGACAGCCGATTGACCCCGGCGGCGCGAAAGCCGGCGAACTTGCCGGCCTCGACCGTGCCGGGATTGGCTTCGAGCGTGATCTCGGCTTCCGGCGACAAGATCGCCAGCGCCCGGAAGGCGCCGATCAGCTCGTCGATGGCACCCGGCGACAACAGGCTAGGCGTGCCGCCGCCGAAGAACACCGTCTGCACTGGCCGCCCCCAGATCAGCGGCAACGCCGACTGCAGGTCGGCGATCAGCGCATCGACGTACTCACGCTCGTTGATCGTCGCGCCGGCTTCGTGCGAATTGAAGTCGCAATACGGACACTTGCGCACGCACCACGGGATATGGACGTAGAGCGAGAGGACCGGGGATTTGCGGAATTCGAGCGGTTTTTCGCTGTTTTTTGCGGTCGACCGTGGAATTTCGGGAAAAATGGGGATGGTGCGCGGTGCGGTCATGGGGTTCAGTCGGTTTCGCCCTGGGAGAGCAGATCGACCAGGGGAACGTTGATGAAATAGAGGTGCTTGCCCTGGCTGTGCTCACGGACCAGGCCGGCGTCCGCCAGTTGGCGCAGGTAGCGGGCGGCGGTCTGGCGGGTGACGTTGAGGTCGCGCTGGACGAACTCGATGCGCGTGTACGGGTGGCGGAAGAGGTTGTTGAGCAAGTCCTGCGAGTACAGCTTGGGCAGCTCACGGCGCATGCGCTGCTTGGTTTCCGCCATCAGGCTGCGCATGTCGCCGACCAGGCGGACGGCGCGCCTGGCGGTTTCGGCAACGCCCTGCAGCATGAAGCTGACCCAGGCCTGCCAGGCTTCGCCATTCGGCATTTCGTCGCGTACCGCTTGCAGCAGGCGGTAATAGTCGCCCTTGTTGCGGTTGATGTAGCGCGACAGGTAGAGCACCGGCGAGTCGAGCAGGCCGGCCTGGACCAGATGCAGCACGCAGAGTATCCGCCCGATGCGGCCGTTGCCGTCGCTGAACGGGTGGATGCTCTCGAACTGGTGATGGATCAGCGCCATCCTGACGATGGGGTCGAGATCGTCTCCGGCGTCGTTGATGAAACGCTCCAGCGCTTGCATATGGGCCTGCACGCTGTCGCCGTCTTGCGGCGGGACGAATACGGTTGCTCCGGTACGCTCGTTTTTCAGCACCGTGCCGCCGCTGGTGCGAAAGGCCTCGCTGCTGTTCTTGAGCAACTGGAACATCGAAATCAGCGTGCCGTTGCCGAGAATGCCCTGCTGCTGGCGCATGCGCTCGTAGCCGTGCATCAGCGCCTCGCGGTAGCGGGCGACTTCCTTGGCCGATGGCGAAATCCATTCGGCGATGTGGAGGTCGGCCTGGAACAGTTCGTCCTGCGTCGTCACGTAGCTTTCGACTTCCGAACTGGCCTTGGCTTCCTGCAGCGCCAGGGTGTTGATCAGGATTGCCTGGTTCGGGATGCTGGCCGCGCAGCCCTTGAGCTCCGCCAGGTGCCGATGCGCCGCGACCAGCGCCCGCAGCAGTTCCGGCGTCTGTAAATCGACGCCGGCCGGCGGCAGGTCCGGAATTTGGTAATGCGCTTGCAGGCTCATGGCGAGACTCCGGAATTCAAGTGGCGAAATAACACGAGAGATTGGTCGTGTTAAAAAAACGCTATATTTTTAACACGACAACGGGCTCATGTTAAAAAAAACTTGTCCTGGCGCCGTGTCGGGGCGTGACCGAAGTTCCTGGGGCAAACCTGGGCGTATGGCGTCAGAGTTCGGGCAAGCGCTCAATCAGCTTCTGCATCGCCCGACCACGGTGCGAGACGCGGTTTTTCGTCTCGGCGTCGAGTTCGGCGGCGGTCTGGCCGAATTCCGGGACGAAGAACAGCGGGTCGTAGCCGAAGCCGCCGTCGCCACGGTATTGGTCGACGATTTCACCGTGCCATTCGCCTTCGGCGATGATCGGCTGCGGGTCGTCGGCGCTGCGGCAGAGGACCAGACAGCTGACGAAGTGGGCGCGCCGGTCGCCAGGCGTGGTGCAGCCGGCGAGGTCGGCGAGCAGTTTTTCGTTGTTGCGGGCGTCGGATTTCGGTTCGTCGGCCGAAGTTTGCGCATAACGGGCGGAAATCACGCCGGGGGCGCCGCCGAGCGCCTTGACGCACAGACCGGAGTCGTCGGCGAGCGCTGGCAGGCCACTGTGCTGGGCGGCGTGGCGGGCTTTGGCCAATGCGTTCTCGACGAAGGTGCAGTGCGGTTCCTCGGCTTCCGGAATGCCGAGCTGGCCTTGCGGGATGACTTCGAAGCCGAGCGGCGCCAGCAGCGCGTTGAGCTCCTTAATCTTCTTGGCGTTGTTCGACGCGAGGACGAGCTTCTTCATGCGGCGAGTGCGCTTTCCTGGGCGGTGACCAGACGGCCGATACCCATCTGGGCGAGGTCCATCAGCATGTTCATCTGTTCGCGGGTGAAAGGTTCGCCTTCGGCGGTGCCCTGGACTTCGACGATCCCGCCCTTGCCGGTCATGATGACGTTCATGTCGGTGTCGCAGTTGGAGTCTTCCGGGTAGTCGAGGTCGAGTACCGGGCTGCCCTGGTAGATGCCGACCGAAATGGCAGCGACGTGGTCGCGGACCGGGTTGGCCGGCAGCTTGCCGGCCTGGACCAGCTTGTCGCAGGCTTCGTAGAGGGCGATCCAGGCGCCGGTGATCGATGCGCAGCGGGTGCCGCCGTCGGCTTGCAGGACGTCGCAGTCGAGGGTGATCTGGCGTTCGCCGAGGGCCTTCAGGTCGGTGACAGCGCGCAGGCTGCGGCCGATCAAGCGCTGGATTTCCTGGGTGCGGCCGGTCTGCTTGCCCTTGGCCGCTTCGCGGGCGCTGCGGGTATGCGTGGCGCGCGGCAGCATGCCGTATTCGGCGGTGACCCAGCCCTGACCCTTGCCGCGCAGGAAGGGCGGCAGGCTTTCTTCGACCGAGGCGGTGCACAGCACGCGCGTGTCGCCCATTTCGATCAGCACCGAACCTTCGGCGTGGCGGGTGAAATTGCGGGTGATCTTCACGGCACGGAGTTGATCCGGCTGGCGCTGGCTGGGGCGCATGGGTTTTCCTTATTTCTTCGGGTTGAACTTGTCGATCGCGGATCGGATTTCCTCGATCGCGGCCTCGATCTCGTCGTCGGACAGATCGCTCTTGTAGCTCGGGTTGCGGCCGAATTCGTCGAGTTTGGTGGTGACTTCGTCGGCCGGCATGGTTTGCGTCGAGATGGCGCTGCTGGCGGCCTCGATGTAATTGTCTTCCCAACGCACGGCAACCACCGACAGGTTGTCGCCGTGCGTGCCGCCCTTGATCTCGGCCTGTGCCAGCAGCATCGGAACCGCCTGGAGCAGGTTGGCGCCTTTCAGTGCAACGGCCATCATGTCGCCGGAGGTGACCCCCCACAGTCCGTCGGTGCACAGCAGCAGGATGTCGCCATGGGCGAGTGGCGTCTTGCGGGAAAAATCGATTTCCGGTGATGACGGGCTACCCAGGCAGCTGTAGATCTTGTTGCGGTCAGGGTGATGCGCTGCCTGTGCTTCGGTGATCAGCCCTTCCTCAAGCAAGAGGCGGATGCGTGAATGATCCTTGGTCTGGGCGATGACCCGGCCGTTGCGCATCAGGAACAGGCGCGAATCGCCGGCATGCGCCCAGTAGGCGACATTGTCCTGGATCACGCAGGCGACGCAGGTGGTACGCGGTGAGTCCGGCAGGCGATGGCGGGCCGCGTAGTCGAGAATGGCGTGGTGGGCGTTGGTCATCCCCTTTTGCAGAAAGCGGAAGGGGTCGCTGAGCAGTGGCTTGGCTTCGTTCTGGAATGCGTCAGCCAGACTTTGCACGGCGATCTGGGCGGCGATCTCGCCATGGTGGTGGCCGCCCATGCCGTCGGCAATGACCATCAGCAGCGCGTCACGGGAATAGCAGTAGGTGGTCCGGTCTTCGTTGTTGCTACGACCCCCCTGGCGGCTATCCTGGAAAATGGTGAATCTCATCGTGGCGAACTCCTGAATTTATCGACAAAGCGTCCAATCCAGCCGCTGTTTGCTCGCACATGCGGGGGGTGGATGTCGGCGACCAGCGCTTTTTGCAGCGCGAAGACGCTTTGCGGTCGGTACAGGTGATTCAGGTTCAGGCACCAGTCGATGATTTCCAGCAGGCGGTCGGAGAACTGTCCTTCCCAGCGCACCATGGCCGGGGTCAACGTATCCTTCTTCATGCGTTCGTCGGCTGCCTGCGGCGCCGCGCCGTCCAGGCAGGCGTACATCGATGCGCCGACGCTGTAGATGTCGCTCCACGGCCCGAGATCCTGGCGGTTGCCATAGTGTTCCGGCGAGGCGAAGCCCGGCGTGTACATCGGCTTGAGCATCGGCTGGTCGCTGGCGAGGGTTTGCCGGGCGGCACCGAAATCGATCAGCACCGGCGAGTTGTCGCCGCGCAGGTAGATGTTCGACGGCTTCAGGTCGAGGTGCAGCAGCTTGTGCGAGTGCACTTCGCGCAGGCCGTTGAGCATGCGCGTGAAGACGCCGCGGATGAAGCGTTCCGAAACATGGCCCTGATGCTTGTAGATGAATTCCTGCAGGGTCCGGCCGTGTTCGTATTCCATGACCATGTAGACGGTTTCGTTGGCGCGGAAGAAGTTGAGCACGCGGATCACGTTCGGATGCGACAGCCGGGCCAGGGCGCGGCCTTCTTCGAAGAAACACTTCATCCCGTAACGGAAGGCGCCAAGGTGGTCTTCGGTGATGATCGGCTTGATGTCGCCCTTGGCGCGTAGTGCCAGGCTGTTTGGCAGGTATTCCTTGATCGCGACCTCCGTGCCGTCGGGGTCCCTGGCCAGATAGACGATGGAAAACCCGCCGAGCGAGAGCTGGCGATCTATGGTGTATTCCTCTAGCTGGTGTCCGCCAGGCAGCGGGTGGTTGGCTTGTTGCGCCATCGATCTCGCGGTTATGATGCAGTCGCAGGCATTGTCGGGCGTGTTGTCCGACCTGTAAAGCTGGAGACTAGGCCCCGATGATTTGCAGCATGACCGGATATGCAGTGAAAACCCGCGATCTTGAGCGCGGAACGCTGCAATTGGAACTAAAAAGCGTCAATTCCCGCTATCTGGATTTTCATTTTCGCGTTGCAGAGGATCTGCGCGCCATGGAAATTCCTGTCCGCGAACTGCTGGCGGCCCGCTTGTCCCGCGGCAAGATCGAGTGCCGGCTGTCGTTCAACGCCGCGGCGGCCCGCGGCGAGCAGCTGAAGATCAATGGCGATTTGCTCAATATCTTGCGCGAACTCGGTGCGAAGGTCAGTGAAACGCTGCCGGATGCCGCGCCGCTGTCAGTGAACGAAGTCCTGCGCTGGCCCGGCATGTTCGGCGAACAGGGCATGGATTTCGCGGCGCTCGGACTGGAGGTTCTGGCGCTGGCCCGTGAGGCGCTCGAAGACTTCACGGCGACGCGGGCTCGCGAAGGCGCAAAACTGTCGGCGATGATTACTGATCGCGTCAATGCCATGCGTGGCATCGTGCGCGACGTCGCCCCGCGCATTCCGGAAGTGCAGGCGGCGTTCATGGAAAAACTGCGCCAGCGCCTGCTCGATGCCTTGGGCAATGCCAGCGACGACCGCGTACTGCAGGAAGTGGCGGTGTTCGCCACGCGCATCGACGTGGCCGAGGAACTGACCCGGCTGAACACGCATCTCGATGAAGTCGAGCGCATTCTCAAGGCCGGTGGCGCCTGCGGCAAACGCCTCGATTTCCTGATGCAGGAACTCAATCGCGAGGCCAATACGCTGGCTTCGAAATCGGCAGTGACCGAGGTGTCACAGGCGGCGATGGAACTGAAGCTGATGATCGAGCAGATGCGCGAGCAGATCCAGAATCTGGAATGAGCGGAGCGGGAAACTGAAGATGTCGGGAAACCTGTATGTTGTCGCCGCGCCTTCCGGTGCCGGCAAAACGACGCTGGTGCGCATGCTGCTGGAGCGTGAGCCGGCGGTGCATCTGTCCATTTCGTTCACCACGCGGGCGCCACGCCCGGGCGAACAGAACGGTCGCGAATATCACTTTGTTGCGGTCGACGCCTTCCGGGGGATGATTTCTCGTGACGAATTCCTGGAGTGGGCCGAGGTGCATGGCAACTTCTACGGAACTTCGAAAAAGTGGATCAGCGACCAGCTGGCGCAAGGTCACGATGTCCTGCTCGAAATCGACTGGCAGGGGGCGCAGCAGGTGAGGAAGCTTTTTCCCGAAGCGATCGGGGTCTTCATCCTGCCGCCATCGATGGACGAACTGACGCGTCGTCTGACCGGTCGCGGCACCGATGCACCGGACGTCATCGAGCGCCGCCTTGCCGCAGCCGAGGCGGAAATGCGCCATGTCGGCGAATTTGACTATGTTATTATTAACGACCAACTGGACCAGGCTCTGGACGACTTGCGCGCGATTGTGCGTTGTTCCCGCCTGAATTTCGGCAAGCAGCGCGGGCAACACCCCGCATTGTTTGCCAAGCTGCTTTGAAGATTTGAAGAGGTTAGAAAATGGCTCGCGTTACCGTCGATGATTGCCTGAAAAGAATTCCGAACCGTTTCCTGATGACCCTGGCTGCCGCCCATCGCGCCCGCCAGATTGCCAATGGCGCGACGCCGCTGGTCGAGGTCGACAAGGACAAGCCGACCGTCATCGCCCTGCGTGAAATGGCGCTCGGCAAGATCGGCGTGGAAGTCCTCAATCGCGGCCAGGCCTGATTGTACGGGGCGGTGAAGCCTGATGGAGCCTGCGCCGTCACTGCCGCCCGCCTACGAGGAAGCCGCTTATCGCGTCTTCCTCGACAGTCTCGATTATCTCGCTCCCGCTGACGTAGAGCGCATCAAGGCGGCCTACGCCTTTGCCGAAAAAGCCCATGCGCACCAGAAGCGCATGTCGGGCGAGCCCTACATCACACATCCCCTCGCTGTTGCCGGCGCCGTCGTCGAATGGTGCATGGATGCCGATGCCGTCTGTGCGGCGTTGCTGCACGACACGATGGAGGATACCGGGGCGACCAAGCAGGAACTCGCCGAAAAATTCGGCAAGGAAGTCGCCGAACTGGTCGACGGACTGTCCAAGCTCGACAAGATGGAATTCGCTTCCTACCAGGAAGCGCAGGCGGAAAATTTCCGCAAGATGCTGATGGCCATGGCGCGCGACCTGCGCGTCGTGCTGATCAAGCTGGCCGATCGCCACCACAACATCCAGACGATGTCGGCGATGCGCGCCGACAAGCGCACCCGCATTGCCCGCGAAACCCTTGAGATCTACGCGCCGATTGCTCTACGCCTGGGTCTGAACAAGCTCTATCGCGAACTCCAGGATACGTCCTTCCGCTTGATCCATCCGCATCGGGCCGAGGTACTGGCCAAGGCCTTGCGCATGGCGACCGGCAACCGCAAGGAGCTGCTTACGCACATCCAGGAAGGCATCTGCGACAAGCTTGCACACGCCGGCCTGACGGCTGAGGTTTTCGGCCGGGAAAAGAGTCTGTACTCGATTTTTCGCAAGATGAAGGACAAGCAGCTTTCCTTCTCGCAAGTGCTTGATATATATGGATTCCGTGTCGTTGTCGATAACGTGCCCAGTTGCTATCTGGCGCTCGGCGCATTGCACAGCCTGTACAAGCCGGTGCCCGGCAAGTTCAAGGATTACGTGGCGATTCCCAAGGCCAACGGTTACCAGTCGCTGCACACCACGCTGATCGGTCCGTACGGCACGCCGGTCGAGGTGCAGATCCGGACGCGCGACATGCATAACGTCGCCCAGGACGGTGTCGCTTCGCACTGGTTGTACAAGGATGGCAGCGAGAGTGGTGCCGAGTTGCAGATCAAGACGCACAAATGGCTGCAGTCACTGATCGAATCGCAGTCCAGCGATTCCGCGGAGTTCTTCGAAGACGTCAAGGTCGACCTCTTCCCGGACGAGGTTTACGTGTTCACGCCCAAGGGCAAGATCATGGCGCTGCCGCAGGGCGCGACTGCAGTCGACTTCGCCTACGCAGTGCATACCGATGTCGGCAATCACTGCTCGTCGGCGCGGATCAATCACGAACTGGCACCGCTGCGGACCGAACTGAAGAACGGCGACCTGGTCGAGGTCGTGACCTCACCCGATGCCACGCCGAATCCGGTGTGGCTGTCCTACGTCAAGACCGGTCGGGCGCGCAGCAAGATCCGGCATTTCCTGCGCACGACGCAGAACGAGGAATCGGCACGTCTGGGCGAGCGCCTGCTGCGTCAGGAGCTGCTGTCGCTCGGCGTCGTCCCGATCTCGATTCCGGCCTCGGCCTGGGATTCGCTGGTCAAGGCCAGCGGCCAGCACTCCCTGGATGAGGTGTATGCCGACATTGGCCTGGGCAAGCGCCTGCCGTCGGTTGTTGCCCGTCGCCTGCTGGCGCGCGAGGACATGTCGGCGGCAGTACCGGGCGGCCTGACGCTGGCCATCCACGGCAACGAGGGTATGGCCATTCAGCTGGCGCCCTGTTGCCAGCCGATTCCGGGTGATCCGATCATCGGCTCGATCCGCAAGGGCAGCGGCATGATCATTCATACCCACGATTGCCTGGCCATCAGGAAATCGCGGTCGACCGAGCCGCAGAAGTGGATCGACGTCGAATGGGAGCCGGAAGTCGGCAAGCTGTTCGAACTGCGCATCTGCGTCGAAGTGAAAAACAAGCGGGGCGTGCTGGCGCAGGTTGCCGCGGCCATCTCCGACGCCGGTTCGAATATCGAACATGTGTCGATGGAAGCCGATCCGGAGCGCTTGTTCACGATGCTGCATTTCTCCATCCAGGTCGCCAACCGCAATCATCTGGCCGCGGTAATGCGCGGTATCCGGCATTTGCCGGAAGTCAGCCGCATTTCCCGTGAAAGGGGAGGCGAGGCTTGAAAATCCTCGTGCTCGGTGCGGGTCTTCTGGGCACCAGCAGCGCCTGGTATCTGCGGGCGGCCGGCCACGACGTCACGGTCATCGACCGTCAGCCGGCGGCGGCGCTGGAAACCAGCTTTGCCAATGGCGGCCAGATTTCGGTGTCGCATGCCGAACCCTGGGCCAATCCGCACGTCCTGCCGCGTTTGCTGAAATGGCTGGGGCGCCGCGATGCGCCGCTGCTCTGGCACTGGCGCGCCGATCCGGCGCAGTGGGCCTGGGGCCTGCGCTTCCTGCGCGAATGCCTGCCGGGACGGACGCAGGCCAACATAGCCGCCATTCTCGGGCTGGCGCTCTACAGCCGGGAGCGGTTGCAGGTGTTGCGCGCCGAGCTGGGGCTCGAATACGACCAGTTGCAGCGCGGCATCCTGCATATCTATACCGATCATGATGAACTGGCCGCAGCGATGAAGGCGGCGCACCTGATGGCCCGGCACGGGCTGGACCGGGAAATGCTCGATGCCCAGGCCTGTCTGGTCATCGAGCCGGCGCTGGCTGGTGCCGCTTCGCTGCTGGTTGGTGGCGACTACACGGCGTCCGACGAATCCGGCGATGCCTGCCGCTTCACCCAGGCGCTGGCCGAACGGGCGGCAGCGGCGGGCGTCGTTTTCCGTCATGGCGTACATGTCGACCGCATTGCCACCGGCGGCGGGCGGGTTGCCGGCGTGCTTGTCCATGATGCGGATGGTGCCTCGCTGGAAACGGCGGATGCCTACGTGCTCGCGCTGGGCAGCTACTCGCCGTTGTTGCTGCGGCCGCTCGGGCTGTCGTTGCCGATCTGTCCGGCCAAGGGTTACTCGGCGACGCTGACGCTGGCCAACGAAGCTTCGGCGCCCAGCGTCAGCATCACCGACGACGAGCGCAAGCTGGTTTTCTCGCGTCTCGGTAATCGCCTGCGTGTGGCCGGGACGGCCGAGTTCAACGGCTACGACCTGACGCTCGATCCGGTGCGTTGCCAGGCTCTGATCGATCGTACGCAGCAACTCTTTCCCGACCTGCAGATCGTTGGCGAGCCGGAATTCTGGTGTGGACTGCGCCCGGCGACGCCATCGAATGTGCCGGTTATCGGTCGCTCGCGCCTGCCCAATCTCTGGCTGAATACCGGCCACGGCACGTTGGGTTGGACGATGGCCTGCGGTTCCGGTGCGGCGCTGGCCGATCTTGTCGATGGCCGGCGGCCGGCGCCGGAATTTCCCTTCCTGCGCGGATGATCGACACCCATTGCCACCTCGATGCGGCCGAGTTCGACGCCGATCGGGCGGCAGTGCATGCCGCGGCGCTTGCCGCCGGTGTCCGGCAGATCATCGTTCCCGGTGTTGCGGTCGACCACTTTGCCGGGCAGAAAAGCACGGTTGATGCTTACGCCGGCTGTGTCGCTGCCTACGGCATCCACCCCTTGTACGTGATGGACGCCGGCAGCGACGATGTCGACCAGCTGCAGGACTGGCTGCGCCGCGAACGGCCGCTGGCGGTCGGTGAAATCGGCCTGGATTTCTACGTCGAGGGGCTCGATGTTGCACGCCAGACCGCCATTTTCGTCGCCCAGCTGAAACTGGCGAAAGCCTTCGATCTGCCGGTGATCCTGCATGTGCGCCGTTCGGTTGACGCCGTGCTGCGCGAATTGCGCCGCACGCGCGTCTGCGGTGGCATCGCGCATGCGTTCAACGGCAGCCGGCAGCAGGCCGACGCGCTGATCGACCTTGGCTTCAAACTGGGTTTTGGCGGTGCCGCCACCTACAGCGGCTCAAGGCGCATTCGTGAGCTGGCGGCCACCTTGCCGCTGGAGTCCATCGTGCTGGAAACCGACGCACCGGACATTCCGCCGGCCTGGTTGAACCGCGGCCGCAACACGCCTGCCGAGTTGCCGCGCATTGCCACTGAAATCGCCGGCTTGCGCGGGATTCCGCCGGCGGTCCTGATGGCCCAGGCAGATGCCAATGCGCAGGCGGTCTTCGGGGTTTTTTGAGTTTTTTTGCGGTCGACCGCAGGATTTTCAACAAAAGGGGGCACTGAACCCCCTTTGTCCGATCAGGCAGCTGTCAGCAATCCGCGCATCTTCTGCAGCGCCTTGACTTCGATCTGGCGGATGCGTTCTGCCGAGACGTCGAATTCGGCCGCCAGTTCGTGCAGCGTCGAGGCATCGCCATCGGCCAGCCAGCGGGCTTCGACGATGCGCCGGCTGCGCGGATCGAGCGCGCCCAGGGCTTCGTGCAGGCCTTCCTCGTGCAGGCGGGCTTGCGCCTTGTCTTCCAGCACGCGGGTCGGTTCGTAACGCGAATCGGCCAGGTAGTCGATCGGGGCAAAGGCCTCGTCGCCATCGTCGGGGCTGCCTTCAAGCGCGAGGTCGCGCCCGGACAGGCGGGTTTCCATCTCGATGACTTCTTCCCGCTTGACGCCCAGGCGGGCGGCAACTTCGCCGGCCTGCGTGCCGCTCAGCGTGTCGATGCCTTCGTAGGTCGCCTTCTGGCCGCGCAGGTTGAAGAACAGCTTGCGCTGGGCCTTGGTCGTCGCGACTTTGACCAAGCGCCAGTTCTTCAGGATGTACTCGTGAATCTCGGCCTTGATCCAGTGCATCGCGAACGACACCAGACGCACGCCGCGCGTCGGGTCGAAGCGCTTGACGGCTTTCATCAGGCCGATGTTGCCTTCCTGGATCAGGTCGGCGTGTGGCAGTCCGTAGCCGAGGTAGCCACGGGCGATGGAGATGACGAGTCGCAGATGCGAGAGCACGAGCTCGCGCGCCGCGTCCACATCGCCGTCATTGTGGAAACGCTCGGCCAGCCGGATTTCCTCCGCCTCGGACAGCATCGGATAACGGTTCGCCACCTGGATGTAGGCGTCGATGTTGCCGATTGCAGAGGGTACGGGAAGCGCCAGGGCATGGGTCATAGCGTAAAGTCCTCCTTCATCTGATGAATCTATTTTAGCACTCGTTGCATTGGAGTGCTAAGTATGCAGGCGAGTTTCCCGACAGTGTGTAACCGTTATTGCCAGATGAAGATGCCAGGGAGAAAACCGTCAATCAGCGTGGCTGCATCCCGCCCCGCTGATTGACCAGGCCGACATCAGATACGAGGTGGATCCGTTTCCCGTGCCGGGTGACGATGCTTGCCCAGCGCAGCGATGAAGGCTGCCGCACCATCGGCGATCGTATCGGCGCTGGCGAGCAGGATGCCCGGATCGGGTTTGCCCGAAGCCAGTGTGTTGGCGATCCCGGCCGTTTCGAGCAGGGCCTTTGCGGCGCCGATGGCCAGGATGGTCTTGCCGTGGCGATACTGGTTGGTCACGAACTCCAGCGTCTGTCCGTATCCGGACAGCAGTTTCACCCCGTCTTCCCCATCAGCCAGGACGAGCGCGTCGAACACGACCGGCGGCGAATTCTCCAGCGTACCGGTCGCCTCGACCGACTCGCCGTCGGCGCATGCAATCGGACCGAGGCGGGGCGCGACCATGCAGGCAACGGCGCCGGCAGCGGTGAGCGCATCCCGAACGGCCGTGACAGCGCTACCGTGAATGCCGTCGGCGACCAGGATCGCCACCTTGCGGGTGCGGATGCCGCCGTCGCCGGGCCGCGCCGTCAGGGACAGTGCCGGTGACTGGCGCACTTCGACAGGCAGCGCTGTCGCCGAAGCTTTCGGCATGGCCCCGGGGACCTCCATGCCCAGTCCGTCGGCGATTTTCGCGGCCAGGTCGGTGGATACGTTCACCAGCGAGGCCAGCATGCGTTCGCGGATGGCCGGCACCGTGAGCTTGCTCAGTTCGAAGCGGAAGGCGCCGACGATATGTGCTTTTTCGACCTCGGTCTGGCTTTCATAGAACAGCGTGGCCTGGGCGTAGTGCTCGGCAAACTTCTCCGGCTTGCCGCGCAACTTGTCGTCTTCGAGCGCTTCCGGGAAGGAGGAGAAACCCGCCGCACCGGCCTGGAACGGGCAGCCGCCGCCGAGCGAGTTGGGCTCGTAGGCGACGCGGCCGCGGGGAATGGCCTGGCGGTGCAAGCCGTCGCGCTGGTTGTTATGAACGGGCGCCAGCGGCGCGTTGATCGGGATCTCGTGGAAGTTGGCTCCACCAAGCCGGGTGATCTGGGTGTCGATATAGGAATGGATGCGGCCAGCCAGCAAGGGGTCGTTGCTGAAGTCGATGCCGGGTACCACATGTGCAGCACAGAAGGCGACCTGCTCGGTCTCGGCGAAGAAGTTGTCGGGGTTGCGGTTGAGCACCATGCGACCGACCGGCGTCACTGGCACCAGTTCTTCGGGAATCAGCTTGGTGGCGTCGAGCACGTCGAAGCTGAAGCCTTCGGCCTGGGCTTCGGTGAAGACCTGCAGGCCGAGTTCCCATTCCGGGTATTCGCCGGCTTCGATGGCGTCCCACAGGTCGCGGCGATGGAAGTCGGCATCGGCGCCGGCGATCTTCGCTGCCTCGTCCCAGACCAGCGAATGGGTGCCGAGTTTCGGTGTCCAGTGGAACTTGACGAAGTGCGACTCGCCCGCCGCATTGACCAAGCGGAAGGTGTGCACGCCGAAGCCCTGCATCATCCGGTAGCTGCGCGGAATGCCGCGGTCGGACATGACCCACATCAGCATGTGCGTGCTTTCCGGCATCAGCGACACGAAATCCCAGAAGGTGTCGTGCGCCGATGCCGCCTGCGGCATGCCGTTGTGCGGTTCGGGTTTCACGGCATGGACCAGGTCGGGGAACTTCATCGCGTCCTGGATGAAGAAGACCGGGATGTTGTTGCCGACCAGATCCCAGTTGCCCTCGTCGGTGTAGAACTTGACCGCGAAGCCGCGCGCATCGCGGGCCGTATCGACCGAACCGCGTTCGCCGGCGACGGTGGAGAAGCGGACGAAGACCGGCGTGATCTTGCCGGCCTCCTGGAAGGGCGCCGCGCGGGTGATTGCGGTCAACGGCGCGTAAGCCTCGAAAAAGCCGTGGGCGGCCGAGCCGCGCGCATGCACGATGCGCTCCGGAATGCGTTCGTGGTCGAAGTGGGTGATCTTCTCACGCAGGATGAAGTCTTCTAGCAAGGTCGGTCCGCGCAGGCCGGCTTTCAGCGAATTCTGGTTGTCACCGATGGCGACGCCCTGGTTGGTGGTCAGCACCTTCCCCGAGGAGTCGACGCGCGCCCGGTCGAGCGAGGCAGGGCTGCCGCCGGTCTTGGCCGAAATGTTGGTTTCGCTGACGGTGCTGGCGGATGCCAGGTCGGAGGCCGTCTCCCGTGTCTGCCCGGCTGGCGGTGTGAGTGCATGGTCGCGTCCGAACTCCATGCGTTTGTTGGCGTTGTGCGGCATTGACCGGGCGAGTGCGTCGACAGCTGCCTGTTGGGTAAGCACGTCGGTAGCCGTCGGTTGGGTAACTGTCTTTTTCATGAGGTCATCCTGAATGTTGATGATTGTGGTTAAGTCAGGTCGTGCTGGCGTAGGGGCGCCAAGGGCCGGCAGACTGACCCAGTCGATCGGCGACGATGTTCAATACTTCCCGATTCCAGCCCATACCCATGTGGCTGCCTTCGACCTCGACGTCCTGGACGAGCACGGAACGCTTGTCGTGACAGCAGCTTTCCCAGGCGACCACGCCATCAGATCGGCTGTAGATCGACGTCGTTGGGATGGGCGGTGGTATGCGCAGGCGCTCAATCCATGCCGGATCAATGCTGGCCGCGCTGCCGCCGAGGACACTGGATAACCAGCCGGCGCCGTTGTCATCGGCACTGCCATTGAACGGCGTGGCGATGGTGATCACCTGCCGTACCCCGGGGGCGAGCAACTTGCCCAGCTCGCGTGCATAAAGGCCACCAAGGCTCCAGCCGATGAGCGTCGCCGGTTTGGTGTGTTTCGCCAGTTGGCCGGAGACCTGATCCGCCAAGCCTTCGAGCCAGGCGTCGAGTTCGCCCTGAGGCCCGGTGTTGAAGCCCTGCCCCCAGTCGAACGCCTCGTAGCCTAGCTGCTGGCAGTAGGCTCGCAGGATTGATACCGATGTGCCATCAGCCCCGAAGCCCGGGAAGATAACCACAGGATGCCCATCACCGGGTGCCGCTTTGAACGGCGTGGAAAATTGGTGAAAGGCATACTCCATGGCGGCGCGATAAGGCTCCAGCATGGTCAGCGAGGGGTTCAGGGCGGCGTTATTTCTTTTCATGTTTTCCCAGTCAGGCGCGGGCGGCGAGAAGATCGGCCTTGCGCGCCGCCATCCGGGCACCGAGTTCGACCAGATCCAGGGAACTGGCCTTGACCTTCGGAAACATCTCGGTTTGCTCTTCCTTGACGTGGTGTTCGACGTATTCGGACAGCACCTTGACCTTGGCATCGTAGGCAACACCGTCGGGTTCGACGCCTTCAAGCTGGGTGATCAGATCCTTGATGCCGGCATGCTCAACCTTCGCTTCCGGCAGCAGAAGCTTGTCCTTCAATGCTGCCCTGATGGCCGGGTAGAAGATCTCTTCCTCGATCTGCGTATGGACGGTCAATTCGTTACAAATCTCGGTGACGATCAACTTCTTTTGCTTGCCTGAATCCGTTTCTTCGTAATCGGCAAACAAGCTGCTTACCGCTTTGTGATCAGCCTTGAGCAAGGCGATCGCGTCCTTCGCCTCAGTAGTGTTTTTCGGTGCGGCGGCGGTTTTGGTGGGAGTCGTCATGGCAATTCCTTGGTTATTTGGTGGTTGGGGTTGGTGGTGGGCAATCACATCAACAGCGCAATCAGGATGATGATCGGGATGGGGATGCCGAGAAAAAGCAGTAAAAGTGAACGCATGGTGTCCTCTTGAAATCGAATGGTTGAATTGGCTGCTCAGGCATCACGCTGCCGGCCACCGTAAGTTGCTGTCAGGCTGGCAACGAAGGCGCCGACGAGCAGTGATACAAAAATCCATAACGCCGCGTAGGCTGATGCCTTGCGTGCCTGGTCGGCGCCGTCCTTGACGGCCGCCTCGGCATTGGCCAGCTGGGCTTGAGCGCGCCCATAGACGTCGGTCACGCGCTTCTCGGCCTCTTGCTGCGACATGCCCGTGCGCTGGGCGACAAGCTGACCGACGTACCGTAAGTCAGCGGGAGGTAGAGGTTCGGAACGGCTGACGTTCATGAAGATACGACCAATCTCCGAGGCCTCACGGGCAATAGTTCGCCCGGACATTTCGGCGGGTGTCACCGTCAAGGTCGAACCTGCAACCGAAACATACCCATCCCGACGAAACAGGGAATCGACAAAGTAAGCCATTGGCCCACTTTCCTCGGTTGCCATTTTTCCGGATGAGGCAAAGCTGCCCGCTGCCACGCTGGCAGTGTTGGCGACACCACCGACAACCGACACGCCAGCTTGCATGCCACCACTCAGCACGCTCCCGATCACCGAGGTCAGCAGCGCTGCGGTGGCTAGAGAGGCTACGGCCCAGGCCAGAAAGCCGTGAGCAGTGTCACGGAAAAAAACTTCGTCGGTATGCGTATCCAACCATCTGCTTCGCAGTCGGCCAGCCAGATAGCCACCCATTGCAGCTGACAGCAACTGGGTGAGCGTCAGCCACACGATCGTGGACATGCCAAAGCTTGTTGCGCTGATGCCTTCACGCGCCCATGGTGATACCGAAGACAGGCCAAGCCCGACACCGAGAATCAGGAGGATCAACGACAACGAGGCGGCAGCAGCTGCACCAGCAATGATGGCACCCCACGAGACAGCGGCGCCCATGTAGCGCGAGGTTCCTGTTGAGCCGTCAGAGATTCCGTAGCCGCGTTCCTGCGGCGGAAGAGGTGCAGTGTTTGTAATGGCCATGGCAGTCCTTTGGGGGAATAGCAGGTTTGGAATCGATGCCACGAACAGCGGCAAGATGTTGCACGTTAGTTGCCCGGCAAAACATGGTCGGTGGGATGACGCACATAGCCTCGGGCGTCAGCGGAAATGCCCCTGTGTTTGGTCGCGATGCAACAGCCGCTTGTGCGCCAGAGCACAGAGATACCTGGATGCCGCCTTCATCATATGAAGAAGGCAGTTTCATTCTTCCAAGGGGTGCAATGAAGAAAGCAGCGTTATCAGGGCACCAGCTCAAGGGCAGCACACCCGGCGTCAACATGGCAACTGACGACCCTCTACTGCGACTGGGTCGATGGCTGCAGCAGTGGGGGTATCGTTTCGTAACGACCACGCCAGCGACGCATGCCCGTGTGAACGCGCGACCGGAGGCGGGTGTTGCACAGTCGCTGGAGGATATCTTCGGCTGGAGCTGGCCGTTTTCGCCGACGCTGCTGCCGTCCCCCGTTCTCAAGTGGCTCGAGGATAGTGAGCTGGTGGAATTCCGCGATGGGCTAATGCACAGCAAAGTACGCTTTTCAACGCTCCACGATTCGCTGTTCGTGCACTCCGCCTATCCCACCATCGATGATGATGCGGTTTTTTTCGGCCCCGACACCTATCGGTTCGCGGCACTGATACAGCGCACGCTGGCGCATTCCCTGACCAACGTCGACTGCATGGTCGATATCGGATGTGGCACCGGCGCGGGCGGCATCATTGCGGCGAAAGCGCTGGAGAATACCGCCGCGCAGCTCATTCTTGCCGACATCAATGCGACGGCACTGCGCTATGCCCGCGTCAATGCAGTGCTTGCGGCAACGCCAAACATCAGTTTTCGTCAGGGCGACCTTTTCGATGTAATCGACGAGCCCGTCGATCTCATCGTTGCCAACCCGCCGTACTTGCTCGATCCGGGCGCCCGGCTTTATCGACATGGTAGCGGCGAACTGGGTTCCGGCCTGTCGACCCGCATCGTCGTGGAAGGGCTGCCGCGCCTGACTGCGCACGGCAGGCTGATCCTTTATACCGGCTCGCCCATCGTCGATGGCCGCGACACATTCTGGGAGTCCATCGCATCCGCGGTGCGAACCCCGGATTTCCGCTTTAAATATGCAGAAATCGACCCCGACGTATTCGGCGAGGAACTCGATAATCCAGCGTATTCAGAGGTTGACCGCATTGCAGCGGTGGCGCTCATTGTTACGAAAAGGGAGCCTAGCCTTGATTTCACAATCAACTTTGGCCTCAGCAAGGACTTGCCCAGAGTTTGAGATTGAATGGGGCAAGCATCAGACCAGCCCCAGATGCACGCGGTAGCGCTGGAAACAGCGTGCCCCGCTGGCCAGACGCATTAATGCCCCTTCGGCAATCGCGGCGGCAGTGCCTGGGTTGGCTTCGACCAAGGAGTGGATCACTTCCGCATTCCATTCTTTCGAATGGCGTACGTCCAAAGCCTGGTGCACCTGGAAATAGGCGCGCGACGCAGCCGGCGCACCGAGCCGTTTCAAACCCGCGTTTATATGCGCGACCCGCCCCGGGGCGGTCATCTCGATGGCGCCCAACGCCCCGATCGACTGATAGGCATAGCGGCGATTGGAAGCCAGCGCGGCCATCAGATTGGCCTGCGCCAGCGCTTCCCATACGGTTTCATCAAGCGACGGATCCAGGTCAAGTTCCCGCACAACAGCAGACAGCATGGGACCATGCATGCCCCGCTCGTGCCCACGGCCCATCTCATCCCAGTAATTTCGCGCCATTTCAAGTTTGGCGCGCACCGGGCAGCGCACCTGGGTGAGCGCAACCAGATCATCAAAGCCGACCTCGCCAGCCGCCTCCTGCGTCAGGAACCAGCGCATCTCCTCTAGCGTCGCGAGATCGCCAAGCCACGGAAACAATGGGTCGTTTTGCCCGGAGCCGAATTCACGCAGATCTTCGAACCAGCGCAAGAATGCATCGGGCTGCGTCGGAGCTTCGCTGGCGGCACGCTGGATCTGCTGCCGCTCGCGCTCGACAAATAGTCCTTCCTCCAGGCGCACAGCGTATTCGCTACGCAGGTTCTCCTGCCACTCGGGACGAAGCAAAGCGGGCGTCAGCCGCTTCGAGTTGAATTGGCTGAGGCGAACGTGGAACTGATGCGCCTGCTCGTGCGCAGGCGCCTGAAACTGGAGGGTGGTAGCCATGATGGTTTGAATCTCTCTAACGGCGGTTGATAGGCCAACAATAAGTGGTGGCCTGGGGTATGGTTGGTACGCCGGCCCACATGGAAGAATCAGCCACGCCGTTTTGGCTTGGGTTTGGGTTTGGCCTTGGGCGCTGCCGGCGCTGTCTCGCCGAGCATGGCCTTCAAGTTGTCGTTGGTGGCTTTGGTCACCGCGGCGCTGATCTGGCGTTTGGCCTGCGCGCTCGCCTGGCCGCGTAGCGTGCCGAGCGTCCGGTTTGCTGCGCTCAGCCACATGCTCATGAACGGGTTCTTTTTCAGCCAGGGATTTGGCATCTCGATTCCTTCAATGTTTCTCGGTTAATTGACCGCCGGGAGTTGCACGGCCGCGCCTTACCTGGTGTGCCATCGTCATCAATGCCGGCGGTGTTGCGGGCCTCAAGCACTGCGGTGCATTGATCGAGTATCCCGACATAGCTCGCGTTGGTCAGCGCTTTAGTTGGTCAGCGCTTTAAGTTTGGCGACGCCGCCGGCGATGAGGGCTGATGCAACGAGAAGCACGAGAAGTCCGCCAGACATATTCATTCCTTTGTGACGAAAGCGCTGTCCAGGATGGGTCATGTACGGATATTGGGCGGGCTCCACTCCTGAGTCTGTTTGCTGAGGCACACAGCACCGTCCATAGGTTTTCGAGCAGGCGCCCAGCACGGCCTATGCGGGGTAGCGAACAGCGGAATATTCAGCGGAGAGTAGGTTTGCGGCAATGGCACACAGTTGTGCCCAGCCACGACTGGTAGCAACGCGAAGGAGAAGATCAGGATGGACAATGAGGTGAAGAAATTTCCCATCGTCTGCGTCGGTGGTTCAGCCGGCGGACTCGACGCCTATATCCGGCTGCTGCAGAACCTGCCGTGCGATATGGGAGTGGCCATCGTCATCGTCAATCACATCACGATCATGCCCACCCAACTCCATGAAGTACTGCCGCGTTTCACCACGATGCCGGTCGATCTGATTACGGAAAACCTGCTGATCGAACCCAACCGTGTCTTCATCATTCCTGCCAATCGGGATTTGCACGTCGATGGCGAGGAGTTTCATCTCCAGCCCATTTCCAAACCACGGGGCTGGCCTGATGTGATCACGGTCTTTCTCCGCTCGCTTGCCGAACACTGGGACGGCAAGCTGATTGCCGTCATTGTCTCCGGCTACGACGGAGACGGCGCCGACGCGCTGTGCGCAATCAAGGAAATGGCGGGCATCACGTTTGCGCAGAAACCGGCGACCGCCAGGCAGCCCGATATGCCGGAAAGCGCGATCGCCAGCGGCTGCATCGATTTGATTTTGTCGCCTGAAGATATTGCCGGGGCAATTGTGCGCATTGCTCATGCAGGGTGACCACTGTTCGGTGACGAACATGGCTAATCAAGTAATGGTGCCTGGCACTGCGCGATAGCGCACAGACACCTGCCGGACTCACGGCGAAGACTGATCTCTCTGGTAAAGGCTGCATGCCCCCAGATCAACCCAAGCACTAAAAGGAGATTCAGATGAGCTACGAAAATAAGGACACCAGCAGGATCATCGAAACGAACGCGAATGGCGACCCGGTCAGTGACGGTGACACGCCAGCGGCGCACCCGATCGGCACAGTCGTCGGTGCGGCGCTCGGTGGGCTGACTGTCGGCGCGGCAGCAGGTACCGTGGTCGGCCCGATCGGCACCGCTGTTGGCGCTGTAGCCGGGGCGATTGTCGGTGGCCTCACCGGCAAGGGTGTGGCCGAGACACTCGATCCAACCAGCGAAGCAGCTTATTGGCGCAACAACTACAAAGATCGGCCGTACGCTGGGGGCGCTACTACCTTCGACGACTATGGCCCGGCTTACGGCTACGGTGTAAGTTCATTCACCAAATATCCGGGGCGCAGCTTTGACGATGTCGAAGCCGATCTTTCTCGTGACTGGGACGGTGCGCGCGGAACATCGAAACTTCAATGGGATCAGGCACGGTACGCCACGCGTGATGCTTGGGAGCGCATCGGCAATCGTTGAATGAAGGCAAGATTCTCCATGGCGGCGCTTCTTGTCGTGGTTGCCTTGACGCTGTTTGCAGGCATCCTGGCGCTGAACTTCGCCACCGGCGAAAAGAAAATCGAGCAGCGCGTAGAGCGCCTTTACGCCGCCACTGATCCGGCCTTTCCACGGGCAATGGGCGTGCTGCTCGGACCAGCCATCCTGCCGGGCAACCGTTTCGAGGCCCTGCTGAATGGAGACCGGATTTTTCCTGCCATGCTCGCTGCAATTCGCGAGGCGAAGAAGACGATCACCTTCGAGAGCTATATCTACTGGTCGGACGCCATCGGCAAGGAGTTCGCCGACGCACTGGCCGAGCGGGCCGGCACCGGCGTCAAGGTGCACGTTCTGCTCGACTGGGTTGGCAGCAACAAGATGGACCTGACGCATCTCGCTACCATGGAGGCGGCCGGAGTCGAAGTACGCAAGTTTCACAAACCCGCTTGGTACTCCCTGACGCGGATGAACAACCGTACCCACCGCAAAGTGCTGGTTGTCGACGGCAAGCTGGGCTTTACCGGTGGCGTCGGCATTGCCGGGCTGTGGACGGGCGACGCCCAGGATCCTCAGCATTGGCGCGATACGCACTTTAGAGCTGAAGGTCCGGTCGTGGCGCAGATGCAGGCAGTATTCCTCGACAACTGGATCAAGGCCACCGGGGTCGTTCTGCACGGTGATGACTACTTTCCTGAACTGCCGGCGGCCGGCAGCGACGACGCCCAGATGTTCAGCAGTTCGCCCTCAGGCGGCAGCGAGAGCATGCATCTGATGTACCTGCTAGCGATTACGTCGGCGCAACATTCGATCCACTTGTCGAGTGCCTATTTCGTCCCCGAGAAACTCAGCATTCAAGCGCTGGTCGATGCGCTCAAGCGCGGGGTCAAGGTGCAGATCATCGTGCCCGGCGAGCACAGCGACGCGGCCATCGTCCAGAGCGCCTCGCGCGCCCGCTGGGGCGACCTGCTGGCCGCGGGTGGCGAGATTCACGAATACCAGCCGACGATGTATCACTGCAAGGTGTTGATCATTGACAGCCTGATGGTGTCGGTCGGCTCGACCAATTTCGACAACCGATCCTTTCGTCTCAACGACGAAGCCAATCTGAACATTTACGCGGCCGATTTCGCTCGCCAGCAAGTCGAAGTGTTCAATGTCGATCTGGCGCGCTCGCGCCGGGTCAGCCTGCACGAGTGGCAGCAGCGGCCGCTTCATGAAAAGTTTCTTGAGCATGCTGCGTCGCTCATCGGCGCACAGTTGTAGCGCCAAAAAATCGTAGTGATGTGCGGTGACGCACAGACCGGTCGCTCAGCGATTTTTAGCATCAACCCATCCGTTCTGGAGGGCGAGCATGTTTTTTCAACGTTTGAAGACACCCGGCCTGGGCCATAACTCCTACTTCCTGGGGTGCGGCGACGGGCTCGCCGTGGTTATCGACCCGCGCCGCGATGTGGACGACTATCTGCAACTGGCCCGGGAAAACGACCTCTCCATCGCCTACGTCCTGGAGACGCATCGGCAGGAAGATTTCGAGTTCGGTTCGCGAACACTGGCGCAGATGACCGGTGCCAAAATTGTCGGCGGCAGCCACGCGTTGTTCGGCGAGACGGATGTAAAACTCGCCGACGACGAAGAACTCAAGGTAGGCACCACCCGCTTCGTCGCGCTGGCGACGCCGGGCCACACGCCGGAGAGCATTTCCTATGCGGCATACGTCAAGGACGGCGGCGACAAATGCTGGGGCGTGTTCACCGGCGATGCGCTGTTTGTCGGCGACACCGGGCGCACTGACCTGCCCGATCCCGATAAAACCGGTGAGAACGCCGGCATTCTGTACGATTCCATCCTCCGCAAGATAGCGCCGCTCGGCGGTCAGACGCTGCTCTTCCCAGCCCACGGCGCCGGCTCGGCGTGCGGCGGCAACATCTCGGCGCGCGACGACTCCACGCTGGGGATAGAAAAAGAAACGAACCCGGTGTTCAGCAAAAGCCGCCGCGACTTCGTTGCTCACAAGCTGGCGGAGAAAACGGCACGGCCGCCCTATTTCCTGCATATGGAAAAGGTGAACCTGCTCCCCGGCCGGCCGCTGAAATGGCCGTCCACCGTTCGCGTGCTGCAGCCCAGGGAATTCCAGCAGCGAATGAAAGAGGGCCTGGTGATCGACACCCGCTCACCGGAAGCCTTCGCTGCGGCCCATATTCCTGGTGCCTACAACATTTGGCTCAACGGGTTGCCGGCATTCGGCGGCTGGGTCGCCAACGAGAACACGCGGATCTTTCTGGTTGCCGACGGCCCTGGTGCGATGGAACTGGCAGTGCTGTCGCTGGCGCGCATCGGCATCGACTCGGTCGAGGGCATTCTCGCCAAGGGCATCGAAGGCTGGCGCGACCAGGGTCTGCCGCTCGAATCGATCACGACGACCAGCGCCCCGGAAGTGGCCAACTGGCTGCAGCAGGGTCGCGTCCATGTCCTCGACGTGCGGGACCAATATGAATGGGACGAGAAACACATTCCCGGCGCCTTGCACTGCTATGTCGGCCATCTGGAAGACAATCTGCCGATGCTGCCCAAAGACAGCGAAATCGTCGTCCATTGCAATATAGGGCACCGCTCGGGCGTGGCCGCGAGCATCCTGAAGCGCAATGGTTTTGCGCGCATCCACAACATGCTCGGCGGCATCAGCGCCTGGGAAAAGCTCGGTCTGACGCTTGAAAAGCCTGACGCTGCGAAGAAGGCGGATTGATCATGGGTGCCTGGTCGCCCTACCTCGTTGGCACGCTGATCGGCCTGCTGTCGATGGCGACCTTCTATTTTTCCAACAAGCCGCTGAGCGTGTCGACCGCCTACGCCCGGCTGGCCGGGCTGGTCGGCAAGCTGTTCGCAAAAGGCCATACCGAAAACCTGAAGTTCTACCAGGAGACCAAGCCGAAGATCGAATGGGGAGTGATGCTGGTGTTCGGCATGCTCCTCGGCGCATTTATCGCCGCCGTCAGCAGCGACGAGTTTGCCGGCGCCTGGGTGCCCGTCCTGTGGGAACAGCGTTTCGGTGCTGATCTCGGGCTGCGTCTCGGCATGGCATTTATTGGCGGCGCCATCATGGCCTTCGGTGCCCGGCTGGCGGGCGGCTGCACCAGCGGCCACGGCATCAGCGGCGCTCTCCAGTTATCGGTAAGTTCGTGGATCGTGCTGGCGTGTTTCTTCGTTGCCGCCATCGCCACCGCCCATCTGCTGTATCGCCTGTGAGCAGCGTGATGAAATACACCCCCGGCAAAGCCGATTCACCGCGCCAACTGGGACTCGGGCTGCTGTTCGGCGTCGCCTTCGGCTTCCTGCTGCAGAAAGGCGGCGTCGCCAGATACGAGGTGCTGATGGGCCAGTTTCTGCTCACCGATTTCACCGTCATCAAGGTCATACTCACGGCGATCATCGTCGGCATGCTCGGCATTTTCTCGCTGCGCGCGCTGGGCCTGGTCGAACTGAATGTGAAGCCAACCCGCTACGCCGCCAACATTGCCGGCGGCCTGCTCTTCGGGGTCGGGCTCGGCGTGCTCGGCTACTGCCCGGGAACCGGCATCGTCGCGCTGGGTCAGGGCAACTACGACGCGATCGCCGGCATTACTGGCCTGCTGGCGGGCAGTTATCTCTATGCTGAAACATCGGGCTACCTCGCTTCGACGATCGAAAAGATCGGTAACCGTGGCGGCATCATGCTGCCGGATATGCTGGGGATGCGTCTCGCGGTTTTCCTGGCGCTGTTTGTCCCATTGCTGATCGTGGGGCTGTTCGCCTGCGCCCGGCTGGCACCCTGACGGGCGGCTCGCTGAAGCGCCGCAGACGGAATCTGCTAGCATCTCTACCGGCAGCTTCGAGTGAGTAGGGAAGCACTGGTTTGTTTGTTATCACGATCGAATTAATCAGCGTGTCCTTGATAGGAAAATTGGCTTTCCGACTTCAATTGTTCAGAATGTCTAACAAATTCAAACGGTCGATGGCACATGAGTGAAACCGGTTCCCCCGGGCATGCTTATCGCGGCCGTTTTGCCCCGTCACCGACCGGGCCATTGCACTTCGGTTCGCTGATTGCGGCGGTCGCGAGTTTTCTCGACGCCCGGACGCACGGCGGCGAATGGCTGGTACGCATGGAGGATGTGGATACGCCGCGCAACGTTCCCGGCGCGGCCGACGACATCCTGCGCACGCTGGCGGAATTCGGCTTCGAATGGGATGGTCCGGTGGTCCATCAGAGTCAGCGTCTGGGTGCCTATGAAGAAGTGCTCGAAGGGCTGAAATCGGTCGGCCTGGTTTATCCCTGTGCCTGTTCGCGCAAGGACATCGCCGCCTTGACGACGCGCCAGGCGGTCGATGGTGGCCTGGTTTATCCCGGGCGTTGCCGCAGCGGGTTGTTGCTGGGAGAAACGGCACGGGCCTGGCGCCTGCGGGTCGATGATCGCGAAATCGCTTTTGACGACCGCTTGCAGGGCCGTCAGGTTCAGCATCTGGCCGATGATGTCGGTGACTTCGTGCTGCGCCGGGCCGATGGCCTGTTTGCCTATCAGCTGGCGGTTATCGTCGACGATCATTTCCAGGAAATCACCGACGTTGTCCGCGGCGCCGACCTGCTCGCCTCGACGCCGCGCCAGATTTGGCTGCAGCGCTGCCTCGGCTATGCCACGCCGCGCTATGCGCACCTGCCGGTGGCGACCAATCCTGCTGGCGAAAAATGGTCGAAGCAGACCTTGGCGCCGGCATTGCCGGCTGCTCAGGCGGCCAGTGAAATCGTCCGGGCGCTGGCTTTCCTGGGCCAGCCGGTGACGCCGGAACTGGCGGGCGCGAGCGTTCGCGAGGTGTGGGCATGGGCGCTGGCGAACTGGTCGTTTGCCGCCATTCCCCGTTGTCCTGCGCTCAGCGCTCCGGCGGTTCCGGGCTGACGCCTTCCTTGTTGCGCCAGTGCCGGTCGCCGTAGCCGGCGAGGCCGACGAGAAGGCGGACGAGGCCATAACTCAACCAGCGCAGGAAGCGCGAATGCCAGGGGAGTCGGGCTATATCTTCGGGCAGCATCTCGCGGCTATCGGCACGCATGGCATCGTGCAGGCTGGCCCGCAGTTCGCCGGCAAAAACCGTGTCGCGGACGATCAGGTTGGCCTCCTTGGCCAGCAGCAGGCTGAACGGATCGATGTTGGACGAACCGACAGTCGCCCATTCGCTGTCGATGACGGCAACCTTGGCGTGCAGGAAGCTGGTTTCGTATTCGAAGATGCGCATACCGGCCTTCAGCCCGGCTGCGTACAGCGTCTGGGCGGCGTAGCGCATCAACGGGTGGTCGGTTTTTCCCTGCAGCAGGATGGTGATGCGGACGCCGCGCCGGGCGGCCGCATAGAGCGCCCGGGCGAAGCGGATGCCGGGGAGGAAGTAGGCGTTGGCGATGAGGATTTCTTCGCGGGCATTGCCGATTGCGCTCAGGTAGGCGTGCAGGATGTCGTTGCGGTGGCGGATGTTGTCGCGGATCAGGAAAGCGGCCTGCTGCTCACCCGCCGGTTCGCAACAGGGGCGGACGATCGGTGTCAGGCGGAAGCGGCGTTTGAAGTTGACCCAGGTGACGATTTCCCACATGCGCCGCGCAGCGTGGTGGATCTGGCTGAGCACCGGGCCCTCGACGCGCACGGCGTAGTCGTAGCGCGGACACATGTCGGCCGGCGCATTGTTGTCGTCCACGATATTGATGCCGCCGACGAAAGCGATGCGCCCGTCGATGACAACAAGCTTGCGATGCAGGCGCCGCAGGCGGTGGCGCTGAAAGTGAAAGCGGCTGATTTCCGGGCGGTAGAACAGCGAGCGCACGCCGGCCTCGGCCAGGCGGGGGCGAAAGTCTTCGGCGAAATTGCGGGCGCCAAAACCGTCGACCGTAACATTCACCGTGACCCCGCGTCGCGCCGCCGCGCATAGCGCCGAGGCGACTTCGTGGCCCACGGGGTCGTCGGCGAAGATGTAGCTTTCCAGGTAGATTTCCTCGCGCGCTTCGGCCAGCGCGGCGAGCAGCGCAGGAAAATATTCGCGCCCGGAGTTGAGCAGCGTCAGCCGGTTGCCGGGGAGAAACTCAGCGCTCATGCCTCGTCAGGTAGGCTGAAAGTGCCGCGTGATCGGAAATGGCCGACCACGGCGGGCCGTGATGCACTGCCGTATTGCGCACGGTGAAGCCGCGCACGTAGATGCGGTCGAGCCGGAACATCGGCATCGCCGCCGGAAAGCTGCGCACCGGGCGGCCACCGACCGCCTGCGAAAAGACTTCCTGCAGGTGCAGGCGACGGGCCAGATGGGCGCAGGCATGGCTGCGCCAGTCGTTGAAGTCGCCGGCGACGATCAGCGGTGCGGTCGGATCGTCCAGCCCGTCGAGGTAGTCGGCCAGCGCGTCCACCTGGCGCCGGCGCGAATGGCCGAACAGCGACAGGTGCACGCACACGCAGTGCGCCGGCGGCCCATGCGGCAGTTCGATCCGGCAGTGCAGCATGCCGCGCTTCTCGAACTGCAGGTGGGTGACATCCTGGTTGTGCGTGTGCAGGATGGGGAAGCGCGACAGGATCGCGTTGCCGTGGTGGCCGTGGTCGTAGATCATGTTGCGGCCGTAGGCCGATTCCCAGATCTCGTCGGCCAGAAACTCGTGTTGCGGTCGACCCGGCCAGTCGGCATGTTTTTCGGCGTGGCCGAGGTGCAGACCCTGCACCTCCTGCAGGAAAACGATGTCCGGATTGAGGTTGCGCAGCCGCTCGCGCAACTCATGCACCATCATCCGCCGGTTGAACTGCGAGAAGCCCTTGTGGATGTTGTAGGTGGCGATGTGCAGCTCGGGTTGGCTCATGGTGCGGCGTTCAGGAGATTGCCAGCATGCGGTCGAGCGCCAGGCGGGCAAATTTGACTTCGTGTTCAGGCACCTTGATCTGGTTGACGACCTTGCCGTCGACCAGGTTTTCCAGCGTCCACGCGAGGTGTTGCGGATCGATGCGCTGCATCGTCGAGCACATGCAGATGGTGGTCGCCATGAACTGGACGATCTTGTCCTGCGGCAGAACCTCTTTCGCCAGGCGGTCGACCAGGTTCAGTTCGGTGCCAACCAGCCAGCGCGTACCGGCCGGCGCTTCCTTGATCGTCTTGACGATGTGCTCGGTCGAGCCGACGTAATCGGAGGCGGCGCAGACCTCGAAATTGCACTCGGGGTGAGCGATCACTTTGCCTTCCGGGTACTTGGCGCGGAAAGCGTCGATGTGCGACTTCTGGAACATCTGGTGCACCGAGCAGTGGCCCTTCCACAGCAGGATTTTTGCCTTTTTGATCTGGTCGACCGTAAGACCGCCCATTTCCAGGTCCGGGTCCCAGACGACCATCTCGTCCATCGGGAAACCCATCTGGTGGCCGGTCCACCGGCCGAGGTGCTGGTCGGGGAAGAACAGTACCTTGGGTCGCTGGTCGAATGCCCACTTGGCGATCGTGCCGGCGTTCGACGACGTGCACACGATGCCGCCGTGTTCGCCGCAGAAGGCCTTCAGGTCGGCCGCCGAGTTGATGTAGGTGACCGGCGTGACCTCGCTCTCGACATCGAGCACGCTGCCCAGCTCACGCCAGCAGCGCTCGACCTTGGCCAGATTGGCCATGTCGGCCATCGAACAGCCGGCGGCGAGGTCGGGCAGGATGGCGATCTGGTTCGGCGCGGTCATGATGTCGGCGACTTCGGCCATGAAATGCACACCGCAGAAGATGACGTATTCGGAATCGGTCTGCGCGGCGAGCTTGGACAGTTTCAGCGAATCGCCGGTCAGGTCGGCGTGCTGGTAGACGTCGGCGCGCTGGTAGTGGTGGCCGAGGATCACGGCGCGCTTGCCAAGTTTGGCACGGGCGGCGCGGATACGCTCCTGACAGGCTTCGTCGGAGAGGTTGTTGAACGGATCAAAGGAGATGGTCGCGGTGTGCATGCTGTTTCCGGTGAATCGCGCGGTCGACGCGCCGTTGGGGCAAAAAATGGGCGGGCGGATTATCCCTGATGCCAGGGCAATCCGGCACGTCGCCAGCCGCCGACGGTGTTGCGGTGGCCGCTGGCGTCCTTGTCGCCTTCGAAGCCTTCAAGGACGTTGTAGCAGTTGTTGTAGCCGTTTTCGCTGGCCATCGTCGCCGCGCCGATCGAGCGGACGCCGCTGCGGCAGACGAACATCACCAGCGACTCGGGGTCGACCTGGCGTTTCAGTTCGGCGAGGAAGTTCGGGTTGCGCACGCCGCCCGGGTACTGGTTCCATTCGATTTCGACGGCGCCAGGAATGCGGCCGACCCAGTCCCATTCGGCACGCGTACGGACATCGACCAGTTTTGCGCCGGGCGCCGCTTGCAGCAGGTCGAACGCTTCACGCGGTGTCAGTTCGCCCTGATAGGCGCGTTCCAGTCCCTCGGCGCGGACCTTGGCGATGTCGAGTATTTCTCTGAGTTTTCCCATGATGGATCGCTGCTAGAATCAAGGGCTACAGTATAGGACAGACTACATGAGAGACGGTCATTCAACACCGCCGGTTGCCGCGGCCGACCGTGCCGGCGAGGCACAGAAGGCGACCTGGGTCAGTGTTGCCGTCAATCTGGTGCTGACGCTCGCGCAACTGATCGTCGGCTGGCTGGCGCACTCGCAGTCACTGATCGCTCATGGCCTGCACTCGTTTTCCGACCTGCTGTCGGACTTCCTCGTCATCTGGGCGACCCGGCAGAGTTCGGTGCCGGCGGACCGGGCGCATCCCTATGGTCACGCCCGTGTCGAGACGGCGGCCACGCTGGTGCTGGGAATTTCCCTGCTGCTGATCGGCGCCGGCATTCTCTGGGATTCCGGCATGCGCCTGCAGGAACAGGCGGTCCTGCCCGGTGTCGAGATGAGTGCCTTCTGGATCGCCGTATTTACGGTGGTCGCCAAGGAAGGTTTGTACCGCTACCTGATCCACGTTGCGAAAAAGCTCCGTTCCCAGCTGTTGACCGCAAATGCGCTGCATACCCGGGCCGATGCGGCGTCGGCGCTGGTCGTCGTGGTCGGCATCGGCGGCGCGCTGCTCGGCTGGGGCGTTCTCGATCTGCTGGCGGCGGCGCTGATGGGTTTCATGATCCTGCGCATGGGCGCCGGGCTGGCCTGGGATGCGATCAAGGAACTGGTCGATACCGGGCTGGATGAAACCCAGGTTGAGGCCATCCGTGCCACGCTGCGGTCCACGCCCGGTGTGCTCGGTTTGCACGAACTGCGGACCCGGCGCATGGCGCATCAGGTGCTGGCCGATGCGCATGTCCAGGTCAATCCGCGGATCAGCGTCTCCGAAGGGCACCGGATTGCCGAGTCGGCGCGGGCCCGCGTCCTGCGCGAGCATCCGGAGGTGCTTGATGTGCTCGTTCATGTCGATCCGGAAGACGACCTCGAGCCGGATCTGGCGGCGATGAAATTGCCCGGACGTGAGACGCTGATGCCCTTGATCGAGCCACTGATCGCCGACCTGCCTGTGCCGGAGAAGGTTGTCTTGCACTACCTGGCTGGGCAGGTCGAAATCGACCTTTATTTTGCGCAATCCTGTTTTGCCGGCACCGACTCGCTGCATGCGGTGGAGGAGCGCCTGGCATCGCGTCTGCAGGCTGTGCCGATGGTGCGTGTGCTGCGCCTCAATTGCACATCGGCACCATAATGGTGCCATCGTTTATTCTGCGCACTGTCGTGGTGCAAATGTTTTCTTGCGTGCGCTGGCAGGCCCTTGTGGCACAATGTAAATCTGCTTGAACGAGCCTTGGCATGCTTTCTGCTAAATTCGGTTCGCTGAGATTTTTTGAATGTCGCCGGCTTCACCGGCAGGCTGTTTTCTTAGGAGACTAACGCGTATGGCAACCCCGCAAGACGTGATCAACATGATCAAGGAAAACGACGCCAAGTTCGTCGATTTCCGTTTTACCGATACCCGTGGCAAGGAACAGCACGTGACCGTGCCGGTTTCCGCCTTCGATGAAGACAAGTTCGAAAACGGTCACGCCTTTGACGGTTCCTCAATTGCTGGCTGGAAGGGTATCCAGGCTTCCGACATGCAACTGAATCCGGATCCGGCGACCGCCTACATCGATCCGTTCTTCGACGAAACCACCGTCGTCCTGACCTGTGACGTCGTTGATCCGGCCGACGGCCGTGGCTACGACCGCGACCCGCGCTCGATCGCCAAGCGTGCCGAAGCCTATCTGAAGGCATCCGGTATCGGCGACACCGCCTACTTCGGTCCGGAACCCGAATTCTTCATCTTCGACGGCGTCGAGTGGAATGTCGACATGTCCGGCTGCTCCCTGAAGATCCATTCCGCAGAAGCGGCCTGGACCTCCGGTGAGAAGAACGAAGGCAACGGCGCCAGCGGCCATCGTCCGGGCGTCAAGGGCGGCTACTTCCCGGTTCCGCCGGTCGACAGCCTGCACGACATCCGTTCGGCCATGGTCCTGACCCTGGAATCCCTGGGCGTGCCGGTCGAAGTGCATCACCACGAAGTGGCCAATGCCGGCCAGTGCGAAATCGGTACCGTGTTCTCGACCCTGGTCAAGCGCGCCGACTGGACCCAGATCCTGAAGTACGTGGTGCACAACGTTGCCCACCAGTACGGCAAGACCGCCACCTTCATGCCGAAGCCGATCGTTGGCGACAACGGTTCGGGCATGCACGTGCACCAGTCGATCTGGAAGGACGGCAAGAACCTGTTCGCCGGTGACCAGTACGCTGGCCTGTCGGAAACCGCCCTGTTCTACATCGGCGGCATCATCAAGCACGCCAAGGCCCTGAACGCGATCACCAATCCGGGTACCAACTCGTACAAGCGTCTGGTCCCGCACTACGAAGCGCCGGTCAAGCTCGCTTACTCGGCCAAGAACCGTTCGGCTTCGATCCGTATCCCGTTCGTTGCCTCGACCAAGGCCCGTCGTATCGAAACCCGCTTCCCGGATCCGATCGCCAATCCGTACCTGTGCTTCGCCGCGCTGCTGATGGCTGGTCTGGACGGTATCCAGAACAAGATTCACCCGGGCGATCCGGCTGACAAGAACCTGTACGACCTGCCGCCGGAAGAGGATGCAAAGATCCCGACCGTCTGCGCGTCGCTCGAGGAAGCCCTGGAAAACCTGGACAAGGATCGCGAGTTCCTGACCCGTGGTGGCGTCTTCTCCAACGACTGGATCGATGCCTTCATCGCTCTGAAGATGGACGAAGTGAACAAGATCCGCATGACCACCCACCCGGTGGAATTCGATCTGTACTACAGCTGCTAAGCCTTTCGGCCAGTGAAAAAGGGCGGGGTTTTCCCCGCCCTTTTTTTGTGCACTTTCTGGCGAGTGCAGCGTTTACTCCGGTAAACTGAAACGCTCACGAGGAACCATGACAATGACACGTAGCCTGCTTGCCCTGCTCTGCGCACTTGCTCCGCTGACGCTTGCTGCCCAGACCATTTACAAATGTACCGATGCCGGTGGTGGCGTACTGATTTCGAACAGTCGCCTGAACAAGAACTGCCAGGCGATTGTCAGCGAAGAACAGAACTCGGTGCCGGCACCGCGAGCCCCGGCAGCCAGGGCTTCGGCCAATCCGACGCCGGCCGGCTTCCCGCGTGTGCAGGAAGATACGCAGAAGGCGCGGGATTCCGATCGCCGCCACATCCTTGAGCAGGAACTGGCTGGTGAACAGCGCAAGCTTGATCAGGCACGCAAGGAGTTGAGCGATCAGGAAGCGGTGCGCGGCACCATCGGCGGTGCCGAGCGCACGGCACCCTATCGCGACCGGGTTGCCCAGCACGAGCGCAACCTGCAGGCGATTCAGAAGGAACTGAGCAACCTGCGCTAGGCGGCGGGTTTGCCGACCTTGTACCAGGCGGCGTACAGCGCCGGCAGGAAGAACAGGGTCAGGGCGGTGGCGACGATGAGCCCGCCCATGATGGCGATGGCCATCGGTCCGAAGAAGTCGTTACGCGACAGCGGGATCATCGCCAGAACGGCTGCGGCGGCGGTCAGGACGATCGGCCGCAGGCGGCGTACCGTCGATTCGACAATGGCTTCGACACGCGCTTTGCCGGCAGCCAGATCCTGCTCGATCTGATCGACCAGGATGACGGCGTTGCGCATGATCATGCCGAACAGTGCAATGGTTCCGAGCAGGGCCATGAAGCCGAAGGGCTTGTTGAACAGCAGCAGGAACAGCACGATGCCGATGATGCCGAGCGGCGCCGTCAGCAGCACCATGATCACCCGCGAGACGCTTTGCAGCTGGATCATCAGGATGGTGACGACGGCCAGCAGGAACAGTGGAATGCCAGCCATCACCGAGCCGGCACCCTTGCCGGATTCCTCGACCGAACCGCCGACGGCGATGCGATAGCCTGTTGGCAGTCCGGCCTGCAAGGCTTCGATGCCGGGTTTCAGTGCGTCGGTGACGGTTGCCGGCTGGGTTTCTCCGTACAGGTTGGCGCGCACGGTGATTGTCGGTACGCGGTCGCGGCGCCAGATCAGGCCGGGCTCGAAGACGGGTTCAAGGCGGGCGACCTGGCTGAGCGGGACGCTTTTGCCGCTTTTCGTCGGCAGCATCAGGTCGGCGAGGGCGGACAGGCGGGCGCGTTCATCGCCGCTGCCGCGCAGCACGATATCGATGCTCTTGCTGCCTTCGCGCAGGTTGCTGACGGTATGGCCCTGCAGCGACATGCCCAGCAGGGTGGCGATGTCCTGGCTGGAGATGCCGAGCAGTCGGGCCTTGTCCTGGTCGATTTCGATGGCGACGGATTTCGACAGTTCGTGCCAGTCGAAATTGACGTTGGACAAGCGGCTGTCGCTGCGCATCAGCGCCGCCACTGCGTCGGCAGTCCGTCGCAAGGCGTTGACGTCTTCGCCCGAGACCCGGTACTGGACCGGGTAGCCAACCGGTGGCCCGCTTTCGATACGGGCAACGTGGGCGCGTACCCCGTCCGGGGCATTTTTGTAATATTCGATCAGTCGACCGCGCAATGCTTCGCGGGCTTCGATATTTCTGGTTTCGATGATGAACTGGCCGACATTGGTTGAAGGCAATTGCTGATCCAGGCTGAGGAAGTAGCGCGGCGCGCCGCTGCCGATCCAGGTGATGTAGTGCGTGAAATCGTCGTGCCCGGCACGGTCGGCTTCCAGCCAGCGCTCAAGTGTCCTGACAGCGCGCTCGGTGGCCGGCAGCGAGGCGCCTTCCTGCAGGCGCAGTTCGACGTTGAGTTCGAGCCGGGTTGAATTCGGGAAGAACTGTTTCTGCACCTTGCTCATGCCGACGATGGAAAGCGCGAACAAGGCCAGCGTGCAGCCGATGGCCAGCCAGCGATGGGCCACGCAGAAGCCGACCATGCGCCGGAAGCGCTGGTAGAACGGCGTGCCGTAAACATCGTGATCTTCCGCCTGGGTCGGGCCGTAGGCGCCGAGACGCAGCGCCAGCCGGTCGAGGCGCGGCCAGCGGCGGGCCAGTTTTCCCGGGTTGTGCGTTGCCCGTGGGTCCGGCAGCAATTTGTAGCCGAGCCACGGAATGGCAATGACGGCGGCCAGCCAGGAGATGATCAGCGCGATGGCGTTGATCTGGAAGAAGGCGAAGGCGTATTCACCGGTGGACGACTTGGCCAGTGCGATCGGGATGAAGCCGGCGACGGTCACCAGCGTGCCGGACAGCATCGGGCCGGCGGTGCTGGTGAAGGCGAATGAGGCGGCGCGGGTGCGTTCCCAGCCCTGTTCCATCTTCACCCACATCATCTCGACGGCAATGATCGCGTCGTCGACCAGTAGGCCGAGTGCCAGTACCAGTGCGCCAAGCGAGACCTTGTGCAGGCCGACATCGAGACCGTCCATGGCCAGGAAGGTGGCCGCCAGCACCAGCGGGATCGAAATTGCGACGACCAGGCCGGTACGCAGGCCGAGGCTGATGAAGGTGACGGCCAGGACGACGATGACGGCTTCGGCCAAGGCCTTGACGAAAGCATCGATCGATCGCGTCACGGCTGCCGGCTGGCTGACGGCTTCCTGGATTTCGACACCGACCGGCAGGTTCTTGCGGATTTCTCCCAGTCGTTTTTCGAGGGCCTTGCCGAGCGCGATGACGTCGCCCCCCGGAGCCATGGCAACGCCGATGGCCAGGCCGGGCTGGCCGCCGAAGCGTACGCGGGTGCCCGGCGGATCGCTGATGCCGCGGCGCACGGTGGCGATGTCGCCGAGCCGGAAGCTGCGGCCGTTGGCGCGGATCAGGGTGTCCGCCACCGCCTGCTCGCCGTTGAAGGCACCACCTGGACGGATCTGGATGCGTTCGTCGTGCATTTCGAAAAAACCGGCGCCGGCAACGGCGTTCTGCTGCGCCAGTGCCTGCGTGATCGTGTTGATGTCGATGCCCAGCGTGGCCAGCTTGGCGTTGGCCAGTTCGACGAAAATCTTTTCGTCCTGGATGCCGAATATCTCCACCTTGCCGACATCGCGCACATGCAGCAGTTCGTCGCGGATACGCTCGGCCTGGTCCTTGAGCAGTGGATCGCTGAGGCCTTCTCCGGTCAACGCGAAGATATTGCCGAAAACGTCGCCGAATTCGTCGTTGAAAAACGGCCCCTGGATGCCGCCGGGCAAGGTGTGGCGGATGTCGCCGATCTTCTTGCGCACCTGGTAGAAAACCTCGGGCATCTGCTTCGAGCGGACGGTTTCCCGGGTAAAGAACATCACCGTCGATTCGCCGGCACGCGAATAGCTGCTGATGCGGTCGAGATAAGGTAATTCCTGCAGTTTTTTCTCGATGCGGTCGGTCAATTGCTGCTCGACCTGCTGCGCCGTGGCGCCTGGCCACAGCGTGCGGATGACCATGACCTTGAAGGTGAATGGCGGGTCTTCGGCCTGGCCGAGTCGACCGTAGGCAATGATGCCCATCAGGGCGATGGCGAACATGAAGTAGCCGACCAGCGTGCGGTGATGCAGCGTCCAGTCCGACAGGTTGAAGCGCTGGCTCATGTCAGTGCTGGCTGGCCGGGGCTGGGGCGGCCCTGGCGATCACCGACTGGCCTGCGCTCAGGCGCGAAATACCGGCAACAACGACGGACTCGCCGGCTTGCAGGCCTTCGCTGATGGTTGTGCCGTCTTCACGAAAGGCCTCGACGCGCACGCGCCGCTGTTCCAGTTTGCCGTCGCGGACAACCCAGACAAAAGGTCCGTTACCCTGGTCGCCGACGGCTGACAACGGTACCAGCATGGACGAGCTGGCTGGCTGGTCGAGGACGACGCGGGCGGTCATGCCGAGCCGGACCTGGGGGGGCGGATCGATCAGGCGGATGCGCGCCGGGTAGGTGCGGGTCTGGCTGTCGGCAACCGCGCCCAGTTCACGCAATTCACCGGCAACGACGGTTTTCGGGTCAGCCCACAGGTTGACCGCAAAATTCTTCGCTTTCCGGATTTCCTCGACCCGGCTTTCCGGGACAGCGATCAGGACTTCCTTTTCTTCCGGCCGGGCGATCCGGAATACCGGTTGTCCCGCTGCCACCACCTGGCCGGCATCGGCCAGCACGGCGCTGACAACGGCTGGGTATTCGGCGCTCAGCGTGCCGTAGGCGACCTGGTTGCCGCTGATCCGGCTTTGCGCGCGCGCCTGCTCGTGTCTGGCCAGTGCTGCATTCAGTGCGTGCTGGCGGCTGTCGAAAGCGGCCTGGCTGACGAATTTCTTTGCCAGCAGGCCGGTGTAGCGCTCCAGCTCGGCACGGCTCGTCGCCACTTCGCTTTCGGCTGCAGCCAGTTGGGCGGCGGCGGCACCGGAGGCCAGCTGGAGGTCGTTCGGGTCGAGCCGGGCCAGGGGCTGGCCGGCACGGATTTCGCTACCGGTATCTGCCAGACGCGCCGCAATCTTCCCGCCGACGCGGAAAGCAAGCTCCACTTCATGTCTGGCGCGCACCTCGCCGGTGAACAGCGTGCCCGCTGACGGTGCGGGTGTGGCAATATGCACCAGAACTGTGCGTGGTGATTCCTCTGCCGGCGGCGGTGGATTGCACGCGGCCAGCCAGGGCAGGGTGGCGATCAACAGCGTCAGCAGTACGCGATGGGCAGAGGACATGGGATGACGGCAAAAGGAGTGTCTGGATGATAATGAACAGTCGGTCATTAACGCAAGCGGCGTCGCACATGCCCGGTCGTGCACAATGAATGTAACCCACGCCAATTTTGCCGGCCTGGACCTGCTGGCCTCCGCTGTATTGCTCATCGACGATGGTCAATGCATCCGCTATCTCAATCCGGCCGGCGAGAATTTGCTGGCGGTGAGCAGTCGCAGCGTGATCGGTCGGCGGCTCGGCGATGTCTGCAAATGTTCGTCGACGCTGCAGTCGGCCATCGACAATGGTCTGCACAACAACTGGGGCTATACCGGGCAGAACATTTCGCTTGGCCGTGCCGACGGTGAGACCCTGCACCTGAACTGCACGGTGACACCGTTGCGCCCGGAAATCGCTGCCGGCATGCGCCTGCTGCTCGAACTGCAGCCGATCGATCACCACCTGGCGGCGACGCGCGAAGAGCGCCTGCTGGAACAGCAGCAAGCCAATCGCGAACTGATCCGCAACCTCGCCCACGAAATCAAGAATCCGCTAGGCGGCATCCGCGGCGCTGCGCAATTGCTCGAGCACGAACTGGGCAATCCTTCGCTGAAGGAATACACCCAGGTCATCATCAAGGAGGCCGACCGCCTGCAGGACCTGATGCAGCGATTGCTGACGCCGCACCGTGCGATGCTGCCGGCGACGGTGAATATCCACGAGATTCTCGAACGGGTACGCAGCCTGCTGACGGCAGAGTTCTCCGAGGGCCTGCGGGTGCGCCGCGATTACGATACCAGCCTGCCGGAACTGGTCGGCGACCGCGAACAACTGATCCAGGCGGTGCTGAACATTGCCCGCAATGCGGCCCAGGCCATGGCCGGGCAGGGCGAGATCGTCCTGCGCACGCGGGCCCTGCGCCAGGTGACGCTGGCCAAGAAGCGCTATCGCCTGGCGATGGAGATCAAGGTCATCGACAACGGCCCTGGCATCCCCGAGGACATCCGCGAGCGCATGTTCTATCCGCTGGTGTCCGGCCGCGAGGGTGGGAACGGGCTGGGGCTGACCATTGCCCAGAACTTCATCCAGCATCATCAGGGCAGCATCGACTGCCACAGTCGTCCCGGGCAGACGGTGTTCACGCTGCGTCTGCCTGTTGAGCCGGCCTGAGTCTTGCTTGACGGATCGGGACATGCAGATAGATAGAGGCAGGAAAATATGAAACCGGTATGGATTGTTGACGACGATCGTTCGATACGCTGGGTGCTGGAAAAGACCTTGTCACGCGAGGGCATCCCGTTCGAGAGTTTCGCTTCGGCGAGCGAAGCGATCAGCAGCCTGGAAGGTGGCTGCGAGCCGCCGCAGGTGCTGCTGTCGGACATCCGCATGCCCGGCCAGTCCGGTCTCGAACTGCTGCAGGAAGTGAAGACCCGCCACCCGACGGTGCCGGTGATCATCATGACCGCTTACTCCGATCTGGAGAGTGCCGTTGCCGCCTTTCAGGGCGGGGCGTTCGAATATCTGCCGAAGCCGTTCGACGTCGATCAGGCGCTGGAGTTGATTCGCCGCGCTATTGACGAGTCAATGCACCAGAGTGGTGCAGCGGAGGAAGAGGGGCTGGTGCCGGAGATTCTCGGTCAGGCGCCGGCGATGCAGGAAGTGTTTCGTGCCATCGGCCGTCTGGCGTTGTCGCACGCGACGGTGCTGATCACCGGCGAATCCGGTTCCGGCAAGGAGCTGGTGGCGCGTGCCCTGCACCGGCACAGCCCGCGCTCCGAGCGGCCCTTCGTCGCCATCAACACCGCGGCGATTCCGAAGGACCTGCTTGAATCCGAACTTTTCGGCCACGAGCGCGGCGCCTTCACCGGTGCCCAGGCGCAGCGGCGCGGACGATTCGAGCAGGCCGAAGGCGGCACGCTGTTTCTCGACGAAATCGGCGATATGCCGTCGGAACTGCAGACCCGCCTGTTGCGCGTCCTGTCCGATGGCCACTTTTATCGGGTCGGCGGGCATTCGCCGATAAAGGCCAACGTCCGCGTCATCGCGGCGACGCACCAGAACCTGGAAAGCCGCGTCAAGGACGGCCTGTTCCGCGAGGATCTCTTTCATCGCCTCAACGTCATCCGCATCCGCCTGCCGTCGCTGCGCGAGCGGCGCGAGGATGTGCCGCTGCTGACCCGTCATTTCCTGCAGAAAAGTGCGCGCGAACTGGGAGTCGAACCCAAGCGCCTGTCGGAAGCCGCGCTCAAGTATCTGTGCGGGCTGGATTTTCAGGGCAACGTCCGGCAACT